>JAEEGG010020001.1_pt1 | contig 13433 bp, 4 predicted proteins | sample 9134161 | NCBI WGS metagenome assembly JAEEGG01 (sample SAMN16246543, study PRJNA631951) | gut metagenome | biome: gut microbiome; feature: rumen; material: CR-attached | host: Bos | place: Iran: Karaj | collected 2018-10 | reverse complement strand
GGGGCTGGTGTTTTCGACCCAAGTGTCTAGCGCGGCCAGTTCGTCGGTCAGGCGGTAGCACATGTAGCACTGGGTTCCCTGCGCCATGCTGGGCAGCTTGACCCAGACGAGCGAGGTGCCGCTGGTGGTCCAGGTGTCGACCTCCGACGCGAGCTTCGTGCCGTCCGCGGCGAAAAAGGCCAGGTCGCCGCCCTTGGTGGAGCGCATGCGGGAATACTGGAAATCGCCAAGGCTCGTGCTGACGCGCACGAGCACGGGGAAGTTGGCGAGCGTCTCGGTTCCGGTGTAGCCGGCGATCTGCAGCTTGTTCGTATAGACGAAGTCGGCCATCGTCAGCGAATCTGCGGCCTTGGCGGAAAAACCGGCGAAGGCGAGCGCGGCGGCGAAGATAAGGGATATGCTTTTAACTGTCATTGTTCCTCCCTTCCCTTACTCGGCCCTGGTAACCCTGAAGAAGCAGCCGGATCCCTGCGCGTCAGCCTCGATCGCAATCGGCTTCCCCGCGTCACCGTCGACCCTGTCCGCGGAGCGGTCCTCCCCGAGAGCATCCGGCGCGTCGCCCGAGGAAATCGTGTAGGTGAGGTACGGAACGGTATCCTCGACCATCAGACGCGCCACGCCTTCCGCAACCTCAAAAGACGTAATGCGAGGATGCCGCGCGCATTCCGGAACCTCGGACAACACCCCCGCACGCGCTCCAGGAGTCAGCGCCCCCGCCTGCCGAGCCTTCGCGCCCGACGCCTGCGATGCCGCCGCGCCGAGAAGCCCGAGCGAGGAAACCGGAGAAAACGTCACCTCTCCCCTGACCTTGCCCCAGCGATTGACGCGGCGCGGCGCATTTGCCGCGACGCCCGCAATGCGCCCGTTCGCCGTTCGCGTGTCGACGAGGCAGACAGACCATTCGCCGCCTTCCAGCTCCTGGTACGTTGCCGCGGGGATCTGGAAAAGCGCATCAGGGCACCTGCCGCCCTTCGCGAGCGACGCCGCAAGAACGACACGATCCCTCGGCGAGACAGTTGTCCCGTCCGCGTTGAAGCCCGAGAAGACAAAGCCCTTCGGAGACCAGACGAGGGCATAGCACTCCCCATCCCCGACGAGAGTCCCGTCGGAGTAACGGTCTGGCCCGTTGGTCGAGAAGCGAACCAAATAGTCCCCAAGCCCGCCAGCACCGGCGAAGCTTGAAAGCAGAACTATAATGGCACACCCACCGAGCCCCGTGGCCCTCTGGAACGCACCTTTCAGCAATTCCAATTCTCCACCTTTTTTACTGATATATATTGTACTACTTTTTGAACGGCATTACAATTGGCAAAATTGACAAAATGTAGATCTGCTCCAATCTTCAACCTAATTGTATCAAATATTCAGCCTAAATAACAACTATACGAAAGTATACCGCGCATCCTTGGTTCATCCACCCGACATCGCGATACAACGAGACGCGGCTGGAAGCCGCGTCTCCATGGTTCATCCACCTGGCGTCGCTCGCAATGTACCATGCGAGCTGGATGACAGATAGCTTCCTACCTAATGCGCAATGACCAGAATCCGCATGAACCATCCGACGCGCCCTTTATCGTCACGGGGAAGGCGTGGCCATCAAGAGTCGTTACCTCCGGCTCGAGCGAAAGATCTGTCCAGTGAAGGACTTCAACCACTCCGTTGACCGTCCGCTCAGTATCAACACCGCCGAGATACAATGTGCCCTCGAGCGTTATCTGGCCATTGCCGTCAACGGAGATCGACTTGAAGCCAACCTCGGCCTCGGGATCGGCAAATGAGTCGGAATTTACGATGTATGCGTCGACGAGCGCCTCCGCGGAACCAGTGTACGCGTCGAGCTCCGCCTGTTTAGCGGCGTTAGCGCGGACCACGGAATCGATCCACGCGCCGATGCGAGCGTCGGACGTGATCGCCGACGTCACCGCAGCCGCCGCGTCAGCGTCGGCGGGAAGCGTGTAGGACGGCACCCAGTCGCCAGCTCCGATCTCGGGCTCGAACGACGTGGCCTTCAGCGAAGCGCCGCCTCCAGGCCCGCCCGCGCCGTAGACCGTCGGAAATGTCTTCTGCGCCGCATAAGCGTACTGGATCACGCTCACGCCATCCGGCGCATAGATGTACATGCACACCTTGTTGTTGGTGATCTTGTTCCATCCCCACGTCGCCTGGTCGAGCCTGACTGACGCGCCGGGCGCGAGCTTGACGCCGGTTATCACGAAGCTGCACTTCGCGGCGTCGATCGGATCTGCCTCCTTGACTATCACGACCTTTACGCCTTCGAGGTCCAGCATCGCCTCGGAAGAGAGGTTCGTGAGGACGATCCACTCGTCGGTATCGCCGTTTCCAGTCGCGGGAAGTCCGCAGAACTCCGCAAAGCGCAGGTTCGCAGAAAGCGCCTCGTCGGAGTCGGACACGCCTTTCAGCTCCACGCACTCCATAGCGCTCCACTCACCTTCCGAGGTGCGCACGCGGGCGCGGAGGGACACCTTGCCGTTTGCAAGCGCCAGCGGCGCGCTGTAGACCTTTGCGGCGGAATTGACGGCGCCGCCCTCGAGTCGCGGATCCGTTCCGTCCAGCGTGTAGTAGACCGTTCCCTTGTCGGAGTTCGCGAGCGTGACTGTATCCGCGATGTTGACTTCGTCTCCGTCGACAAGCTCATCGCCTCCCGTGACGAACGCAGTCGGCGCGTCGATGCTCGGATACCATCCGTACTTCTGGCGATAGATTGCGACGAGGCACGGCGAGCGGCGGTCGATGAAGTTGAGGCAGTTGTTGCACCAGTCCTCCCAGTTGAGGTGGCTCATGCTGGTGGCAGGGTAGATCGACCAGCGCGCCATTTCGTTCGCTATCGGATGCACCATCTCGGCCATCCTAGACTCAAAGCGCGCGCGCGCCAGTGGCGCAGTCATCGCTCCGCCCTTCTTGAGGCAGTGCTTGTAGACGAGGTCGCTCCACGTCATCTTGTATTCGTCGTTCTTCATGAGCGCAGCGTTAAGGCGCGCCGGCTGGAACTGGTAGTAGTGCTGGTAGTAGTCGCCCTCAAGTCCGATGCCGTCGTATGTTGCGGATTCGATGGGGTCGGTTTCGGGAGGGAGTCCGCTGCTGACTTGGGCGCCTCCGAACGTCCACTCGCAGTCATGGCGCATGAAGAGGAATCCGTCCCTCTCGCCCTCTCCGTCGATGCGGTTCCTGATTGCGTTGACGTTGTTTCCGGCGCCGCCGCTCTTCACGGGGCAGTCGGTGTCGTTCGCGTAGTACGTGGACGTCATGTAGACGATGAGGTTCGTCGGATTGAGGAGGATCGGATACGCCGGATTGCGCGTTCCGTCGGGGTTGAGTCCGCGCACCTTGTTGTAGTTCGCCGCAGCAGCCGTTCCGGACTGGTATCCATCGTGCATCGAGATGTCCCAGAGGTTGCTCCACGCCTCGCGCGTTCCCTCGGTGACGTCCGTCGTGTAGACGCGCTGGGAGTTCACGAGGTCGCAGGACGTGCGCACGACGTCGTAGTTCTCCTTGTCGCCGCCGTTGTAGGTTTCGCCGAAGCTCTGCTCGGCGCGCTCCTGCGTCTGGTAGACGCCCCAGTAGACGCCGTTGATGAAGAGATTGTAGTAGCGGCTCCTCGTGTAGGGCTCGCCCATCGCGCCCTGCGAGTCGCGCGAGAACACCTCATGCACGAACGTATCGCACCAGTTCTGCGAATTCGCAATGGAGAAGTTCTGCGAGCAGCGCAGGTCCACCTTGTCGAAGCTGGACGCACCCTCGTCGCCGAAGAGCGGGAACTCGAGCTTGCTCATTCCGTAGTCGGAGCGGAAGAACAGACGGAAGCTGTGCTTGGCGTTGCCGTTCTCGCGGCTCGCGGCGCCGCGGATCCTAAGTCCGGCCGGGGCGGCGAACTCGTTGTCCTTGCCGTTGACGGGGTCGATCTGCTCGATCATCGTCTGGCGCTCCGCTTCGCGTCCGTCGTTGTAGGCGTTCACGTAGATTCCGTCGACCGGGTCGAATAGGTTCTTCGGATCGATCACGATCGACATCGTGGCGATGGAGTTCGTGAAGCCCTGGAGCATGTGCGCCGTCTCCTCGGGTGTCGTGGGCGTGCGCATTCCGTAGCGCATGGCCTGGCCGTTGAACTGCGCGTTCGCCGGGAAGCCCTCCGGCACAACGTCCGGGCTCGCCGCGAGCACTTCGTCGACGAAGATGTAGGTCGAGGAGGTGTCCTGCTGGAGAATCGAATTTGCGTTCGGCACCGCGGCGCGTATCGCCGTCGTCTTGGATATCCTGATCGGTGCGGTGTAGCGTATGCCCTTCTCGACTGTCGGGGACGTTCCGTCGAGGGTGTAGTAGATCGTCGCGTCGGGATCCTTCACGCAGTATAGCTCGAGGTCGAACGGCTCCGTCTTGTATCCGCGCTTGATGCTGTACTTCACCTTCGGGGTGATTCCGTCGAGTCCGTCGTCGCCGTTAGCGGCGCCAGGCGTCGGATTCCTGAAGTACACGAGCTTCGACGCGTCGGGGGTGTATCCGTACGAGACGTCCTTGAACTGCTGGTCGAACTCGTACTGCGAGACGATCTCGCCTTCGGGCGTCGCGAGGGCAATCGCCTCGCCGGCCGTGGAGAGTCCGACAGCCGCATGCGCGTCCTGCGCATCCCAGTCCATAAACGCCGTGTCGCACCATACGACGAGGTAGCCTCCGGCGGGAACGACGGCAGGACCCGAAATCGCCTTCCACTTCGTCATCGCCTTCGTCGGATCGTCCGTGACGAGCCATCCGGCGAAGTCGACCTCGTTTTCGCTTCCATTGTAGATCTCGATCCAGTCGAGCCCCTGCACGCCGCCGGCGGTCTCGAGCGTCGTGTTGGACGCCATGACTTCGTTGACGCGGATTGCGGATACTTCGACGGGGTCGGGATCGTCACCTGGGTCTGGGTCGTCTCCCGGATCGGGATCGGTCTGTTCGGGAGCCGTCGCGCTGAGCGCGGAAAGCGTGCCCTTCCCGGTGAAGCCGACTTTCGGCGACGACGCGTCGGACCCTGCCGCAATCCAGGCGTTCCCGCCGAGCGTGAGCTGCACGCCGCCAGCCTTGTAGGACACATAGGTCGTGCCACTCTCGCTCTTGAACAAGGCGGAAACCGCAACGGCGGCACCGAACGACGGCGTCGCGCCGTCAAGCGCCTGCCAGGAGCCGTCCGTGAACGCGAGGTACTTGGCGACCCCGCCGACGCGCGCAGCGGTGAGCGCTCCCCTTCGCCCCTGCTGCGCGGTCGGCGCCACGTCCGTGTCGACGAACGCGACGGTCATCTGAAATTCTGTTGCATCGGCGCCGATCTCCTTTTCGACGGAGGGAGTGAAAAGGAGTCCCGATGAAGCAGCGCCATCGACGGAGAGAGCTCCGCCGGAGAGCGCTGCGTTCGACGTGCCGGACCATGTTCCTGCACCTTCGACGACTTTGTTCGATCCATCCGTAGGCCATCCGGCGTAGGACGAAATCCCCGCGTCGAACCACTGCGCGCCATACGCGGCGGCAACCGCCGCGAACGCCGCACAACATATTGCGAAAGTCTTTTTCATTGTCTTTTACTCGAAATAGATGACAAGCGGGTTGGTCACGACAACAGGCGGCTCGTCGCCGCCCTCGCCGGCCGTGACGGTAAGAACGCCGGTGCCGGTGAAGATGTCGTCGCGGATGTTGGCCGCGCCAGAGCCAGTTGCGCCATAGGTGCCGGCGTCGAGCTCAGCGCCGTCTGCGAGAAGCTTGTTTACGGTTGCACTGTAGCCGAGGTTGATCGTACCGAAGTCGCCCTTCTTGCCGTTGTAGGACTTGACGTTGATCGTCGAGGCAGCGTTGAGCGCGTTCTCGCAGGCGACATCAAGCGACGCGTTCCAACCGATTTCAATCGTGCCGGTCCCCATTGTGCAAGTTGTAGTGACGACAGTATTCTCATTGCCGCTGTAGATGTCACCGCCAAGGCAAAGCGTACCTGCGACAACGTCATACACAGTCACTTCGTCCTCGGAGTGGTCGTCGAACATCACTGTTGTTCCAAATGCAGCCTGGACGAACCTTGGAGCGAGTATCTTGGCGCGGAAGTAGCTGTCTGATACCGCTGTATTGGTATTGCGCGTCCAGAAGTAGAGCGCACCGCCATTAGTTCCAGTGCTGATTCTGCCCTGCCTTGAGTCGACATAACGTCCAACGGTGTCGTGATCACCCATCGGGACAAGCAAGCCACATGGAACAGTATACGTTCCCACATCGCTCATATGGCTGTAGAAATTGAAATGTATTCCGCGAAGGTCGTTGGCATTTGCCCACGCCCCGAAGAACACTCCAAGCGCGCTGTCGTTCGTTGTATCGCCGTCAACCCAGATCGCAGGTTTCTCATCCGGAGCGGTCACGACAAATTTTCCATCGGTGTTAACGGAAAGAGAGCCGCGCATACCAATTTCTCCGGCAGACCTGTACGCCATCCCGCCCTTGACAAGTCCAGTGTCGTTAACAATAACTTCATTTCTGTTTCCGATGGTGAAATTCATGGTTCCACGGAAGTAGTCGCTCGCAATTCCGAAAACCGCACCATCCGCAACAACGAGCCTCCCTACCGTAACGGGAATGTTATTGTCATGGACGATTGTACTGTTGCCATCTGAAAACCTGAGCTCATCCAGAACAAGAGACGAAATGTTCTGAATGTTGACATACCCGCCCATCGCCATTCCGTGGAAGACCGCGACATCGCCTGCGACGTGCGGATAGTCGGCGACGGCGTTGCCGCTTGCGTCCGTCCAGTTCGAGGCGTCCGCCCAGTTCCCGGACTTCCCGTTCGCGGTCATGTCAGGCGCGTTTCCGCGCCAGTGGTATTCCGCCGCGAAAGATGCCGCCGCTGCGAGTGTTGCTGCGATTACTGCTATTGTCTTGTTCATTGTTTGTTCCCTTGTTTTAAGTTTAGTTTAAATTGTTCTCCCCTGCCGGCTGACCGTCTTCTCCCCTGCCTTGTCGACATTCTCCCCTGCCGAATTGGCTTTTCACTCGATGTCCGATAGTCGCGTGCCCGCTCCTATTGACACCGGTGTAGCAATGATCTTCACAAATTTGCTTGGTGCGTCGGACGCCTCGACGTCAAGTTCGAGAAGCCCGTCCAGCGGAGCCGGAGACGACGTCTTCTCCGCGACCCAGTCCGCTGCGCTGGAGGAAAGCGTCATGCAGGTAAATGCCGTATAGTACGCGCCCTTCTGCGCGTTCGCAATCGTCACAGCGAAGACTGCGTTGCCTCCGACGTCCTTCATTCCGACGCCGCCGCGCGTGACGCCGTCCGGACCGACAAAGCTCGGCACTTCAATTGTCCCGATTTCGCGCGGACCGTTCTCGCAGTATCCCGCGAAATCGCCGATCGTCCCGTCCCCTCCAAAGGCGAGCGAGGTGAGGAAATTCTTGCTCCCGGAGCACGCAAACCACGAGTTCCCGTCAGCGTCCTTGAGCTCGGTGTAAGAATCCGTTCCGTGCTCCCAGACACGGACGCGGGGCGCCGATTGCGACGAGTAGTCGAACTCGACGCGGAGACTCTTCGCGACGCCCTGCGACACCGTTGCGTTGGCGAGGCGCGTCCATCCCGCCGAACCGTGCACGTACAGAGCGCCGTCAGCCGCGGAAACCGCGGCCTGTCCGCGGGCTGCGGACGGCAGCGCGCTCGCCGCGACCTGCGGGAACGTCGCCTCGACGTCGACGTAAACGGCATCGCGCTCGCGCGACGCGGCGGTTGGGGCGAAGACGAGCTCATCGCCTTCCGGCGTGCGCCAAGCGCCGCCGACAATCTGCTCAGGCGAAACCGTGCGCGAGAACCACGCCTGCATCGTCTTGTCGGGCTGCTCGGCGGGAGGCGTCGGTGGATCGTCCGGTTCGTCCGGATCGTCGCCAGGCTCGTCCGAACCTTCATCTCCCACGGCCCATATCTCAACCTTCTTGAACGCCTGGGCCGCATTGTAGCGGATGCCGATGATCGGAAGCGCCTCTTCGTCGGGCAGCTGCGGGAAGAGTCGCCAAGTTCCCCATGCGTTGCCGAGATTCACATACTTGTTGTATTTGGCGAAGTTGAACGGCACTTCCCCATTGGAGGTGACGAGGCGGAGGTTGATGTCGAATCCGTCCGGAAGGTCTCCGAACTGCTGCAGGCGCATGCCTGCGAACAACACCGGCTCGTTGAACGTGATCTCCTGGGCCACGATGGAGCCAGCGCCTACCTTGATTTCAGCCTCATGGGCCTTCACGAGGTTCCCAGCCGGATGGTTGGTGATCTTTTCTCCGATAACAGGCGTCGTCAGGAAGACGTCGCCCGCGGCATTGCGGTAGAGACGGCCGCCTTCCGGCGCGGTGAGCTGAGCGCTGGCGGGGATGCCGGAGATCTTGAGCGTCAGAGCGGACTGTATAACCGTCTCAGGCAGGCTGACTGTCACTTTGCCGCCAGTGACGGAGATGGTCGCCGCTTCCGCAGCCTTGCGGTACTGCGCCACGCGGTCGGTAGTGGCAAGCCACACGTTGTCGGCGCCACCAGCTCCCCATTTCGTGCGGATGTATTCGAGACGGTTGCTGGCTGCCGCATACGTGCCCTTCCCCGGCTCGCTGATTCCGTGGGTGAAGTCGATGAACCAGTCGCCCTCCTCGAAATTCTCGGGGAGAAGCCACAGCGGATCGAGATCGCTGTGGTCCCTCCAGTTGCCTTCGTCGAGGTTGGAGCGTCCGCAGTTGAGGAAGTTGACCTTCGAGCCGTTCGTGCCGCTGCGCAGGACATTGTGCGGAGTGCTGGCGCAGACCGTCCCCACGAGGATGCCGTACTGTTCGAGATATGGCCCGTAGCCCGTGTCGCCGTTGGGGAACACCATCGCGGTGCAGGAGCGCTGTCCGTCCCAGATGTAATGGGAGATGAAGAACTGCCCCCAGAAGAACTCGCGGCGGTACATCGCCTCGTCGTTGGCCTTTTCCGGATCCCAGTGGATGCCGGTGTGCCAATAGCCGTGGTTCGAGATGCTCCAGCCCGCGGCGATGAGTTCCTTCATCTGTTCGACGGTGATGTTTACGGAAGGCTTCATGTTGTCGATGGTGTTCGCGATGATGCCCAGCGTCCCCGGCATTGAGTAGACCACGCCGCCCTGAACGCCGCTAGGCGCGTCCGTCGCCGTGAGCCTGTCGAAGAGCGGCTTCGCAATCGTGTACGCACCGAGCGGATTGTCGTCCATTTCGAAGGTGTAGGCCCAGGTCTTGCCGTACAGGAAGGTGCAGATCTCCGCAGTAGGCGCAGCTCCGGTCTCGGGGAACGTCCATGTGAATTCCGATGCGGACGGCGACGGCGGCTCGTCCGGATCGGGATCAACGCCCGGATCGGGATCGTCGGGCTCCTCGCCAGGGACGTAGTAGCGTACCCAGTCGATCTCGTACTTCATCCCCGCAGTCGCGGCGGTGACATCTGCGTTTACGAGCCCAAGCGAGAAGCCGAGGTAGAACTGGTTGCCGTCGGAGATGAACGGACACTCCCCGTTGTTCTTCATGTCGCTCGTCGACTTGCTGTGGAAAAGCTCGCCGTCGAGGTATATCTTCATTGCGCTGTCGTCCCAGTCGAGGCGCCAGACATGGAACTTCGCCGCCCACTTGGGGTCCTTCTCGATGTAGTCGAAGATTCCCTTCGAATACCAGTCCTCATCCGCAGCCCAGGTGGACCACATGGCGACGGCAGGCGCGCCGCCGAGATAGAGGGAGTCGAGTATCTCGTACATTCCGCCCGCGGGATAGTCGCGGTTGCGCGAGAGCAGCCAGCCCGTGGGGCGCACGCCCTTTTCGACAGGAATCCTTGCGCGGAACTCTACGCGGCCCTTCATGTGGTCGTGCTTGCCGTAGGTGTTGACTTCGCCGGCGGTCATGTCGGACGCCCCTGTGCCGCTCGTCTTGATGACAAGGGCGCCGTTCGCGCAGGAGATGTTGACGGACGGATCTGAGCTGTCGGCCGAGACATTCCAGTGTTCCGAAATGGGCGTTCCGTCCGTCGCGAACTCGTCGTGCCATTCGAGCCTGTAGCCGTCGTAGCGCGCCGGCGCGTCGGACGACGTCTCGTACTCCGGACCCTCGCCCGGAACGGGGTCGACAACGGGGATGGTCTGCGGACCGTCCGTCGTGCCGATCTTGCGGTACACGCGCACATAGTCGACCTCCATGTGCGTCGGGAATGCGGAGTCGTCAATCATACCGCCTGCGTCGCCGCCCATCGGGAGGTCGAGGAGGATGTACTGCGGAATCCTGAACGGACTCTTCTGAAGCGCGTCTTCCTCGCACGACCAGTTGATCGTGCTGTCAAGGAGCTGCTCGTTGAGAAGCACGCCGTCAACGTACATGCGGATGTAGTCCTTGTCCCAGTCCATCACCCACGTGTGGTACTTCTTGTCCCATTCCGGATCGAGATCGTAGATCGAACGCTCCGTCACGTGGCTGTTTCCGCTCCAGAAGAGATTGCACAGCAGCGTCGGCGTATTGCCCTTCCAGTAGAACTCCTGAACGTCGATCTCGCCGCTCGCCGGCCACTCCCACTTCGTGCCGAGGAACCACATGCACGGCCACATTCCGCGCGATGTGGGGATGCGCGCGCGGAAGACGTACTTGCCGTAGAGGAAGTGCGCCTTGCCGGAAGTCGTTATCGACGAGGAGCTGTAGTCGGCATATTCGTTCCTCGTGTTCCATGAGTCGCTTCCAGCGGAGTAGTTGGGGTTCTTCGTCCGCTCCTTGCGCCCCTCGATGACGAGGCGTCCGTCGGACACCGTCGCGTTGTCGCGCGTGTAGCACTGAGCCTCGTGGTTGCGGACAAGACCAAGCTCATAGCCCCACGTGTCCGGGTCGGGCTTGCCAGTTCCGTTGAACTCCTCCTGCCAGCAGAGCTCGTATCCGTCGAACTGCTCCGGTTCGGCGACGCTCGGCGCGTACGGCGAGTCGGCGGGAATTTCGCTCGTAAGCGCGAGGAGCTGCATCGGCTGCATCGTGAGCGAAACCTTGCCCTGCGTCACGGGATACACCGTGCCGTCGACCGAAGCCGCGACACGCGAAAGCTCCGAGGCGTTTGACGAGAGAGTGAACTCCGCCGTTACGGGGTCTGCCGATGTGTTGACGAGAGCCCAGTACGTGACGCCCTTGTCGGTGTCGTAGCGGCGGACGGTCTGGAGCGCGCCCCACGCGCCGCCCTGCATGACCGTGCCCTTCTTCGCAGGGAGCGCGAGGAAGTTGCGGTTGAACTCGCGCATCGCGGGGGCATACGCCGTCTCCATCGCCGCGCCGTAGAGATAGCCGATGTCCGTCGGATCGTTCAGCGCCATCGCCCAGAGCTGCGGAAGCATCGAGGCGCGTCCGGCATGCTCCGAGTCGGACGTGAAGTATCCGAGCGGCTTCGCGCCAGTCTCCGTGAAGATCGCGTCCTCGTTGAGCGAATAGTGACGCGCGATGAGGAGGCGTCCGTCGGCGTTGCGGAAGGACCCGACGCCCGCCTGCGGAATCTGCGTGTAGACGGCGCTGAACGGCAGCGTAAGCGCGACTCCGCTCTTCGACTGGTAAGTCTCCGGGTCGTCAGTCGGGCAGCCGTGGTAATGCTCCAGGGCGTTGTATGTCGGATACTCGCCTTTGATTCCGTATTGCCACCACGTCTGCGCGGTGTTGACGATGGAGTCGACGCTCCAGCTGGTACTTCCGACGTACTCCGCCCAAGTCTTTCCTGAATAGCGGTAGTCCGTGTCGTAGGCGACGTTGTTGCGCCAGCCCTCCCAGAAGCGTCCAGGCTCGGTGATGTCGTTGTCGAAGTACGCCTGCGCGTCGGCGACGCCGTTCTGCCTGAGGTAGTCGCGCATCGCTTCGAGGAACGCGGCGCGCTTCGCGTACCACCAGTTCATGTACGCGCGATAGAGGTCGGAGGAGCGTCCGGCGTCCGCGATGTTCTTGCGCGTGACGTTCCTTCCCGTGTCGGCGTTGAAGCGCGCGACGGTGTTCTCGTGGAACGACACCGGCATCGAGCCGCGGTTCCTGAGCCAGGCGCCGCGGAAGGCCGCCCTGTCCTTGAAGCGGATGATCGTGCAGTCGAGAATCTTCTTGAACTCAGCGACAGCCTCGGGCGAGGTGATGTCGACAAGAGCTCCTGCCGCAGCGGAAACACTCTCGATGAAGTCCTCGCTATTCTTCGTATCGTAGTAGAGCGTCTTGCAGAGCTTCTGGTATCCGAGTCCGTCCCCGCCGCGTGCGCCGGTATACTCGTAGTACGGCATCACGTAGTGCCCTTCCGCGCCGAAGGCATCGACAGTCGACTCCCAGTACCCCTTCTTCGCCCCGTCGTAGTTCATCCAGTTCGAATAGCCGTTGTAGTCCGGGTCCCAGTACTGGCAGTGTCCGAACTCCAGGAGGTCGCGCGAGGCGCAGTTGAAGCCCAGCACCTTCATGAGCTTCGCCTTGGTGCGGTAGAAGTCTATCGGATCGGTGAACGCCTCGTATCCGCCGACGTCCGCCATCTCCTCGCGCCACGTGACGAAGCGGCGGGGAAGACCGTCCGCCGGATACTTCACAGCCGTCTCAAGCGCGGACGCATCGTCGATCTTGTAGAGCTTGATCGACTTGAGCGCAAGCCCGACGGAGTCCGGCGCGTCCTCGGCCGGATACAGCGCGAAGTAGACGTCAAAGCCGTCAGTGGCGGACGCGAGGCGCGAGTTGCCGTCGAGCGACTCCGGCTTCTCCATGAGGTACATCACCTGCTCGATGCGCTTGAACTCGCCCGAGAGCGGAAGCGGATACGCCTCCGGGTGCTGCGTGATGTAGGGCGGATTGAGCGCGTCGCCCACTGTGAAGCCCGTGTGCACGCCAGTACGCGAGCCCGTGCCGCGGTTGCCGAGCGTGAAAGAGCGCGGAGCGTTGTCCGGATACTCCGCGACGAGGAGGTACGCCGCCTTCGGGACGAGGCCCTTGCCCTGTCCGAGCCGCCACGCGACGTACGCGCCGCATTCCTGTCCATTGGACGTCTCGGACTTCGCGACGTGGCGCATGACTCGGCACTGCTCGCCCAAGACCGCTTCGGAACTGGAACGTCCCGAGGGGTATTCGCGCATCTGGTGCGTCGAATCGCTGGCGCAGACGACTTCGTCCACGAGCGTGAGAGATCCGTATTGCTCAAGCCCGGCGACTGTTGCGGCATGCGCAAAAGCTGTCAGAGCTACAGTAGCGAGTATCATTGCGGTCTTCATGCCTCAAATTATAGCATGAAGCCCCGCCTCGGACAATCCCTTTTATAAAATACGGTGCATCCCTTTCGTAAATTGATGTTTGCATTCCGCATTAAATCGAGTAGGGGGAGTTCTACTCCCCCTCTCACACCACGGGGCGTGCCTCTTATGGCACCTCGCGGTTTCCGTCAACGGGATATGACGAGCGGA
>JAEEGG010019999.1_pt1 | contig 13433 bp, 10 predicted proteins | sample 9134161 | NCBI WGS metagenome assembly JAEEGG01 (sample SAMN16246543, study PRJNA631951) | gut metagenome | biome: gut microbiome; feature: rumen; material: CR-attached | host: Bos | place: Iran: Karaj | collected 2018-10 | reverse complement strand
CTAGTGCCCCAGCCCTCGAATAGCTGGTATTTCTTGCCCGGATCCACGACGACTTTCGTCTGCGCATGTGCGGCACCGCATGCCAGGCCTGCCGCAATCATCCAAATCAGTTTACTCTTCAATTTCTCAACCCCTTTTTTGGTGCATCATACAACATGGCACCATACCCATTAAAAATCAATTATTTTAAGAAAAAAGGATACATTGCCATGAAAAAATATGGATTAATTGTCTTTTCAAATGAAAAAAGCCCGTTGACGGGCTTAATTAATTTTTCTGAGAAAAGAGTTATTTCTTAGATGTAGATTCTTTCTTTGACTTTTTGCTATTAGAACGCCCATAGCGACCATAACCGTAATATCCATAGCCATAGCCAGAACCGACTCTGTGTTCACAATGGTTCAATACAAAGGCTTTAGGTTTGTCAGTATAACGATTCAAGTTTTGCAAGGCTTCCTTAATCGCCTCCATAGAGTGAACACCATAATGCAAAACAATAAGGCTAAGATCGACTAACGGTACAATCATGTAAGCATCTGCAAGAAGACTGATCGGCGGCGTATCGATAATAATCTTATCGTACTGCGGACGCAATTCTTCAAGAAGATTTTTGAACATGTCACCACGCAAAAGTTCAAATGCAGCCATATTAAACGTACCGGACTCAAGAATATCGAAATCTTTAATACCGCTACCCCTATAAACGACATCTTCGAAATTTCTTCTTCCCATAAGCACATCGGTAAGGCCTTCGTGAGTGTAACGGCAAGCTGCTTTACGCATGTCGGCATCGATATAAAGAACTTTTTTGCCGACAAGTCCAAACGAAGCAGCAAGGTTCAACGAAACAAAGCTCTTACCTACATGAGGAATCAAACCAGCAACCATGATTATCTGATGATCCTTGTTTATGTTGAAGGAGAAATCGATGGCTGTAAGAATAGAGCGAATGGACTCACTAATCGAATCATCCGGATTCTTTTGGACAAAAATCTGTCCCCTATTGCGAATCTTGCTCGGATGTTCAGGAATCCTTGCAAGGACACTAGTATTGGTATCACGTTCGATTTCAGTCACGCTACGGACACCATTATGCATCATGCGAAGGAGGAATACAAAGAGCACGCCGAGCATCAAAGATGCTGCAACAGAGCAAATAATAATGTTCAACTTCTTTGGTTTACTCGGCAAGGGGGCTGCTCGCGCAAAGTCAACGATTCGTACGTTGCCCACTTCACCAGCACGAACAATCCGCAATTGCTGGACTCTGTTCAGCATGCTCGTATAAATTTCGTTATTAACGGCAGCGTCTTCCTTCAAGCGCAAAACTTCCTGTTGAGTCAAAGGCATCTTTTCAGCATTCTTCTTCAACTTTGAAAGTTCGGCTTTCAACTTGTTCTGCTGTTTTATAATCGTCTGAACGTTCGGATGTTCTTCCTTGAACAAACGAGTCGCCTGTTGACGTTGCTGTTCCAATTGCAACAATTGACTTTGCAATTGAGATTCTTTTTGCAAATGAGCTTGAGTTTCACCGGTCAAGTCAACAGAACCAATACTATAACGATAATCCGCCAAAACTTTTTCGGCACTGTCAAGCTTAGCCTTAACACCCGGCAACTGTTTTTCCAAGAATTCAAGAGTTTTTTCAGCTTCGGCGCTTCTCATCTCGACATTTTGGCGCAAATAAGTCTTTGCGATCGTATTCAAAATAGAGGCGGCCCTATCTGGATAACGATGACTGTAGCTAGCTTCAATAATACCCGTCTGTTTACCCTTTTCCGCAATTTTTAAGCCTTTTTTCAATGCGGCAATAGCTCCCAAATCATTAAACTGAGAAAGGACAAACATCTGTCCAGGCATGGCATACATTTTGGCAACACGGATATTCAACGTATCATCGGCATAACTAGCACGATTCATATCACCGACTTTTCCGGTCAAAAGGACTTGATCATCTTGTGTGAGAACTTCAAATGTTTCCGGAGAAGTGACTCTAGCTCTCCACTTTTCCAATCGTGCCATAACAGGGATGTAGAGGGAATCCAAATCCATACGCCCTTCTTTATGCGTAAAACGATCAACAGCACCAATGGGAGTAGCTTTAAAGCACAAACGCTCCGCATCAACAACATAGCTCAGCACCATGCGGCTCTTGATGAGTTCGATTTCGGCATCGGCTGGGCTAGCCACGTCAAGAAGAGCGCCCATATCGCCAATAGCTTTACCCGATTTACCGCCCTTGGCATCAACTTGCAACAAGATGTCGCTTGAGAATTGCGGACGAATCCAGTTGGCTATGGTAAAACCAACAGCCGCACCAACCAAGAGGAATAAGAACAAAGTCCATTTCTTATCCCAAAGAATTTGGAGCGCTTCAAGCAACGTTATAGTATTGTTGTCCTGAGGGATTTGAATTGTAGCCTGACTTATAACTTGTTTTTCTTCTTTTTCAGTCATATGTTGTCCGAGCAATTAAATTGTTTGTATTAAGCAAAACAATTCCGAATAGTTTGGATAATGGACTCCTGCTGATTAGGAGTCATCTTAAAAGCTGTTCCTGCACTAAGTGCAACTGCATACTTGCAACCGATTTTTTTAGCAACAAGGCGTTCGACCTCGTTTATATTCTTGCCAACCGTACTCATCCAGTTGGTCTCGTAGGGCTCGGTCACATACTTGGTTTCGTCACCATGCATTGTGGGACTGCAAAGCCACACCTTATTTTCAAATCTCATCATTGAACAACTCAAAGGTTTCCCGTATAAAACAATAGTAATATATTTCAATTCTATTGTAATTTAAAAAAAATCAATTAAAAGCAAAACATCAGGGAATCCATAATGCTTTTTATGACAATACGGATTCCCCATCATTTTAAATGTTTTGCATAATTGAACCAGTCATGTCCTTACATCCATAGTCAATAAAACTACACGTTTTAGATAAGTATGGACTAAGGAACATAAACTGGATTTTTACGTATTACTTCGAGAACGGAACGAGTTCCACGCGACGGTTCTGAGCTCTGCCTTCCTTGTCGTCATTGTCGGCAATCGGCTTGGAGCTACCGAAACCAACAGCACGCAGACGAGCACTGTCAACACCGCGTTTCTTGAGGTAGGTCACGACAGACTGAGCACGCTTTTCGGAAAGCTTCTGGTTCTTCTTGTCAGAACCAGTGTTGTCTGTATGACCTTGAACTTCGAGGTTAGCTTCAGGAATCTTGTTCATGAGGTCTGCAATATCATCGAGAGTGCCGTAGCTGCTCCTGGTAAGCTTAGCAGAACCAGTCTTGAACTTGATACCCTTCTTGAGCTGGTCAAGGTCTTCCTTCTTGTTGAGCGGGCAACCCTTTTCGTCAACACGGACACCCGGGAGTGTATTCGGGCACTTGTCGAGCATGTCAGGTACGCCGTCCTTATCGAAGTCAGGCAAGCAACCAAGGGAGTCAACAGAGTAACCCTGCGGAGTACCCGGGCACTTGTCCATGTAGTCAGCAATGCCGTCCTTATCGGAATCGAGCGTGCAACCATCAGCACCGACGATCACGCCAGCCGGAGTATTCGGGCACTTGTCGAGGAAGTCCGGAACACCATCCTTATCGAAGTCGAGCGGGCAACCTGCAGCATCAACAGGGACGCCAACCGGAGTATTCGGGCACTTGTCGATCGGGTCATTCACGCCATCCTTGTCGAAGTCGAGCATGCAACCGAGAGAGTCAACCGTGACGCCAGCCGGAGTATTCGGGCACTTGTCCTTGAGGTCCGGAATGCCATCCTTGTCGCTGTCGATACGGGCGAGAGAATCATTGTAGGCCTTTTCACGAGCGAGTCTTTCGAGTTCGTCGAGCGGGCAACCTTCTTCGTTGACCTTGGCACCCTTCGGCGTATGAGCGCACTTGTCGAGTTCGTCAATGACACCATCGCCATCGGCATCTTCCGGCTTCGGCATGGCATCAAACGCGATGCTCAACAGGGCAGCACCGGAGAGAAGCGGAACCGGCGTGTAGCCATAAGTAGCCTTCATGCCATGTTCGCCGATGTAATAAATCGGATAATCCTTGCCATCCTTGATGTCTTCATCATGATCGAAGCCCGTCTTGAAGAGACGAGTTGCAATTTCGAGACCGATGGCAAATTCAACGCGATACGGCAGATGGAAGCGGAAACCCGGAGTGATGAGCATCGGGTCATGCATCGGACCGAACTTATAGCGGCCCTTGCTCTGCAAACGCATTTCACCGGAGAATTCCAAGAACGGAGTCATCCAGGAGAGTGCATCCCAGTTAACACCTGTGCTATAGACAAGCGTATTAGCCTGGTTCGCGTTATTCGGGAAGACATAGCTTGCAGCCAAGTTCCATGTAATCGGCGCACCAATCTTTGCGAAGTCGAAGGTGGCAACAAGACCAGCACCGAAAGCCCAGTGGTCAGCCGTGAACGGGTGCGTATTCTTCTTGCCGTTCAAGTACCAAGCATGACGGGGACGAACACCGGCAAACTCTTCACCAGTCGGGAAATACAAGTCAAGCATAAGGGCCGTCGTAAAGAAGCCCGAGCTATCCGAAGCAAACGGGAGACCGACCTTGGCAAACAAGTCCAAGTCGCCGCGGCTAGTCGTCCACATATTGTTGCGACCAGTTTCGCCACCATTTGCGTTTGCATGTTCATAGTAAACCGGAAGCGAAACACCGACGTCGATGAAATCAAGCACGCCAACACTTACGAAGAAGTTTCCGGCCTGAGAATAGTCAGCGTCGTTGAAAGAGTATCTCTTTCCGTTTGTTTCAAATACGCCTCCGCGAGATAGACCCCAGGAACCGATGGAAATATTTCCGCCGGTACCGACGTTTATCTGCCATTGCCCTAAAAACTTTGCATTGATTTGATGCAAGCCTTCGGAGCCACCCATTATTCCAGCCTGAGAGAAGGCTAGGGTTGTGGTTAGCAACGCTAACGATACGACCTTTTTCATGTTTTATCCCTCTTTTGAGATTGTTTGGTTGTTGAAATTCTTTGATTTTTCGTCACAAGACTGTTGCAAGACTGTTCTATTGAACGCCTCCGGAGTCGTGAACGTCGGAACAATTTCATGCAGAGCACGAATGGCGATTTCGTCATCATTTTCGGCAGCTGCAGTTTTTAGTTTCCACAATTCGTTAATAAACTTGGATGTATCAATATCAATTTGTTTTCCAATAAAGATAAGCTTGTTCTTAGTCTTTTTCAAGCCTTCTTCGTTCATCAAAAGCTCTTCCTTGATTTTCTCTCCAGGACGAAGTCCCGTAAACTTGATTGGAACATCCTTGTACGGAACCTTTCCATACATGCGAATCAAGTTTTCCGCCAATGTAACAATTTTTACCGGCATGCCCATATCAAGCACAAAGATTTCACCACCGTGAGCGATACTTGCTGCTTCAAGCACAAGGCTTACCGCTTCAGGAATCGTCATGAAATAGCGGATAATATCCGGATGCGTGACGGTAACAGGCTTGCCTTGTTCAATTTGGCGTTTGAACAGAGGAATAACACTTCCATTGCTGCCAAGGACGTTTCCAAAACGAGTCACGACAAATTCCGTATCGCTATCCTTCTGCATGGACATGAAGCGGACAATCATTTCGCAGCAACGCTTAGACGCACCCATAACATTCGTCGGGTTCACAGCCTTGTCTGTACTGATCATCACGAATTTCTTTACGTTATTGAACATCGCCAACGTTGCGACATTAAAAGTACCAATTACGTTATTCTTAATCGCTTCCATCGGATTTTTTTCCATAAGCGGGACATGCTTATGAGCAGCCGCATGGAAAATAACTTCCGGATGGTATTTTTTGAAAATCTGATTCATGCGGAAGTAATCACGGACAGAAGCAATTATCGTCACGAGATTGAGATTCTTCCCATATTCCATGACCAATTCTTGTTGGATATCGTAAGCGTTGTTTTCGTAAATATCCACAATGATGACTTGCTTCGGATTGTACTTGGCAATTTGACGAACAAGTTCACTACCGATACTACCACCACCGCCAGTCACCATACATACTTTGTTCTCAATATAAGCACGGATATCCTTGTTGTCGAACTTTATGGGATCGCGACCAAGAAGATCTTCGACCTTGATATCACGAATCTGAGTTGCAAAGTTTGTAGAACCATTACCAATAGACGAGCTATCCAAAAGAGTCCCGATAAAAGGAAGAACCTTCACCGGAAGTCCGGTCTTGCTACAGAGGTCCAAGATTGTCTGACGGTCTTTGGGCGGGCAACTGGGAATTGCAAAAAGGATCTGTTCAATATTTTCCAATTTTGCAATTTTGGGAATATCACTTGTACTGCCCGCAACCAAGACATTTTCAAAAGGCTTTCCGATTTTGTAGCGGTCATCATCAATAAGGCAGACGGGATAGATTTCAGCTGCCGCAGACGTTTCCAAACCTTTTTCGGCATCCTTGATACTGTTTCTTATTTCGTCAAGTAAAAGTCTCGTCGCATTACCAGCACCAATAATCATAGTACGTTTTTTACGGCCCTCAATACGGCCGGTTTCGACTAGAGAAATGAAAGCGTTTCTAAACAGGAAACGAAAAAGGCATACTCCGACACAAGCAAAAACGGCTTGCAAAAGAGCGAACTGCCAGTACTGGATGTCCATTGCAATAAAGAAAAAAATCTGGGTCGCAAAAATGCCGGCAACAACGCCCTTTATGCAACTCAGATAATCAGAACGATTGAGATATCTCCAAAGTTTGTTATAGGCACCAAAGTAAAGAAGGCTGCCAAAACACATCAAAACACTTAAAAAGAAAAAGGCTAAAAGAATTTCACGTTCAATCGAAACATCGATCAGCGAAAAAATAAAACTCGAAAAAAGCCCAGCAACAACAACTATAAAAGCATCCGCCAACGCTAAAATGCGTTTACGAACTCTAAAATTTACAAACAATTGCGATATTTTCGACATACTCTCTCGTTTCAGCTATTCTTTTGTTTGAATATCAAACCACTTAAAAAATAGTTATAAAAAGCTACCAATGCAAGGTAGAACGCACAAAAAAAGCCTTAATATCACCAAAATCCATGTTTAATTCAAATGAAGCATACCTTCCAACGTAACTTAACGAAGGAGAAATCGTGTATTGAAGAGGTGCATTATGAATAAATCGCTTTCGCATGGTTTTGTAGGGGTCTTCGAGGTTACTGCCATAATCGGTTCCCTTCCAGAGCCACTTGTTGTGGAGACCAAAGAAGAACTTCGCCGAGGAATTCCAGAAAAGCTGCCCATAAAGCGTCCAGTCAACCGCAAGCGAATTCGGGCCATTGGGGTTTCCTAGTGGGAGTCCGAGATGGGCAATTTGAGCCTGCGCGGTATCATAATGGCAATAAACAAAGGGTTCCACACGAGCAATTTCAGCAATAGATCCCAACTGAAGCGGCTTTCCCTTCACCTCCGTATCATGTGCAACCTGCAGGCCTAGCATGCCCGCCCAGCGGTTGTTACTGTAGCGGTTTTGGTAAACCGCATAAGGCGATTCCATATCGTCTAAAAAGAACTCACCATAGATACGAGCCTTGCGGAACATCTGCACGTTAAAGTCCATCGCGAGTGCGCCGTTGTTCACACGTTCCGTGTAATTTCCCTTCTCAATAAACAACGGAGCAATCGGGACCAGAAGCCAAGGTTTATTTTCGTTATAAAGAACTTGCAATTCCGAAACTCCAATCGTGACATTTTTTAAAGCGAGTTCATAACGATGTGCGTAAAAGTTGCGGTCGTTCAAGTTGTCCTTGCTGTAGCTCCAGGAGTTAACGCGCAAGTCCGCATATACGCTGAAAATACGCAAAGGTCCAAACGTGAAATCGAGACTGAGCATATTATAAGGGAGAGCAAACTGATTCAGCGACAAATTGTTATAGTAGCCAGGTCCCCAGTGCAGGACATCGCGTGCCAGTTGAACTCGCATCCATGCGTAATTAAAGCCAAGATGGGCTCGGTAGCGGGCAAAACTCACGTAGTCAATTCCACCGTCGCCTTTATCTTTTTTCTGAACGTCAAAAACTTCATAATCATAACTCTTGGGCTTTTTAGCGGAGTGCCCTTCAGAGTAGATCCTAGCATCGAGGTCAAAATCAACAGAGTCCGCAAACCCTCGTATAAAAAGGCCTCCATCAAACGCCGGCCAAATGGTATCACCAAGGGCGGAGGATGAACGGTAATCGATTCCAAAGACCGGACTTACGGCGATGGCAAACTTGTGCGAGGAATTTTCTTCGCTTTTAAAGTACGCCATGGCGTTAGAATTATTCTTTTCGAATTCTTTACGGAAAGTCGTATCACGACGGGGGTAAGTGAAAAAATGACGTCCCTCGCCCACAGTCTGTCGATGGTATTCCAAAAGCATCGGCGCATAGTCGAGCCCTCGCAGGTTGCGAGTACGTTCGGCACCTATAACCGGAGAACTACCGGTTTCGGCAAATGCGAAAATAACCGCAAAAGCAATACCAGCAAAAAAAGTTTTCATGCACCCTCCATGCAAACGTTACTCCTCGGAATCCTTATCGATAACTTCAGCCGCAGAATCCCCACGAAGCGCAACTAGACGGACACCGTCAAGAGTCAAATACGGGTCATACGTATCAATAATCTTCGTGTGGCCGACAATCGTACGACCCCAACCACCCGTCGCAAAAACGGGAACATCTTTCTTCCCCATTTCATGCTTGATTTTGGTGACTAGAGTTTCGAGTTCGGCCATGAAGCCAAACAGAAGCCCCGCACGAATCGCGTCATCGGTATTATTAGCAATAAGATTTTTTGGCCATTCGATACTTACCGGCAAGAGGCGGGCCGCTTTTTCAGTAAGCACATCGAGGCTAGCGCTAATGCCAGGAATAATAATGCCGCCTGCAAAACCACCATCTTTCATGACATCAAAAGTAGTTGCCGTACCCATGTCGATAACGATAGCATCGGTATAGCCGCGGTCTTTGAGTGCAATAATATTACAGAGACGGTCCGAACCAAGAGTATTCGGATTGGGATACGCAATCGGACAGTTGAGGCAATTTTTTGAATTTACAACTTGAACCGGACGCTTAAGAAGCGTCTGCAAAGCCTTGACCCACGGACGTTCCAAAGAGGGCACCACGGTCGAAAGGCCGACATGCGTAATTGATTCTGGCTTGATTTTTGAAAAGTGAATGAGTCCACCCACGCGATTCATGACTTCATCCGAAGTTGTTTCCTTGCGGGTTGTGAGTCTCCAGTGATCGACAACTTTGTCGCCCTTGAAGATTCCAAGGACCGTATGCGAGTTGCCCACATCGACAACAAAGGACAAAGTTTTATTCAAATTCTTTTTCATCGCGGTGAAAGATAGTAAATAGTAGGAAGTTAGAAGTAGACAGTAAGCAGTGGTTAGTAAACAGGGATGTTTTAAGTGGTTAGTAAGCAGGGCTGTATTGCAACCCTAACCACTAATCACCAAGTTCAAAAAAGCTTGCTTCAATTCCCGCGTAGCGAGTTCTGGATCAGCCGCCTTCATAATTGCAGAAACTGCGCAAATGCCATCAATACCGGAACCTTTGAGTACGTCGATATTGTCTTTGTTGAGTCCGCCAATCGCATTCACTTTAATCGGAACTGCTTTGACGATTTGCTTAAGCGTATCGACACTTGTGAGAATCGTAACCACCTTGGTTGTCGTCGGGTAAATAGCCCCAACCCCTAAATAATCCGCACCCTGTTCGTAAGCTTCAAGCGCTTGCGGCACAGTTTTAGTCGTAGCGCCGACAATTTTATCAGGCCCCATCAGCTGGCGAGCAATTCTCACCGGCATGTCCGTTTGCCCCACATGAACACCTTCGGCATCAATCGCAAGCGCGACATCAACGCGATCATCAATAATCAGCGGCACCCCATAACGTTTGGTAATTTCGTGTGTCGCCAAGGCTAAATCCATGTATTCGCGAGTCGATTTATTTTTTTCACGAAGTTGGATGAGAGTCGCCCCTCCTTTACAGGCTGCCTCTACAGTCGATAAAAATCGTTCTTCAGGAACAGACGTGCTATCCGTAATAAAATATAGAGTCGTGTCAATATTTTTCATCGAACGCAAAACTAGAAAAAAAATCAACATATCTTGCAATGCTAGGCAAATTTAGAACTACCACATGCTTACATATTTATTATGTATCTAAAAATGAAAATCACTTCTAAAAACAACAAGGCACACTTTTGAAAAGTTCTGTTTACAAATAGTGATTTAAATCAATGAAAATTAAAAGAAACACTTATTTTTCGATTTCACATGTATATTTATATTTACGCGAATGGAGAAAATTAGTCAGGTAGGTATTATTATGACTGCTTTACGTTCACGAAAGGGAATCACTCTTATCGAGCTTTTGGTTACAATTGCAATCATGGGTTTTCTCGTGACGGTTGCTTTGCCTAATATTTTCGGAGTCGCAGAAAAAACTCGTGAAAAAGTGGACTTGCTGAAATTGTATTACCTGAGAGACGCTCTAAATAGAGCTTTAATAGAAGACCTTGATGCATTTAATCATTATACCCCAACAAAAGAGGGCAACGACCCAAGCAAAATTCACCTAGAAGGAATTTCACAACCAAGCGGCGCCTCGTTATTTGTTATCGAATTGCACAACGCCCTTTCCATCAACGTACAAGGAGAACATGGCAGTGCAAATAACAAATACAATATATGCAGAGCAATCGGAACTTCAGGTACTTTTTACGAAGCTTTAAAAGAAGCCCGTTTTGAAGGCGTTGCCGATATTATTGCAGACAGACTAAACAAAAACAATTTTAATTTCAACAGCTCGACATACTCGGCAACACCCTATGTAAACCAAAATAACAAAACAGACTATCGCACAGCTCCAAAACAGCCGCTATTCATCAGCAAAGCGCTCAACATCGGAAAAGAAAACGCCAACACACGCTACACGATGAACATCCGATGGAGCGATAAAAACGAAGGTTATGCTGTAGAGGTATTTCTTTTACCTCACGGCAAGGATTTCCAGTCCGCTTATAGGTCTCCCAACGGGGTTTGCTTCTCCACCCTTGGCAATAAAGGGTGCAAAAACAGCAATTAAAATCAAACGTATAAATAATCGTTCAGCACGGGCTGCATGCCTTCGCCGCTCATATCGGCGTACATTTTGTCGATGCTGCGACCGTCATTGATTTCGAACTGTTCGTCGCCACCTTCCCCGTCGTCGTGACCGCTGTACTTGCTTTCGTGGTCGCCGATACCGGTCGAGACGCCTGCAGAAATCTTCGTGGCTGCGATTTTCACGATGCCGTTACGGAATTCCTTGCTTTCGCGGCTCGAGACCGTGATGCCCACGAACGGGAGGAAAATGCGGTAAGCGCAAAGCACTTGGCAAAGTTCCTTTTCGTGAACGTCGAGGGGACTGATTTTTTCGTTGTTCACAATCGGACGGAGACGCGGGCAGCTGAGGCTCATTTCGGCATGCGGATACTTCTTTTGTAAGTAATACACATGCAGAGCGCTTGCGAGAGCGTCTCGGCGGAAGTCCGAGAGTCCGAGAAGAGCCGAGAATCCGCAACCGCGCATGCCACCCATGAGGGCGCGTTCCTGAGAATCAAAGCGGTACGGGAATACGCGTTTGTGACCGAGCAAATGAAGTTGTTCGTAACGCTTGCGGTCGTAGGTTTCCTGGAATACCGTCACGTAATCAACGCCGCATTCGTGCAAATACTTGTATTCATCGACGTTCACCGGGTAAACTTCGACGCCCACAAGCTTGAAATATTTGCGGGCTAGCTTGCAAGCTTCACCGATGTATTCGACACTACTTTTTGCACGGCTTTCGCCGGTGAGCAACAAGACCTCTTCCATGCCGCTGTCGGCGATGACTTTCATTTCATGCTCAATCTGCTCCATGTTCAGCTGCATGCGCTTGATGTGGTTGTAGCAGTTGAATCCGCAATAGACACAGTAGTTTTCGCAGTAGTTTGCAATGTAGAGCGGCGTAAAGAGATAGACATTGTTGCCGAAATGACGACCCGTCTCAATCTTTGCCTTGGCAGCCATCTGTTCGAGGAACGGAGCGGCTGCAGGTGAAAGCAAAGCTTTGAAATCTTCGATAGAACAAGTGTCGTGCTGCAGAGCAAACTGCACATCACGTGCCGTATATTTGGAAGCATCGTAACTTTCAAATGCATCAAGAACCTTGTCGCGGATATCGGAGTGAATCACTTCCATTCCCGGCAAATATTCCATGATATCCGTACGGACTGACGGGTCTGTTTCAATCCGGTGCTTACGTTCTAGAGCCGCCGGCGAGAGATTCCCGGAATCAAAAAAATAATTGTTGTCTTTGCGTTCGTTTTCCATGAGTCAATAGCCGTTAGTCAATGGTTTGTAGAATGCGTCATCCTGACGACCAAGGGGAGGAAGGATCCAGTGAAGTTTAAACTCAAAAATAAACACTTGGCTGGATTGACGCTTCGCGTCCGAGGCCTCGGCTCTGAAATAGGTTTGCAAGCAACCTGCTTCATTCGCCTTGCACTCGTTTCTTCGCGCTTCGCACTCAGAATGACGAAACCGTTTTAATCTCGTAAAAATCCTGTGAGCGGGTCAGAGGCGGATGCTCCACGGGAAAGCACGCGGCCAAGCCCGGCGAGGTAAGCCTTACGGCCCGCTTCAATGGCGAGCTTGAATGCGGTTGCCATTTGCGTGAGGTCGCCTGCGGTAGCAAGAGCAGTATTTGCCATAATAGCGGCGGCACCCATTTCCATGGCGGCACAAGCTTCGGACGGTTTACCGATACCCGCATCCACGATAATCGGGAGTTCGATTTCGTCAATCAAAATCTGGATAAATTCCTTTGTACAAAGACCTTTATTCGAACCGATTGGCGATGCAAGCGGCATCACGGCGGCAGCCCCTGCATTCACGAGATCGCGAGCTACGTTCAAATCCGGATACATGTACGGCATCACCACAAAGCCTTCTTTTGCAAGCGTTTCCGTAGCCTTGATGGTTTCGGCGTTATCTGGCAACAGATACTTGGTATCGCGCATGATTTCGATTTTCACGAAGTCACCGCAACCGAGTTCACGGGAAAGTCTTGCGATACGAACGGCTTCTTCGGCATTGCGAGCGCCCGACGTGTTCGGCAAAAGTGTGACGTTTTTCGGAATGTAGTCGAGGATATTTTCGTGTTCCTTTGTATTTGCACGGCGAACGGCAAGCGTTACAATCTGCGCACCAGCATCCTTGACTGCCGCTTCAATAAGCTTAAGGGAATACTTTCCAGAACCGAGAATAAAACGAGAATCAAATTCATGACCGCCAATAACAAGTTTGTCAGAATTCATTTGCATGTCCTTTATGTTAAACTTCTAGACCGGCAATAATCCGGATAATC
>JAEEGG010019998.1_pt1 | contig 13433 bp, 14 predicted proteins | sample 9134161 | NCBI WGS metagenome assembly JAEEGG01 (sample SAMN16246543, study PRJNA631951) | gut metagenome | biome: gut microbiome; feature: rumen; material: CR-attached | host: Bos | place: Iran: Karaj | collected 2018-10 | reverse complement strand
TCGTATAGGCGTTGCCGTGCGCCACGGCTCTTGCTCTTGCTATCATCGCTTACCCCCTTTCTATCTTTTTGTCGAGAAACTCAATCATCGGAAACAGTCTCTTCCACCACTGCTGAATCACGGGCATCGACCTGAGAAACTCCTTCCGTTCCTCACTCCCCATTTTGAGTCCCTTGATGTTGTTGATGAAGTTCACTATGTCCTTACGGGCAGCAAACAACTCGTCTCGGAACAATGTGTCAGGCATCTTAGGTTTATAGTCCATCAACACCTGTCTGCAATACTCACTGAAGTTCATCCGGCACTTCCTGGCATTACCAGCTATATACTTTTCTTCCTCGTCCGACAGTCTCAAAGCCTTCGGCTTCCTAACCGTCGAATTCTCCATTTCTGATTTGCGCGGTCTTCCCCTGCGCCTCATAATTCTCTTTTCGTTGGTGCTATCCTGCATAATTAAATACGATTAATGTTCAACATAAGAGGTGCGAGCCTGCGAGTACTCAGCCATCAACACTTTTCGCCAAGTGTTCAAGAGTTTTTCGTATCACGAAAAAACCTCTTGCTAACTTACGTCACGTTTCGGCACCTCCGATAGCGCAAAGGTAGGAGAAATCATCCACTCTGCCAAGAAAAGAAAGCACTATTTCCCAGCCATGCGTAACTTTTATTTTTCTGTATTTCAATAAGATTTCATTCAGTTAGATTTTGTTAATACCCGCAAGACAACTCATGATAAGATGACGAGCTTAGCAAGCATACTTGTGTTTCGATAAACCAGAAGTGTCGGATATCATTTGCCCTTCATCACTAGAGGACGAAACTTTACCAACACACTGGAGCGAATTCCCTAAACCATTGAACAGTATAAAGAGAAAAATGCTATTCATGCCGAGGACATTCCGCTCTTGAAAGAGATTGCAGGCAAACAGTGGAAGAAAGAAGATGAACTGAAAGGATTGAAGTCTGAACTGGCGACACTTGAAAGAAAGATTCAACTGGAACTGGCAAAGGACAAGGAACCGCAGCAGGCTATAGTGAATAGTAATGTTGTGCAAGAAGACTACAGACCAAAAGAAACACCAAGCAAGGGGTTACGACCTTGAAGATTCAATTCAACTTAAAGTTCTGAGGGTGTGTCATATTGACACACCCTCTCAAAAAATCGGTTCTATGGCGTTTCGAGTGGTTGAAGCTCTCATGATACGCAGTTGGACTCGGCAAACTCTTATCCACTTGATTCGACATAGAGAAAAAATCAAATGATATTACCTGTCATTTCAGCATGTTGTAGACCATTTATCGGATCAGTAGTAAATAACACAACATCTGCAATGATTAATGCGCCATTTGGATTGAAATGTGTATTTACAACTACATTATTTACAATGCCTACAAATAAATTACCTCCAGAGATTCTAATAATTGGAGGCACTGGGTTATTTCTAGACATATCTATAATCTGATAACCATTTTGATAAATCTCTACTCTCTTGCTACCGCTATGAAAGGTATGAACTATATTAACCAGATTTGCTGGAATACCATTATTAAACATATTAATATTTCTTTTTCTTTCCTTACTCTATCTTAGGCTTTTCAGGAACCGCCTTGTTATTGTTCTCGTTTTGTAAGATTGCGATGCAAAGATACGGCGGTTTTTGGAGGGGAACAAGCGATTTACATGAGGGGTGGACTGGCTTACATGAACGGTGAGAATAATGAAGAAAATTTAGCCTTTATGTAAGCCGAAAGGCTGTTCATGTAAGTCGTGAGGTGGAGTGTTTCATTGCCTTTAATTTTGCGTTCATTGTAGGCAGGTTTTGAGCATGCTTACAGAGTAAACAACTGTTTAACAAAATTGAAATGCAAATGAAACAAGATGAACTTTTGGATTTTGGTGAAGACAGTAGGCAAAGTCCGTATGTAGTAAGTGACGGCTTCTTTGTGAAGACTGATGAGAAGTGGGAGAAGGTGAGGTATGACGAGATTCTGTGGGTGAGAGCCTTCGAGAATGGAAGCGTCATATTTCTGACGAATGAGAGGAACAAGATGGTTAACCATCGACTGTGGCGGATTGAAGAGATGCTGACAGAGCATCCGAATTTCGTGCGCATCAACAGGTCGGAGATTGTTAATCTGGATGCTGTTGACGGCTTTGAGGGTAACTGCTACTACATCGGCAAGAATCCGCTCTATGCCACTGGCGACTATCGTCAGGGCATGGAAGGTGTCTTCGTCAAGACAAAGCAGCAATGACGTAAAGATACGGAAAAGCCGCCCGGGAGCCTTCTCATGAGGACTCTCGGGCGGCTTGGTCGTGCTTACTATGGTCACGGGATGTGAGGGTTACTCCCGCATCACGCTGTGACTTTGCCCTTACCGTCTGGCGAGCCTGTGCTGCCGGACGGTTTTGCGTTTGCTAGTTTTTTGTCACATTGGTTCAAAGAACACTTTAGCCGAATGCAGAGCCGAGCTTGCTCGTGCTATGCTGAGACGATGGTGTTTTTCGGGCGAAGCCCAAAGAACGCTGTTCTTGTCGCTATTCAGAAGGGAGGGCGGCCGTCCGCGCCGTGGCGACGGTGCCGTCCTCCTTGGGTTTGGTTCAGTCGGATTTGCCGCTCCAGCTCTGCTGGCTTGCTACCGAAGGGACGCAAGAATCCGACTGCTGCGAGTATCAGGACTTACAGTCCGCAAAATCGCATTTCAAATGCTTAAGGCGTAACATAGCCATACACATCAATCTTTTTTATACCTTTAGACGTATCTGCCAAAATTGGCATACCATTTACTTTCGGTGTCTTATCCTCTTCTGTGGTTTCTACTACAAAGGGAGCTTCGCTGTCTGTAGCTGTACGATTGGCGTCGTCATAGAATATACATTTGGTGATGGTATATCCTGCGGCAGCGTTGACGGTTGCTATCCATCCGTATCCCCACCAGCCCCAGTTAGCGAGGTATGCTGAGCTCCCTTCTGCAGTATAACTGAATGAAACGGTTGCCACATTCGCCGTGCTGTAGCTGGCTTGCTCTTTGGCTGTTGCTGTAATCGTGGTCAGCAGCGTTTCGGCCTCCGCCATCTTCAGCGTGCTCTGGTAGTATTTGCCGGCATCGAAGCTGACGCTGGCTTTAGAGCAGGTATAGGTCTTGCTATCGCTGCCCGTGGCAGAGAAACTGACGGTCTGACCGCTGACGGCGGGCAGGGCGACATAGAGCTCGCTCGTAGCCGAAGCGGGGGTGATGACGTAGTTATCCGAACCGATGGTGATGGTCAGCGGTTTCACATTGATAGTGGCCGATCCGTTGGAGTTCTTGGTGGTGAACTTGAAGATGGCGAACTGCGCTTCGGGCTGGGTGGTCACGGTCAAGCCGGGCGTCGTGGTTTGGATGGTGCCTGCGCCCACGCGGACGTCGAGGTTGGCCGAGAGCGTGCCGTCCTGAGCGGCCAGCAGCGTGGCGGCATCCTTCACGCCCGTGTGGTCATCCTTGGCTGCGGAGAGCGGATAGACCAGCGTGCAGGCGGTGTTGTTGGGCGTGCCGGCCTCCACGGTGAACGTGATGGTGGCTGTGCCCGAGCCGTCAACTGCGGTGATGGTGGCATCGGCCACGTACTTGGTGCTGCTTACCTCGTAAAGGATGGCGATATGCTCGTTCTCGGCCCACTTAGCCTCGATGTAGGTCGTCTTATCTTCTACGGCGCGGGTGGTGGCCCCATCGGTCTTCGGGGCGAGTTGTGCGGTGATGGTGATGCCCTCTGCCTTCTGGGGCTGCTGGGCAAAGTTGTTATCGTCATTGCTGCAAGCGGCAAATGTCAGAGCCAGTGCAGCCATAAAGAATAATTTCGTTGTCTTCATTGTCTTTACGTTTTAATTGTTGTACACTGGGTTCATTAGAAGCTGAACGGATCGTCGCCACCGGGATAGTCCGTAGGATCATTAAGTCCGCTGCCTACCAGCAACTGCGGCTGTTGTTGCAACTCGATAACCCGAATCTCGGGTTTCTCAAATTTCTTCTTTTCTTCCATAATTTTGAAAATTTAAAGGCGTTAATAAAAAAGTAAACAATAATATATTTGGCTGCAAAGGTACTAAAACGAAAGCACTTTCTTTACCCCCCCCCGTTAATAAATGTTAATGCAACCAAATCAGTGCATGTCGCAAGAGAGTAAAGGACATGAGTTGGGAATAAGGAAATAAAATAATTTAGGGTGTAAAAAACAAGCGCCGAGACTCTTCATTCAGAATCTCGGCGATTGAGTTTCAGAACTCACTGGTGAAGTGGAACTTGATGTGCTTGAAGTCCTCTTGGGCCATGGAGAGGACGTAGCCGGAGTCGGCGAGGAAGACGTCGCGGCCCTCCTTGTCCTTGGCCATGTACTGGTATTTACGCTTCTTGAAGTTCTCGAGCTCCTGCGGGTCGTCGCTCTCTATCCAGCAGGCCTTATAGAGGTGGACGGGCTCCCAACGGCACTTGGCATTGTACTCGTTCTCCAGTCGATATTGGATAACCTCGAACTGGAGCTGGCCAACAGTGCCAACAATCTTGCGATTATTGAACTGGTTGACAAATAACTGGGCAACACCCTCGTCCATCAGCTGATCGATACCTTTCTGGAGCTGCTTAGCCTTCATCGGATCATCGTTCTCGATATATTTGAAGAGTTCAGGAGAGAAGGATGGGAGTCCTCGGAAATGGAGCTGTTCACCCTCTGTCAGCGTGTCACCAATCTTAAAGATACCATTGTCGGGCAGACCCACGATATCGCCTGGCCAAGCCTCATCGATGGTAGACTTACGCTGAGCCATAAACTGCGTGGGCGAAGAGAAACGCAACGTTTTGCCCTGACGAACATGCAGATAAGGCTGGTTGCGCTGGAACTTACCAGAACAAACCTTACAGAATGCGATACAGGAACGGTGATTAGGATCGATGTTGGCAGTGATCTTGAAGATAAAACCCGTGAACTTAGGCTCCTCTGGGTTCACGTCACGTTCCTCAGCCTTCGTCGGACGTGGACTAGGAGCAATCTCCACGAAGCAATTCAGCAACTCCTGAACACCAAAGTTATTCAGGGCTGATCCAAAAAACACTGGAGCCACTTCGGCGGAACGATAGGTTTCAACCTCAAATTCAGGATATACACCATCGACAAGTTCTAAGTCTTCGCGCAGTTTTGAAGCATTCTCTTCACCTACCCGTTTATCGAGCTCAGGACTATTGATATCCACCTCCACCTTATCCGTCACACGTTGTTTGTCAGGCGTAAATAGGTCGAGCTTATGTTCATATATATTATAGACGCCCTTAAACTTTGCCCCCTGGTTGATAGGCCAACTCAGAGGACGCACCTTAATCTCTAGTTCCTGTTCAAGTTCGTCCAACAAATCAAACGGATCGCGACCTTCGCGGTCCATCTTGTTGATAAAGATAATCACTGGTGTTTTACGCATACGACAAACAGTCATCAGTTTTCTTGTCTGCGTCTCAACACCCTTTGCGCCGTCCACCACGATAATTGCAGAATCAACAGCAGTCAGTGTGCGAAAGGTATCCTCAGCAAAATCCTGATGACCAGGCGTGTCTAGAATATTTACCTTGTATTCTATATCAGAGCCTTCTGGGGTATAATCAAACTCCATCACTGAGGTCGACACTGAGATACCACGCTGCTTCTCAATATCCATCCAGTCGGATGTGGCCGTCTTCTTGATCTTATTATTCTTGACAGCTCCAGCGACTTGTATCTGTCCACCAAAGAGAAGGAACTTCTCTGTCAGTGTGGTCTTACCCGCATCAGGATGCGAGATAATCGCAAATGTCCGTCTTCTTTCTATTTCTTGATTCATTCAAACTAACAATTATTCTATTCTTCACTTATTCAACTTATCAACACATTCTTTCAAACTCTCTTCCCAATAGGGAATATCGAGGTTATATGTTTGTTTGATCTTGGTTTTGTCGAGCACCGAGTAATGTGGGCGATTAGCTGGTGTAGGATACTCTGCCGTATGGAGGGGACGCACATGACAGGTAGTAATACCTGCAATCCTATGAATGGCTTTTGTGAAATCGTACCAAGAGATAACACCCTCATTTGAGAAGTGGTAGATACCAGGTACCACACCCTGATTAATTGCAGCGAACAAAGCTACAGCCAAATCACGGGCGTAGGTAGGTGTACCAATCTGATCGAAAATCACTCCCAGCTCAGGTTTCTCCTTACCCAGACGTATCATCGTCTTAACAAAATTGTTACCAAATGTGGAATAAAGCCATGCAGTACGGACGATCATCGTCCTGGAGCAAGCTTGTTGGGCAGCCCTCTCACCTTCGAGTTTAGTGGAGCCATAGACACTATTCGGACAAGTTGGTTCTTCCTCAGTATAAGGTGTATGATTAGTGCCATCGAACACGTAATCGGTAGAAACCTGAATCATCCAACCGCCACGCTTCTCTACTGCCGCAGCCAGATAGCCTGGTGCATCCGTATTCAACAAACGACAGAGTTTCTGATTGTCTTCTGCCTTATCAACAGCGGTATAGGCAGCACAGTTCACGATACCATCAATATGGTTTTCATCCACAAATCTATCGATGGCAGCAGCGTCGGTAATATCCAACTCTGCCACATCTGTATTAAAATAGGTATGTTGGGGATTAATCTCCTCCAACAACTGCATCTCATTTCCTAACTGGCCATTACAGCCTGTAATCAATATATTCATATCTTATTCAAACTTCAACCCCTCTTCTTTGTCTTTCTTATAATAGTCGGAAAGCATACCGATAAATGTAGTTATCTCCTTGACAGCATGTTGGGTGTCAGGCGAGATTTCTTTCTTCTGTAATCGTAAGAGCATGACGCCATAAAGGGAATTAAAACAGGTTTCAATCTCGTTTTCCTCTTTGTCGGCTCCACGGTTACGTAACTCTACAATGAAAGGCAATACCTTGTAATACTCCGTGTTGTAAAAAGGATATTTTGACGACTGCAGTAGTTGACTGTGCAGTTCAATAAGCATCTGCATGGTTACTTTATTAATCTGCAAATGCCCTTTTTCGCGACATCCTTCCTGATTCATCATGCGGATAAGATTACCATACCAGTCAATCTCCTCCTCTTTCTGTTCATCAGAATAATCAAAGCGCGAAATCCACTCGTCGCGAATTCTGCGAAGTGAGCAGTCAAAAGCACGTATCGTGTCTTCTATCTGCCACATATACAACAGATACTCGGCAATATTCTTTTTTCTCAGTTCCTGAGCAACAAACATATCTTTTTATCCTTTAAACTTTAAAAAAACCTCACAAGATTCGTGGTTGTTCCCAACAACATAATCACAGATCCAATAATCACAGCAACACCAATAATCTGATTGATGAGCTTAATACCATAATTATCAAACTTCGTACGGATCTTGTCCACAAGCCACGTCAATCCCCACCACCACAACAGCGCACCGCCCACGATGCTGGCAAAACCTACGATCATCTCGAAAGGATGGTTAGGCAGCACGAAGGCAAACTGGGCATACATGGCAAGGAACAGGAAAATAATCAGGGGATTGGAGAAGGTGACGAGGAAGGCCGTCCAAGCATTATACCAGATAGAGCCCTTCTGTTGACCTGACTGATGCATCTTCTTCGTGGGATCAGAACGGTAGGTGTAGATACCGAAACAGAGCAGCATGATACTTCCTGCTATCTGGAGGTAAAAACGATTCTGGTCGTTGGTAATGAAATCCATAACGAACGACATACCATAACCAGCAAAGGCAGCATAGATGATATCGCTGACAGCTGCCCCCATACCTGTTGCCAAACCGTACCAGCGTCCTTTGTTTAGCGTTCGCTGAACACAGAGGATACCGACAGGTCCCATCGGGGCAGAGGCAATCACACCTATCATCATCCCCTTGAAAATAAAATCCAATATATTTATTGGTACATGAAAAGGCATATTTTGATCTTTTTATTTCACTTTTAAACAGAGCATCGTCATATCGTCGTTGGGATCAGCACCATCACGGAATCTCTCAACTTCAGCCTTGAGAGTTTCCACCAGTTCCTCAGCGTTCTTGAAATGGGCATGATGGAGGAACTCCAGCATACGCTCATCACCAAACTGCTCTTGGTTGGGATTCTCGGCTTCGTTGAGACCATCAGTATAAACGAACAATGGCTTGCCCTTGATATTCTCAATTGATTCGCCTACATACTCAAGATCAGGCCACAGACCGATGGGGGCGTTGGATTCCATCTCGATGAACGAACCCAGTTTAACCTGATCATAGATGACAGGGGGATTATGGCCGGCATTACAGAAGTCAAGCCTCCCTGACTCGAGGTTAACGAGTCCCAGGAACATCGTGACAAACATACCACGCTCATTGTTCTCCGTTAGGGCATCGTTCATACGGGTAGCTATCTCTGCAGGCATCATCTTCTGAGCCGCAAGAGTACGGAAGAGACGAGTGGCCTGCGCCATAAACAACGAGGCAGGGACGCCCTTACCCGAGACGTCACCGACACAGAAATAGAGGTCATCACCAATCAGCAGATAACCATAGAGATCACCTCCCACTTCCTTAGCTGGTGTCATGGTGGCATATAGATCGAGCCCATCACGGTCTGGTGACACATTAGGCACCATCGACATCTGAATATCTCGGGCAATACGGAGTTCACTCTCGATACGCTCCTTTGCAGTAGTGGTCTCCTCCAACCGGTCGTAGGCTTTCTGCAGTTCTTCGTGGGCAGCAGCAAGTTTATGGGTTGAATTACGCTTGTGCAAGGTGTAGATAATGAAGAAGGTGAAGACGAGTATCATGGCGATAGCTGTCGCCATAAGCCGCTGCTTCGACATTTCTACCTGCTGACGGGCTATCTCCGTCTCCTTCCCCTGGGTGTCATAGATGGTGGCAAGTTCAGCCATCGCGCTGTTCTTCTGACCAGTGATGGCCTCGTCGAGATTCAAGAGAATACGACGGGCTGCCACACGGGCAGAGTCACCACGTCCGGCCTCTGCATTCGCCAGATATTTAGGCAACATGTAAAGCTGGATATTGTCGAGCGACATCCCCAGACCCGCATCGGCCATCATTTTATCAAGACAACGGTAGTTGTCAGCTGCTTCCTGATAACGACTGGCTGCCACAAGATAGTCGTTGGCATTAATTCTTCCTGCATCTGTCTTGGAATAGTCCGTTTTAAGGAAAGCCTCATAAGCCTTTGACGCTTCATTGGACTTTCCGAGTCCCTGCTGAGCTACAGCACGCATAATCTCTATGCGACCTTGATACTCGTCGAAATATTCCACACGGGCATCTGATCTTGTACGATAATTATTAAGCAGCATCTCCGTACGATCAATCCAATAGATCGATTCTTCGTAACGACGCGTGTTGATATATGCCATACTGGTATAAACAGTGCCAACCACAGCCTCCTGGAATCCGCGGCTGGTGGTATCACTCTGCCAACGGTTGGCATAATGTTCACGTGCCCTTAGGAAACTCTCATTGGCTTCTTTATCCTGTCCGAGGTTTAGCTGACAACAGCCGATATTGTTTAGCATGATGGCATAATCGATGTCAGAACCGATTCCCGACTCGTCCATCTTCTTCACTGCAGGAATGGCCACACGGAGAGAACCTTCGTAGTCGCCCTTGATGAGCAATAGTTCTGAAAGCCGACGTGCACATTTGTTGTAACTCTGCTGGTCGGTCTGATTCTCGACCTTACACTCCATTGCTTTACGATAACAGACCTCAGCCATGTTATAATGTCCCTGACGATAATAGGAAGTGCCTCGCCAACGGTTGGCATCAAGAGGTGAGAGGTCGCCTACCATCTCAAAGCTGTCAGTGACGGCTCGTAGATAGTCGTAGTCTTTGCCCGTGCCGATATCGAATAATATGCTGTCAGCCTTACTGGCCCTAAGTTCCCTATGCTTTTTTGTCGCGTTGCCACACGACAAGAAGAGCACAGCGAACATTATCGCCAGAGCACTGATAAAAAGTCGGAACTGATTCGTCATACACCTTATAACATAAATATGGGGCAAAGTTACGACATTTTTCCGACCCCACCAAACGTTGCACCCTATTTTTTGGAAAAATGTAAGTTGAGATGGTTAATTTCCGTAAAAACGACGGCCAATTGAAAGTTTTTTCCTATCTTTGTAGCTTGAAAGCGAATTATATATAATAAAACAATAAAACTATAAGTTATGGAACAGCAAAATCCAACAATCAAGCCATATGTAATCGGCTTGGACTTAGGAGGAACAAACTCTGTATTCGGCATCGTAGATGCCCGTGGTGAAATCAAGGCAACAACGGCCATCAAGACGGGAGGCTACGAAAAGGTAGAAGACTATGTTGATGCATGTGTAGAGGCCCTACAGGTTATTATCGACCAAGTAGGCGGTATTGAGAAGATCAAGGCTATGGGTATTGGTGCACCAAATGGTAACTATTATAATGGAACCATCGAATTTGCCCCAAACCTTCCTTGGGCTCACGACGGCGTTGTACCCCTGGCCAAGTTATTCAGTGAGCGTCTGAACAATATCCCCGTGGCTCTGACCAACGATGCCAACGCTGCAGCTATCGGTGAGATGGTATACGGTGTGGCTCGTGGTATGAAGAATTTCATTGTGATTACCTTAGGAACAGGCGTCGGCTCAGGCATCGTGGTGAATGGTCAGCTGCTTTACGGCCATGATGGTTTTGCAGGAGAGTTAGGTCATGTCACAATGGTTCGTGGTGAGGAAGGTCGTGTGTGCGGTTGTGGTCGCAAGGGCTGCCTCGAGTGCTACTGTTCAGCCACAGGTGTGGCCCGTACAGCCCGTGAGCTGTTGGCCAAGACAGAGCGTCCAAGTCTGCTCCGTGAGATCGATCCCGAGAAGATTACTTCCCTCGACGTATCGATCGCCGCTGGCAAGGGCGACGAGTTGGCAAAAGAGATCTATGAGTTCACTGGCAAGATGCTGGGTGAGGCCTGTGCCGACTTTGCTGCTTTCTCATCACCAGAAGCTTTTATCTTCTTCGGAGGTATGGTAAAGGCTGGCGAACTGATCATGAAGCCCATCCGTGAAGCTTATAATGCTCACGTACTGAAGATTTTCAAGGGCAAAGCCCAGTTCCTCGTCAGTGGACTCGACGGTGCCAGCGCAGCCGTTCTTGGCGCTTCGGCCATTGGTTGGGAAATTCAGTAAGAATCAGACAAAGAATATTACTCCAAGCCGTCAATTCCCAAATTGGCGGCTTTTCTGTATGCCAATCCCGTCACAACACTACAAAGATCACCATTCTGATTCGTGATCCGGACATCGACATACGGAATCTTATGATGATTGAACACCTCCACAGCTTCTGCGATGAGGGTATCTCCTACTTTGGCACTCTTCAGGAACACGATATTGTTCTCGATACCAAAGGTAAGTTGCTCACGACTATTCATCACAGCTGCCAATGCTATATCAGCCAAGGTAAAGTATACACCACCTTGACAGACACCACCAGCATTCAGATGATCTGGGGTTACAACCAACTCAGCCCGAGCATAGCCTTCGCGCACCTCTTTTAATATACAGCCTGTATTAGCTGCGAAACGGTCGCCTTGTGATAAAAAGTCTTTTAAAGTCATCGTTTACTAAGAATTTGTCGGCAAAAGTAAGCTTTTTCTTTCAATTTATCAAAAAAGTCGGCAAAAAATTTGCACGAAAGAAAAATAATATATACTTTTGCAGCCAGAACAAATTAGCTGTTTAAATTAGATGAAGAAATGTATGCTTAACATTTGGTGGTGGCAGAGCTCGAGATTAAATACGTCGCGAGACTGATAGCCATATTTGTTATCATACGCAAAATACAGAAGGCTCGTCGCGACAGCGGCGGGCCTTTTTTCGAAATAAGCAAAGTTGGAATACATGAACTAAATGAAATTAATATGAGCAATTATCAAGTAGACGAAAGAGGTTTTTATGGAGAGTTCGGAGGTGCCTACGTGCCAGAGATTCTCTACAAATGCGTCAGTGACCTGCAAGAAGCTTACCTGCCGATTATCGAGTCGGAAGAGTTTAAGCAGGAGTATCATGCACTGTTGAAGGATTATGTAGGCAGACCTTCACCTCTTTATTATGCCAAGAGGATGAGTGAGCGTTATGGTTGTCAACTGTATCTGAAGCGTGAGGACCTGAATCACACGGGAGCGCACAAGATCAACAACACCATCGGACAGATCCTGCTGGCAAAGAAGATGGGTAAGACGCGCATCATCGCTGAGACGGGTGCAGGACAGCACGGAGTAGCAACTGCAACAGTCTGCGCCCTGATGAACATGAAGTGCGAGGTATTCATGGGAGCTACTGACGTAGAGCGTCAGCACACCAACGTAGAGCGCATGAAAATGCTGGGAGCCGAGGTTCATCCTGTCCGTACAGGTAATATGACCCTTAGTGATGCCTGTAGCGAAGCTATCCGAGACTGGTGCTGTCATCCCAAGGACACCTTCTATATCGTAGGCTCGACGATGGGACCTCACCCCTACCCCGACCTCGTGGCACGCATGCAAAGCGTCATCTCCGAAGAAATCAAATGGCAGCTCGAAGAGAAAATCGGTCGAGATTACCCCGACTATCTCATCGCCTGTATCGGAGGAGGCAGCAACGCCGCTGGAACAATCTACCACTATATGAACGACATGCGTGTGAAAATCGTTCTGGCTGAGGCAGGCGGACATGGCTGGCAAACCAATCACACAGCTGCTACCATCCATAAGGGAACGACAGGCATCCTGCATGGAGCAAAAATGTTGGTCATGCAGGATGAGAATGGCCAGATCGAAGAAGCCTTCACCATCTCAGCAGGCCTTGACTATCCTGGTGTAGGACCTATGCATTGTAATATGGCGAAGCAGGGTCGCACACAGGTACTGAGTATCAACGACGACGAGGCCATCTATGGCGGCTACGAACTCACGCGCATGGAAGGTATCATCCCTGCCATCGAGAGCGCCCATGCCATCGCGACATTGTCGAAACTCACATTCAAGCCCGATGATGTGGTGGTGCTGACTGTTAGCGGCAGGGGTGACAAGGATGTGGAGACTTATCTGAACAACAAAGAAATGGCAAAAGAATATGGAAACTTTTAATTACACAACAACCAGCAAGACCATCCTCGCGGACCTATATACGCCCGTGGGCGTGTATATGCGACTGAGGGATCTGTATCCGCAAAGTGCACTCATGGAGAGCTCAGACTATCACGATGCCAACAACTCGCATTCGTTTATCGGCATCAATCCCATGGCCAGTGTTGCTATCGGACACGGGAAAGCCACCATCACCTTTCCTGATGGTCAGACGGAACATCATGACATTACCAAAGACTATCAGGCCGATCAGGCTATCCATTCACTGATTGACA
>JAEEGG010019996.1_pt1 | contig 13434 bp, 10 predicted proteins | sample 9134161 | NCBI WGS metagenome assembly JAEEGG01 (sample SAMN16246543, study PRJNA631951) | gut metagenome | biome: gut microbiome; feature: rumen; material: CR-attached | host: Bos | place: Iran: Karaj | collected 2018-10 | reverse complement strand
GACGACCATTTCGCGGGCGAGGAAGTAGCGGAATGCGTCGATGCCGTACTTTTCCATGTAGTCCATGGGGTTCACCACGTTGCCCGCGGACTTGCTCATCTTTTCGCCGCCGTTCACGAGCCACCAGCCGTGGGCCAGAATATGCTGCGGAAGCGGAATGTCGAGAGCCATGAGCATGGTCGGCCAGTACACGCTGTGAGTCGTCAAAATATCCTTACCGATGAGGTGATAAGTAGCGGGCCAAATCGGCGTGCCGTCGGCATAAGTCTTGTGGAAGGCGGTGGAGGCGCTCACGTAGTTGAGCAAGGCGTCGAACCAAACGTAGGTCACGTAGTCGGTGTCGAACGGCAGCGGAATGCCCCAGCTGAGGCGTGCCTTCGGGCGGCTGATGCAGAGGTCGTTCAGCGGCTGGCGTAGGAATCCGCGGATTTCGTTCCAGCGGTAGTCCGGCACAATCCAGTCCTTGTGGCTTTCGAGGAAGTCAATCAGCTTCTGCTGGTAAGAACCCATCTTGAAGAAGTAGTTCTTTTCCTTGAGCCATTCCACCGGGCGGTGGCTGATGGGGTCGCACTTGTTTTCGTCGAGTTCGTCTTCGCTGAAGAAGCGTTCTTCGCCGACAGAGTACCAACCTTCGTATTCCTTCGAGTAGATTTCGCCCTTGTCCCAGAGCTTCTGCAGGCATTCCTGCACAAAGGCCTTGTGTTCGGGCATCGTGGTGCGGATAAAGAAGTCGTTACCGATACCCATCTTCTTCCACAGGTCTTCGAAACGGTGGTAGTATTCATCCACGTGTTCCTGCGGAGTCACGCCGCGCTTGTCGGCGGCGCGCTGCACCTTCTGGCCGTGTTCGTCGGTACCGGTCAAGAAGAACGTCTGGTAGCCCAGGATCTTGTGGAAACGGGTGAGAATATCGGCCAAAACCGTGGTGTAGGAATGCCCAATATGCGGGGCGTCATTCACGTAATAAATCGGGGTAGTAACGTAAAAATTTTTCATGCCCCAAATTTAGTAAAATATTGGTTGTTGGCAAATTTTAATCTTTTTTGCGCGGTATTGTTTGGTCTTCTGTCTGGCTCAATTTAGACAGAATCTTGTTGAGGCCTTCTTCGGTGGCGTCTGATATGGTCAAGTACTCTGTATCGGTGAATTTTTCTTTAAAGAGTGAATCGGAAATTTGATGCTGGCGACCGCGCAGGCTTACTATAAAATGCTGGGTTTGCCTTTTGTTGTAAATGTCGTTGTAAGAAATGGTGAAAATATATGCGAAATAAAGGTTTCTGAATGAATACTCTGCGGAGTCGCTGTTGACTCTATTGAAGTTCAAAAGCATGTCCAGTTTTTTGATGAAAAATCTGAAATCTCGGTTGTCGCACTTTATGTTGTTCGCTTCGTCTGAGTGGCAGGAACCTATCCTTTTGCTTTTGTATGCAAAGACGGACTTTTTCATGGATTCGAGAGATTTGTCGTTAATAATCCCTTCCATAAGTGTGATTACCGGAGTCGCGTTCACGAAGTTGATGCCGCGGTATTCCTTTTGGATGTTTATCGTTAGGCTGGAGTCCGCATCGATGTAACCCGAGATGATTGGCTGGGCGCTCAGCTCTGCATTTTCGAAGGAACGCCTAGAAATCTCGTTTGCATTCAGCGAGGCGTGGTAGGCGAATATGGCTGTAGCCGTACCGCAAATGGCGAGCAACAGGCTTATCAAGCGCCCGCAGGTGTCAAGCCACTTCTTTTTATCTTGGCAGTTGTTGTTTTCGGTCATATTTTCTCCTTATAGTTTATTTTGTGTGGGATATGGATAAATTAGTAAAAAAGTGGGGGGATTTCATTATGTTGAGGAGAATATTATTGGTGTTTCAATAATTTTAAGGGCTGTTGATATACGAAATTAGTTGAATTGTTGATTTTAATCAGCTCCGTATTTTGGGCCAGGGGCCTCCATGATAGTGAACTAAATTATTATTTTTGTCAGCATCTTTTAAGTAGGGGATAGAATCAATTAAGTGGTTTGTGTAATTTAAAGTGTCTTCGCTCACGTGTTTTATTATGCTAATAGGATAATCCATATCGTCAGTATCATTTTTATTTGTTCTTATGAAGTCTTCTGCATCTTCAGCAATGTTTTCAATTATTTGTTGGATGCTGTAAGGTGATATTTGAATTTTCTTTTCGTTATAATCACTGAAATTTAGGTTGTCGTAGCCGCTTATCACTGGAGGTCCTTTTTTTATGGCGTCCAATTGGAGAGAAAAAGCTTCGTGTACAAGTTGGTTCATTAAATACATATAACGCCCCTCAAGGGTAATATGACCATTATTGGTTTCATTTATTTGATCTTTTTCAGTGGGATTTGTTGCTGTTGTTCTACTTGCTAAATCGCCGCCGATATAATTTACGTTATTAAAAGTTTTGCTAAGATTTTTAGATGTAAACTTACTGTCGCCATCTCTTGATGCATGAACATAGGTAGAAGGAGAGGTTGATTCAATCATTCTCATTTTTTCAGTCCAGTTTTCTTTATTTTGAGTATATGTTGTGATTGAATGTTCGTCAAATTCACATTGAGTTATTTTTGTTAATGGTGAATAGGACATTTTTTTTTCATTATTTTTCTTTTGTATCGTAGCCTTCTCTCCCATCACGTCGGCTTCATGTTCAAGCCCAGCATTGTCATTTACGGGCATGCCGTTGATGTTTGTGGTGGGAGATACGCGACCCGCCATTTGTTGGGCTACATGCCATGCTTCGTGAGGGAGATGCTTTTCTTGTCCGGGAGCAACATGAATATCGGTTCCCTGTGTGTATGCCAGAGCTTGTACGGTGGCTGGTTTAGAACTGTTGTAATGGACACGTACGTCGTCCATTGAGAAGCCTGAAAGGCTCTCGATGCCAGCCTTCAAGTTGTCCGGCATTCCAGTATTGTTTGTGCGAGGCGCATCTTCTCGCTGGGCGGCATTATTTGCCATGTCCGCCTTGCGCTGGAGGGACTCGCTTTGAGAAGAATTGTCAAGGACAGAGGATGCGGAGGAAGCATCCTTCTTTTGTGCAGGGGATTGTTTTTGAGCGTAAGTGGTGGACATTTTTTCTTTTTGGTTTGTTATTGGTGGTTTTGAAAGGTCTATTTTAGACAGTGTTGAAAAAAGGATGCTGTAGCTTCGTTTTATCGAAAATAAATGACATATTCAGTAGTTTGCTTCTTGATTAACATTACTTATTCAATATGAAAACCCCATTTGAGCTCCAATTTCGATTTTTTCATATCTTTTTTACTTGCGGTCACTCCTTTTCTTTTGGCATCCGTTTTCTCTTTCGAGTCTATAATTTTCGCTTTTGCTTCTAAAAGTTCTTTTAATGTATCTGCATAATTTGCAGTGGTCGTTTTTAGTTGTGTTAGATAGTATTGTCGAGCAGACTTTCCTGGAATATTCTTTAAATTTCGAATCTTATTTTCGACATGTTCTTCTATATAACTTCGTAGATTCACACCATCTGTAGTGTCTTTATAATAATAAAAGTTAATATCTTTTATATTTGTAGATTCACATTTACTACCAGTGTCTTTTAAAGTTCTTAGTAAAGCCTCTAATTGATTGGGGGCTAGACTTTCATCACTTAAATAATCTAGTGCTAAGAAAAACTTTGCATCTAAAGTAACATGAATTCTTACATCTTCATCGAGGGTGAATAAGTTTGTTTTGGCCAAAGCTACAAGTTCATCGTCTTCTTTTTTTTCTCGAGGCGTAATTTTGGTGCCAACATAGCGAGTCATATTTGGAATATCTTTATCTACAACTGTTCGAGATAAATGAATGTATGAAAAAGGTGATGTTGATTCTATAATTTGCATATACCATTTTCCTTTCTTACTTGTGGTCACTATACGTTCATTGGCCATTTGAAGTACTTCATTTTTTAATTTCATTGTTGGAATATTGTGTGTTCGTTTCTTTTGCGTTACTGCTTTCGCTCCCATCACATCGGCTTCATGCTCTAGCCCTGCATTATCGTTCACAGGCATGCCGTTGATATTTGTTGTAGGCGCAACGCGGCCGGCCATTTGCTGGGCGACATGCCATGCTTCGTGAGGGAGATGTTTTTCTTGTCCGGGAGCAACATGAATATCGGTTCCCTGCGTGTATGCCTGAGCTTGTACGGTAGCGGGCTTGCTGCTGTTGTAATGCACTCGCACATCGTCCATTGAGAAGCCTGAAAGACTCTCGATGCCAGCCTTCAAGTTATCAGGCATTCCCGTATTGTTCGGTCGCGGAGTTTCTGCATGCAGGGCAGTATTGTTTGCCATGTCAGCCTTGCGTTGAAGAATCTCGCTTTGGGAGGATGCGTCAATGATGGAGAATGCGGTAGTAACGTCCTTCTTTTGTGTGTGCTCTTGCTTTTGTGCGTATGTGATGGACATAAAAAATAAATGTGTGTGTTGTAAAATTTATTTAGTTTAAACGGCTTTTTCGAAATGACATATTTTTACAGCTGGTTTTATACCTGTGTTGTTTATTTTAATATGGTTTTTTACACCGAATACAAATTGTTTTTTGGTTGGAATGTGCTGAAAATCATTTTTCTTCTTGTCAAATGAGCTTTCAATCATAGGGTATGCTTTTTTTGATTTATATGTATTTTTACGATTATTGCATATAACAGGTATCAATTCCATTGCTAATTCATCTTTTACTTTATTTTCAGGATAAATAACATTGTTTTGTGGTATATTTTCTTGACATAACCTTTTTTCTGAACATTTTTTTGCATTTTCTTCTGAATTACTTATATGTCTTTTTTTAAATTCAGGTGTATAAGGTTCTAGAAAATTGATTCTAGTGAAAAGTTTGTATCTCCTAAGGCGTTCCTTCTTCCCTGCTCTACAAAATGGTTTGGTTGGCTTGTAGTGATGTTTTGTAATCGTTGCCACTTGCTGAATCACGTAATTATCGCTAAAGTTTATTGGTCTTAATTTCATACTATTTGCCAAGTCCGCTTTACGCTGGAGGGATTCGCTTTGCGAAGATGTGTCAAGAATGGATGCTGCGGTGGGTGCGTCCTTCTTTTGTGCGGGGGATTGTTTTTGTGCGTAAGTGGTGGACATGAGTTTTCTCCTTAATTAATTAGGGATGACAAGAGGGGTTATGCGAGTTCCTCTTCTTCGGGGATGGCTTCTCGTTGGATTGACTTGCCTTGGACGGGTTCTTCCTCTTCTTCGAGGGAGGCTCGCTGGATGGCGCTATCTACAAGGTCTGCTTTGCGTTGCAGGCTTGCATTTTGCAACGAGGTGTCCATGAGGTTGGCTGCGTTGTTGTTGGTGACGCGCTGTGCGGTTTCTGGTTTTTGAGTGTAGGTGGTGTTCATTTTATTCTCCTATTTGATTTTCCTTTTGGGGAAGTCGGCGTTGCGGTACACTTTTATAAGCGATGCGGTGATTACGGAAAGGACTAGCACGATGATGGGCAAGAATCGGAATGCTCCGGCGAGCGAGGTGGCCACGGGGTCGAATAGAACGAGTATGGTCGTGGTGAATGCAGGCGGAATAACGACTAGGCCGACGAGCAGGGCCAAATGTTTGTCAAAAAAGGCGCTGGTGGTGCACGAAGCGAAGTAGCCTAGCAGGAGTGCCAAGGCGAAAATGTATACCAAGGTGTTCAGCAGGCGGAATGCCCAGCGGTACATGCAGAAAAACGGAAATTCTGAACGGATTTGGGAACTGAAGGTGATGTCCTTGTCGTCTTTTTTAAAGTATTCGTTTAGGCATACTCCGATATTGCCCTTGTTGCCGCAGATTTCGGCTGCGTCGATGTCGGTGGCGTAGGGGGCAATGCCCAGGCTGTAGTAGGAATCGTTGTAGTAAGTGGCGTCGTCGCTCAGTTGGTCCCATTGGCGGTTGTCGAACCAAATGACGGGTGCAAGTGCCTTTAATACAATGTGTCTGTCTTCGCCCTTGAGCTGTAGACTCAAGTCGCTGTGGATAAGCCGGTTGCTGCGCGAAAGGGGTTCTTCGTTGATGACCAACAACAAGTTTTTCAATTTGTCGACGATTTGGTCCGAAGATGGACTGACGCCTTTTTCGGTTTTTGGCTCCGTAATGATTTTGCGGAAGTTCGCATAGCTGTAGATTCCTTCGGGGCCCTTGACGGCGTCGGAATCAATATGGTGTGCGTAAATATCTTCGGTGAGGTCGAGGCGGTTGACCATCATATTCAGGTAGGCGTTTGGGTTTCGCGAAAGCAGTAACTGGTGCAAGTCCTTGAAGAATCTATTGAACATGGCAGTAGAAAGGGAATCGGTGGGGTAGTTCTTGAAATAGAGTGTAACTCCGTCACCACGGTTGCCGTAATCGTCACCCGAAAAACTGAGCTTGTTTACCATCTTTTGGAATAGCGTGTTGTTCGGCGTACTTACAAGGGAATCGATTTCTTTTGTGAGTTTGGCGAAAAATTTCCCGAGTGATTCGTGGTTCTTGATTCCTCGCCAATCGGATTTTTCAATAATCCAGTCCATTTTGACATAGTGCCTGTGTGCTTCGGATACAAACTTCGAAAAGCCCTTTTTGCCTAGGTATGTCAGGGTTGGTATCCCAGAGGGCATTTGGAGAACGCCGTCTATGTTGGCGTATATTCCGTAGAACGATATGCGAGTAATGGCGCTGAAGTCGACCCATTTTGTGGTATCGCCTGCAAACCAGTAGGGATATATGCCAATGACATCTCCGTTGAGCTGATCTTTTCGGCTACAACCACAGTCTGCACCGCCCCATTCGATGGGCTTTGAATCGTCGAATGTTTCATCTTGGTACATGGCCATACTGACCACGTTTTCAAATAGGTGCGAATAAAGAGAGTCTAGCCTAGTGAATACAAGATTCCAGCGTTCGTCGCTACAGGACCGACCGCGATACCGACTGAAAAATCTTGTCAAAAGCTCAGATTGCGATTCCTTCTGTTCGGTATTTTTTTTGTTCGATTTCTTTTTCTTGGTGGTTGTCTGTGGCTTAGATAATTGTGGTAGTTTTACATTGTCTACCAATTTCATGAGGTTCTGTATTTCTTCGTCATTCCAATGAACGGTGTCAAAAATGGCAAAAGCCTTGGATGTGTCGGAACAAATGGCGAGGGAGGCTGCCAATAGGCTCAAGGCGTATCGGCGAGCAAGCAATGAATCTGCAAAACGGACCCCTTGCAGTTCGTTTAGAAACTTGAGTATGGTCGTAGAGAACTGGTCGCCGCGTATTCCCAAAACCATGTATTTCTTTAGAGAATCCATACCGACTGCGGTGAGCCATACCTTGTCGACAATGGAGTCAAGCCAGACTTCTTCTTTGATTTTCTTTTCGCGCACCATCCAACTTTCTAGTACGAAGTTATTGACGGTTTTTAGAAAGTGGGGGTAATCTTTAAGTTCTTGCGACAGTTGGAGAATCATGTCATCGCGAGAATTGAAATACCAGTTGATGTACTTGTCTAAAATTTTGAATGCTTCGGTGGTATCTTTGAGTTTGCCACCAGTTTCATAGCTCTTGATGTTTTCAGGAGTAACCTCGTAGGTGCAAAGTTCGCAAGTGTGCGCATACAAGGTTGTAAATAGCGAAAATGCTAAAATGCGTGTAATATTTCGAAACACGTTTGTCATACAATTTTTCCTTCTTTAAGCAATTCTCTAGAAATAGCTTGTTGTAAATTTAATTTGTTTATAACTTCGTGTTTGTCCATAATGGCTGAAATAGCCGCATATCGGGCTACATTTGTCAAAGCACCCCCAGCCAATTCGTATTTTTCGGCAAAGTGCTCAAAAATTTCTTCGCGATTTTCGACAGGAGTCTTTTCGAAGATGTTTTTCCATAATGTCAAGCGCTCTTCTGCCTCGGGCATAGGGAAATAGACCGAACTCTGGAACCTTCGAGAAAAGGCTTCGTCGATGTTAGATTTTAAGTTGCTTGCCAATATGACAATGCCGGGGAAATCTTCGACTCGTTGCAATAGGTATGATATTTCTTGGTTGGCAGCGCGATCGTTGGAGTTGTTGGTCTGTGTCCTTGCGCCAAAGAGTGAATCGGCTTCGTCAAAGAATAAAATCCAGTTGCGGCTTTCGGCTTGGTCGAAAATGTTGGAGAGGTTCTTTTCGGTTTCGCCGATGTATTTGGACACCACCTGCGACAGGTCTACCCGGTAGACATCCATGCCTAGTTTTTTCCCGATAAGTGTTGCGGTCAGCGTCTTGCCTGTACCCGGCGGTCCGTAAAAGAGTACACGGTAGCCGTTTTTGAGGTTCTTGCGGAGCCCAAAACCGTCTAAAATTTCTTCGGAGTGGTTTATCCAGGTGATTAGCTGGTTTATTTCGCGCCTAGTTGTATCGGCGAGAACGAGGTCTTCCCATTCTAGGCGCGATGTAATGCGTTTTGCTGGAAAATGTAGGCTGTAGTCAGGCTTATTCTGTACGCCGGTGGTCAAGTATTCCAAGTATTCCGAAGATAGACGCAACGCCGCTGAATTCTTGGGTTCTCCGGGTTCGCCGTATTCCAATTGCAGAAGTCGACTTGACACAAGTTTTTGGTCGCTTTCGAAAAGCCTCATGATTTGGAGCCTTAACGTTAGATTGTCTCCGGCGAGCAAGAATAGCGCTGTTTCGCAGGTGGGCAAGAATCCCGAGTGGCTTTTGCCGTGCCAACCGCCAAATTCGGTGTAGGGCCTGCCAAGTACTTTGTTGTTCAAGAAAAAGGAGTCGAGTGCCTGTGGACACAGGTGGGGAAGTAGCGCAAGCGTTAGAATTAGGCGTTCGTCAAAACTGAGCTGCAGGCGTAAAATGGTTTCGCCGTAGGGAGATTCTGTGTCGGGTTCCGGCGGTGTGCAGAGGTGTACGTCCAGCAATTTACGCTCGTCGTCTTCGGCGCAGAAATACTGTTCGAATCGCAAATCGATGATTTGACGGCACCAGTCTATTTCGTTTTTCAGAGTTTCTTCCATGTTTACCTCTAGCGCCATTTTACATGCAACGGTGATTTCATCCAGGGGAGCTTTACGGTGGAGTAACCCCATGGCAATTTGTCAAGCAGAATATCGTATGCCGAATTTTCTACCGCAAGCAGGGGGCCTTCTTCGCTGTCGTTTAAGGTGCCTTGGCGGATGAGGAACGAGGCGCGTAGCCCGTCGGGAGTCGAGTGGCCTATAGCGTTCCAATTTGCGATGACGCCTGCCAGCAGGCTGTTGGCCAGTGTTTTTTGCTCGTCAGAAAGTTCGCATTCTTCTACGGGACCGATGGCGGGATCGAGTCCACAGAGCATTTGTACAATCGATATCTCGGTTGGGGGAACCGTGTAGGAACCGTAAACGGTGTAGTTCAGTAACGAAATGGCGAGAACCCTGCTGGAGTCATCTTTGAATGTCTTGTTGGCCGTGCAGCCGGCCTTGTCAAGAAGCATCGGGATGTAAGGTGCGAGCAATACGATGCCGCAGTCTCCTGCGTGCGGGATGCGCGCCGCCGGGGCTGGCTTTTTCTTTTCGTTGAGTTTTTTTAGTTTCTCGAATACGCTACAGGCGATTTGACGGATGTCTAGGCCGGGCGCTTGTGATTGGATGCGCTTTAAGATAACTTCTGCAATACGCAACGGGTCGAATTTTTCGTCGGAATGTTCTCGGCACCATTCAGAAATCTGATTGTTAATTTCTTTTTCGAGCATTGCCGATTTCTGCAAAGGGAGCCTTCGTTCGCATGATTCTTGCAATATCTGACCGACGGGTAAACATTGCCTTTCTAGTAAATGGATTCGTAATGTACGTTCTAGCTCATTGGGTAAATTTTGAAGAATGTGATTGAGTGAATTTTGTGCGGGAACGGTTCCAAGATCGATGGTGAGATTGTCTAAAATGATATCTTCTTCTGGGGCTAGAGACATTAAGGTTTTGTCGAGCGATTCCATTAAATCGTTGCGGGCGAAATCGTAAAGTTCTTTTTCAATAGCTGATGCCTGCGTGCTGTTGGGGCATGTGATATTCAATGTAAAATCATCAATTCGGTTGATTCCTGCTATAGCCATAGTGCCCCCGAAGTGAATTTTTCATGGAACTTGAACCACTTTTCTAATGCTGTCGGATTGTGCGCGAAGAGGTCGAATGTATGCATGCTCCTGTGCGGAACCCAATAAAAAATTGGAACGAGATGAGCCGGAATTTCGTCACGGATAAAGCGTTCAATGCCGTCGCGTTTTTCTTGGGTGTTGGTAAACGGGGTCTCTGTTGACAATACTACGAAAACTTTTCCGAAACCTTCTTTAAGGAAAATTCCATCAATGACATGTATATGCATCGAATGATGGGACGGTTTTTCTAGGCCAAGCATCATTTCGATTCGTTGCTTCCACCATTTTCCGCATCGGTGCATATGCAATTCGGGTAAGTGGCGTAAGTAATTTATTTTCGAGCGCAACAGGCTTCGGAAAGCTATGGTGTTTTCAACGTTGTCGCATTTGTTTTCTCGCATTTGCAAGAATAGCGCATCGGGATATTGAACGCCGTATATAGCCAACATCTGATTCAAGATGCGGTTGTAGCGGTGTAAATCGGTTTTTAGCGAATACACCGAAAACATCTCGGAAAAGTCTTGCATTGCCTGCAAAAAGAGCTTGAATAGGTGTTCTATGGGCCCAAGGTATTTTTTTAGTTCGTTAGCTCCTGTGCCGTAGCGGTAAATCGAAGGGAATTGTTCGATAATGGGCGAAAAGTCCATGAAGTCGCAGGGTGCGCCTGTCGGCAATTTCTGCGAATCATGACAATCTATTTCGAAAGGAGATTCATATATATGCTTGATTAAATCTTCGTTGCTTCTTTCGACGGAAATTTGTGTGACTCTTTCACCAAGATTTCGCCATTCGCGCCAAAGGGCGGTAAAGCGGCCTATAAGGGATTCCTTTGTCTCCGTAGAAGATTCTTGTGGCCATAGCTGTACCGAATAAAGCCCCGGTTCGGTTACTTTAAAGTCAACTCTTTCGCAATCTAGTTCACGTTCAAAGAATCGCTCGTAGTCTTCGATGGTGACGGGGAACTGCCGCAAGACCTCTTCTCGTGTGTAAAGGGCCTGTCGCCTGTAATTTATTTGACCGTCCCGATCTGCAAGGAAACTGGTGATGTCGAAACTGGCTTTGTAACCTAAATCGGTCAGGGCGTAAACAATTTGCTCCAGGATGGTGACACCTGGATCGTGTGGATTAAAGTCTGTCCACACGTTTTCGCATAGCTTTTGAATAAGACGGATGCCTTCGAGGCGAAGCGTCTCGTAATCAAGTCCTTGCGCGTTGGTATTTTTGGAAACGGTCTTAATCAAGGGTGGTTTCCATGAAGTTGTCGTACCAAAGTTTTGTTAGGCGGTATCGTACAAACGAACCGTTTTTGTAGGCGCAACGTACGCGCAGCTGCAATTTGAATCTGTATTTTTCAGATCCGGCAATCCAGCGTACATCGATTCTTGAACCGCGTCCGCCATAATATGATTGGGTCGCTCTTACTCTGGGGCGTCCGTGAAATACATTTACTGCGATTGCGTGTGTCAAGGCGAATCGGCCTTCGTCTTCTTGACCACCGGCACCTGCCACGATTTCGAATGCTTGGCATCCGCTAAGCTCTTCGGTAATATCATGCCACTTGCCGTCGGTAGGAACCTTGAAGTTGGCGTTTTCTTTACCGATGCGGCCCGATGACGCGATGATTCCCTTTACGTCCAGGGTGCATTCGGGTTCACGCGTCCCGATGCCGACTCCGATGGGGGCGCTCTCTCCGTCGGGCATGGGGCCCACTAGCGAAAGTACGCTAGAGGAATCGTCGATGCCTGGGGTGCTCAGGTGGAGCCCGCTGCGGTTTCCGTTTACATCTTTGCGAATTTCGCTGTGCCAGAGAGGGCTTCCTTCGGTGGAATTTTCGTAGAAACTCATCAACTTGCCGGAGTCTGTAATCTGCGATATTTTCAGCCCCGTTTCGCGGGTCTTTTCAATTCCCTCTTCTTCCACATTCACCATAGAATCGATGAGGTCGTGGAAATCTTCTTCGCAAGGCATTTGCCCTGCCCTGAATCTATTTTTCAGAAGTGAACGATTGAGCTTAGCCATTATTTCTCCTTTGAATAATGAAAGTGGAGCCTATTTCGAGATTCCCGAAACCGACGGTGATGTCGTGGAAGTCTTCATTTTTTTCGACTATATTGAGGAAATGCTTTTTCATTGGTGTAAGAATGCTCCATGGGGTTGTTCCGCGAATGTAGTTGCTGCTTGATTCGCCGGATTCTTCCATGTTGTATTCGGAATGGTCTCTGGAACTGATGCGCAGTACCGAAAAGTCTTGGATTTCTTCGACATAGGGTAAATTCTGGATAAACATCCGTAGGTGTTCTTTGTTGAGTGACCAACCAAAGAAACGGGAAGAACTATCGCTATTCCATGGCGAGAGATAGTTGTTTATTTGCCTGTTCATGTCTTGAAGGTGTTCGCCTTCGTCGTTGTCGTTTACAAAGTCCACATTGCAACGCACCTGAATCTTTTCAAATTGCGGATTCATAACGGAAATTTTTGCGAATGGGGATGAATTTTGCTTTACAAATTGCTTGATGTCTTCGAGTGTTTTCCCGCTTAAGCGAGGGTCCCAAATGTACCGACCATCTTCGTATAAAGGGGATACAGGTACAATGAGCATGTGCCCTAGGGTGGGTTGGCTCGGATTTTCTGGCGATAGACTTGCGAAACACTTGACCAGATGTACTTCGGGAAATTCTTCAAGAATCATCCGTTCGCAGTCTCTTGCAGTCAAGATGCGGTTGCGGTGGTATAGGTACTCTGCCACTCGTGTTTGCATTTCTTCTCGGTCTTCTTCTGGTTCTCCGCCAAAAGATTCTTCTAGCTGGTATACCGCAGAAAGTCCGCCGATGCTTTGCGCAATTTCGTTGATGCTACCCGGTTTGCAATGCTTGAAGGTGTTTTTTTGCCCGAAACCTTTGGTGCGTACGACTTCGACAGCTTGCGCGTATACCGAGAACAGGCGGCTGCAATGACTCCAGTTCCCTTGCGGTTCCAAACGGATCCAGCAGAGGCCTTGTGGCATTAGTTTTGAATCGGTTATGAAGTCTTTAGGCATTGAAATGGATACGATGCCTGAAGTCGTGAAATTAGCAGTCGTATTGTATAAGATGCTGTCAGACGGAATACGGGTCCAACCGTTTACTCCGAGGTATGCCCAAACGAATCCGATTTCGCCATCTTTGTGAATGTTGTCGGAATCTCTGTTCAGTTGAAAATAAAGATTCACGCTATTGGCGTTTTTTGTGGGGGAAAGTCCCAAGAAAAGCGCTCCGTCTTCGAGTTTTAAATGGGACCTTTCACTAACACCCCAGGGGCGTAGGAATAAAATCTTGCCGTCGCTGTTGTCGGGGCTTCTCAGATTTATTTCTGCCGTA
>JAEEGG010019994.1_pt1 | contig 13436 bp, 8 predicted proteins | sample 9134161 | NCBI WGS metagenome assembly JAEEGG01 (sample SAMN16246543, study PRJNA631951) | gut metagenome | biome: gut microbiome; feature: rumen; material: CR-attached | host: Bos | place: Iran: Karaj | collected 2018-10 | reverse complement strand
GAATAGACACATTAATGCATCGCAATCAGACTCTCAGTACAGTAACGGTGCTCGCCTTGCCTCCCGGAGGGGCGGCGGCATTTGGCGACCCCGCAGGCCGGATGGCCGGGGTCTGTGATTCTATATTATAGGATGTAAACAGCGGGAACAGGAATGGCTGCAGCGGCATGTCGACGTGTGCCGTCACCGAGGGCACATAGTCCGAGAGGTGTATTGTCTTCACGGTCATACATCCGTTCTCGCCGGGGCAACAACCTGTGTCGACAGGTATAGTCAGCGCAATACGCCCTGTGCACGAACATTTCTCCACCGATACCCCCGATGCTCCTAACAGCATTAGCGACAGCATGATGGTGGATAAAAATATGTTCGTTGCGCGTTTCATTACGGGTGCAAAAGTACTAAAAAAATGTCGAAATGCCGGAAAATTTGTATCTTTGCACTCTAAATTAGAACGATATGAAACGACTGATTTTCGTATTTTTGATGGTGGCCGGTACATACGCCATGGCCTGCACTAACCTCATTGTCAGCAAGGGTGCCTCTGCCGACGGCAGCACCTTCATCACCTATGCCGCCGACAGTCACACCCGCTACGGGCAGCTGCGCTACTGTCCCGCCGCCGACCACCCCGAGGGGGCGACGCTGAAGCTCTACAACTACGGAAACCTCAAGTTCCAGATAGAGATACCGCAGCCGGCGCACACCTACCAGGTGGTGGGCTTCATCAACGAGCACCAGCTGGCCATAGGCGAGACCACCTGGGGCGGCCGCAAGGAGCTGGAGCACGGTCCCGGCACGGGCATCGACTACGGCAACCTCATCTACGTCACCCTGCAAAGAGCCAAGAACTGCCGCGAGGCCATCAAGGTGATGCACGAGCTGGTCTCCACCTACGGCTACAGCGACGGCGGCGAGAGTTTTTCGCTGGCCGACCCCAACGAGGTGTGGATATACGAGATAATCAACAAAGGCGACGAGCGCGGCGCCGTGTGGGTGGCGCGCCGCGTGCCCGACGGCTACATCTGCGGCCACGCCAACCAGGCCCGCATCACCACCTTCCCATGGGAGGGCGGAAAACGCGTAGGGGCGAATAATCATTCGCCCAAGGCCATCAGCAGCAAGCATATCAACAAGATTTTCGACAAGGACGTCGAGTGCGTCTATAGTGACGATGTGGCCCTGTTCGCCCGCAGGAATGGCTGGTTCAGCGGCAACGACGAGGACTTCTCCTTTGCCGACACCTACAACCCCCTGACCTTCTCGGGCCTGCGCGCCTGCGAGGCCCGCGTCTATGCCATGTTCCGCCGCGCCGCCGACGGCATGGAGCGCTACGAGCGCTTCGCCATGGGCGACGCCAGCGCCGAGCGCCTGCCCCTGTGGGTGAAGCCTAACCGCAAGCTCTCCGTGCAGGACTGCATGGCTCTGATGCGCGATCACTTCGAGGGCACGCCCATGGACATGACGCAGGATGTCGGCGCAGGCCCCTTCCACTGCCCCTACCGCTGGCGCCCCATGGACTTCGAGGTCGACGGCCGGAAGTACGTCCACGAACGTGCAATAAGCACCCAGCAGACGGGCTTCAGCTTCGTGGCCCAGTGCCGTTCGTGGCTTCCCAACAAGCTCGGCGGCGTCATCTGGTTCGGCGTCGACGACACCTACAGCACCTGCTACTGCCCCGTCTACTGCGGCACCACCCAGGTGCCCGTCTGCTTCGAGGAGGGCAACGGCAGCATGAGCCGCTACAGCGAGACCGCCGCCTTCTGGCTCTTCAACCGCGTGGCCAACTTCTGCTACCTGCGCTACGACTCGATGATAGTCGATGTGCAGCGTGTGCAGCAGGAGCTGGAGACCGACTTCGTGCGCGACGAGCAGGCCCACGCCCGCCGCTGGGCGCAGGAAGACAGTGAGACACGCCTCGTGGGCGAGCTCAACCACTTCAGCAACCGCTGTGCCGAGCGCATGATGCGCCGCTGGAAAGAACTCGACCAGCTGCTCCTCATGAAGTACATCGACGGCAACATCAAGACCGTCGAGGACGGCCGCATCAAGACCACCCCCACGGGTGTCGTCACCGGCATCAAACAGCCGCCCTACCCGCAGTGGTTCTACCGCCAGATTGTCGACGACCACGGCGAAGTGCTCCGCGCCCCAGCCGAGTAAAACCGTGTCCGGAAGCCCCTGATATGTTAATTAAAGTTAAATCGGCAATTCGGGCATTCCAATTCTCGTCACCGTTGTAACTTGCTGTAAACGACCTGCCAACGCCGACATAAGTCCGGTATTTCCATACCATTTCCATAGTATTTCTATAGAAGTGTCGGAGAAATGTCGGACCTGGGTCGGAGTTGGTACGGAGTCATCCCGTACCCGATGGAGCGCCGGCATTGTCTCCCTGGCGGCAACTTTTTTATTCTCCTGCTCGCACTGCGTGCTTGCGAGATCTGGTAGATCTTGTAGATTTTTTCCGCCTGCGGCGTGATGCAAATGGAGCGCCGGCATCTTGCCGGCATGCCTCTCCCTGCTGGCGATTATTTATTCTCCTGCTCGCACTGCGTGCTTGCGAGATCTGGTAGATCTTGTAGATTTTTTCCGCCTGTGGCGTGATGCAAATGGAGCGCCGGCATCTTGCCGGCATGCCACTCCCTGCTGGCGATTATTTATTCTCCTGCTCGCACTGCGTGCATCACGAGATCTTGTAAATCTTGTAATTTTTCCGCCTGCGGCGTGATGCAGATGGAGCGCCGGCATCCTGCCCGCCACGGGATAAATTACGAAGAAAAACATTCATCATACAACACGAGGATATTTTTTATGCATAAAATAATCATCACTACACAATAAACCTTCATAATCGGCGTTATTATTTGTTAAGTATAAAAATATAATGTCGAACATGAAGAAGATACTTATAGTTTTTGCCGCCGTTCTGGCTGTGTTTCCGGCCTTTGCCGACGAGGGTATGTGGATACCGATGCTGCTGCAGCGCAACGAGGCCGCCATGCAGCGGGCCGGTATGCATATCACGGCCAAGGATATCTACGATATCAACCACGCCTCGCTGAAGGATGCAGTGCTGCTGTTCGGCGGCGGCTGCACGGGCGAGTTCGTGAGCGACGAAGGCTTGGTGCTGACCAACCACCACTGCGGCTACAGCTATATAGTGAGCCACTCGACGGTGGCGCACGACTACCTGACCAACGGTTTCTGGGCCATGAGCCGCGCCGAGGAGTTGCCCTGCCCGGGCCTCTCGGTGACCCGTCTGGTGAGGATGGAGGATGTGACCAGGCAGGTGCTGGCCGGTGTGGACGACAAGACCAGCGAGGCCGACCGCGAGAAGATAGTGGAGAAGAATATTGCCGAGGTGACCGCCAAGGCCACCGAGGGCACCCACTACAAGGCTATCGTCAAGCCTTTCTACTACGGCAACCAATATTTCATGTATGTCAACGAAGTGTTCACCGATGTGCGCTTGGTGGGAGCGCCCCCGAGCAACATAGGCAAGTTCGGCGGCGACACCGACAACTGGATGTGGCCGCGTCACACGGGCGACTTCAGCATGTTCCGCGTGTATGCCAAGGACGGCAAACCGGCCGACTTCAGCAATGACAACACCCCCTACCGTCCGCTGAAGCACCTTGAGATAAGCCTCAAGGGTGTGGACGAGGGCGACTTCACCTTCGTCTTCGGATACCCCGGCACCACGCGCCGCTATGTGACCCACGACCATGTGGACCTGGCCGCTAATGTGGAGAACCCCGTCCGTATCGACCTGCGCACCATACGCCTCGACCACTATAACGAAGCCATGCGTCAGAGTGCCGCCCAGCGGCTGAAATACGCCAGCCGTGTGGCCAGCATAGCCAACGGATGGAAGAAATGGCAGGGCGAGACCTTGGGCATCAACCGCCTGCGTGGTGTGGAGCAGAAGAAGGCGCAGGAGGCCGCCTTCCGCAAGTGGGCCGCCGGCAAGCCGCAGTACCGCACTGTGCTCGACAGCCTCGAGGAGAACTATGCCCGCCTGCGTGAGGTGGAGGTGGAGTGGACCTATTTCAACGAGGCCGTCATGGCCAGTGACTTCATGGTGCGGGCACACCGCCTGTGGAACATCACCCGTAGCACCGACCCCAACCTCGTGGAGAAGATGAAGGCCGACAGCGAGAAGTATTTCGAGGACTTCGACCAGCACTCGCCCGTGGACGAGGCTATCTTCGTAGAGACCTTCCTCTATATGTGGGAGCACGGCTATGCCCCCTATATGGACTTGAAGCACGCCACTGCCGGCGAGGTGGAAGCCACCCTGCGCAAGGCGTATGCCAAGTCGGCCCTGAACAACCCCAAGAAACTCTCCAAGCTCCTGTCGATGGAGCGCGGCAAGATGCTCGACGCCATACGCAAAGACCCGGCATTCCAGCTGTTCAGCATTGCCTATAGCCACAGCTACAGCAGCGACAAGCGCCAGCAGTACAGCAAGGCCGACGACAACATACAGCGCCTGATGCGCACCTATATCAAGGGCATGATGGAGCAGTATCCCGACTCGAACTTCTTCCCCGACGCCAACCTCACGCTGCGTGTGGCCTATGGCCATGTGGAGGGCTTCAAGCCCAAGGATGCCACCTACTACACTGCCTACAGCACCATCGACGGCATCATGGAGAAGGAGAACCCCGAGGTGTATGACTACCGCGTGGAGCCTAAGCTAAAACAGCTTTGGCAGAAGAAGGACTACGGCCAGTATGCCAACAAGAAAGGCGAGCTGCCCGTGGCTTTCATAGCCACCAACCACACCACCGGCGGCAACAGCGGCAGTCCGGTGCTGAACGCCGACGGCCAGCTGGTGGGCATCAACTTCGACCGCTGCTGGGAGGGCACCATGAGCGACCTGCTCTTCGACCCGGCATATTGCCGCAACATCTCGCTCGACATCCGGTACTGCCTCTTCATCATCGACAAGTTTGCCGGTGCGGGCCACCTGGTGAAAGAAATGACCATTGTGAAATAAACAAAACAGACAAAGCAGGACGATACCTGCAGAAAGAAATATGAAACACCGCAGTATTATTTTCGCCGCCCTGGCATTGATGTGGGCCGTTCCCGCCGCCACGGCGCAGCAGTACAGAATCATGCATGACGACTGGCAGTCGCTGCAGATCAACTTCAGCGTCGACCACCTCGACGTGGGCAAGACCGTTGCCTTCGGCAGCCAGTGGAGCACCCTCAACGTAGATGGCTATATGCCGTCGGCCGCAGTGGGAGCCCCCAACCTGCCCACATTCTCGCAGTTGATAGAGGTGCCTCTGTGCAACGACATGGAGGTGACTGTGACGGGAGCCGTCTACGACACCCTCGAGGCGCTTGAGACGCCCCTGCTGCCGGTGCAGCCCGCCCGTGTCAAGAGCGATACCACACGTCCGGTGCTCGCGCTCGACCGCGGTGTATACAGCACCGATGCCTACTACGGCACCGAAATGGCTGTGGTGGAGGCCGTGGGCATTGCCCGCGACCGCCGGTTGGCACGCCTGCAGTTCTCGCCCGTCAGCTACAATCCCGTTACCGGACGGGTGGTGGTGTGCCGCAGCGCCACCGTCACCGTGCGCTACAAGGGTGTCGACGCAGCTGCCACCAAGGACATGTACGACCGTTACCATACCCCCGCTTTCCAGTCGGGCAGCATGGTGATAAACAGCAGTTACCCCAAGTCGTCGACCAACGCTCCGGTGCGTATGCTGATAGTGGCCCACAGCAGTTTCCAGAACCAGCTCGACACGTTTGTGCAGTGGAAGCGCCGCAAGGGTATCGTCACAGATGTGGTATATACCGGTACGACGGGAGTGGGCACCACCACCACGAGTATTGCGGCTTATATCAAGAGCCAGTATACCAACGCCACGACTGCCAATCCGGCACCCGCATATATCCTACTGGTGGGCGACGTGGAGCAGATACCCGCCTTCGAAGGCACGGCGCAAAATACGCATGCCACCGACCTCTACTATGCCACCTGGACCACTGGTGACATTATACCCGACTGCCTCTACGGACGTTTCTCGGCACAGACCGTTGCACAGCTGCAGCCACAGATAGACAAGACTTTGATGTATGAGCAGTACACCTTTGCCGACCCGTCGTTCCTGGACCGTGCGGTGATGGTGGCCGGTGTGGACGGCGGCAGCAGTGGCGACTACGGTTACACCCATGCCGACCCGGCTATGGACTATGCCATCATCAACTATATCAACGGTGAGCATGGCTGGAGCCAGGTGATGTACTTCAAGAACAACACCTCGATAGTGCCCACCGGCTCGAATGTGACGGTCGGCAGCAGTGCATCGGGCAACTCGGCCACGGTGCGCAACTATTACAATCAGGGTGCCGGCTGGATAAACTATTCGGCTCATGGCGGCTCGACCGGTTGGGGTACTCCCAGCTTCGACAATAGCCATGTGAACAGCATGTCGAACACACAGAAGTTCGGCATCATGATAGGCAACTGCTGCCTGACCAACAAGTTCGACGAGTCGACCTGCTTCGGCGAGGCTCTGCTGCGTCGTGGCAACTACTGCGGTGCCGTGGGTTATATCGGCGGCAGCCAGGTGACCTATTGGGGTGAGGACTTCTACTGGGCCGTGGGTGTGCGCAGCAGCATCAGCGCCACCATGTCGATGACATACAACAGTTCCAACCGTGGTGCATACGACTGTATCTGCCACACCCACAACGAGAGTTATTCGCAGTGGGCTGTTACCGCCGGAGAACTGATGTATAAAGGCAATATGGCTGTGCAGTCGTCGACATCGGGCTTGAAGAACTACTACTGGGAGATATACCACTTGATGGGAGACCCCTCGGTGATGCCTTATCTGACCCAGGCCAGCGAGGCTTCTGTGACGGTGGTGCCGATGATTATGTATGGTTCCACCACGTTGTCGGTAACGACAGAGCCGTATGCCTATGTGGCTCTGACAGACACCCTGAACCATACCCTCAAGGCTTCGGGCTACGCCAATGCACAGGGCAATGTGACGCTCTCGCTTCCCGCCAACCTCAATGTCGGCGGTTACGAGCTGGCGGTGAGTGCCCAGCAGCATAAGGTCGCTTTCCGCAGCATCTCGGTGGCCAACCCCACAGGTGTATATGTGATGGTAACGTCGCTTGCCCCCCAGGGCAGCCTTGACGCCGGCAGTTCGCGTCCGCTTACCGTCGCCGTAAACAATGCCGGTACCTTGCCTGCAAGCGATGTGAAGTTGCGCTTCCTGCCGCAGACGTCCGACATGGTGATCACTCCGGACAGCCTGATGATTGGCTCTATCGCCGCCGGCAGCACGACGACCCTCTCGACCCTTACCGCCACGGTGAACCCGTTGGCAGTGGACGGCACTGTTGTGCCGGTGAAGGCTATCGCTTCGTGGGAGGGCTGCACCGAACAGGTAGAGGTGTCGATGCCGTTTGTGGTGAATGCTCCGGCACTGGTACTGAATATAGAGGGCGACCTCAGTGCCGTACCTGGTGGCAGCACAACCGTGACAGCCAAGATAACAAACAACGGTCATGCCGCTCTGCCTTCCGGCAACCTACTGCTGGAGGCACCTACGCAGATGCTTTCCATAACCCCCGCCAACAGTGCAGCATTCGGCATACCCGTGGGCAGTACGGTGCAGCGCACATACACTATCGGTACTTCGGACCAGCTGCCGCAAGGCTATGAGATGCCACTGCACCTCTATCTCTCCGGCACCCTGCCGCTGATAGACGAGGAGTTGCCCTTCTTCCTCGGCACCAACAGCAAAGAGACTTTCGAGCAAAACGAGTTCCACCTCGCCGGTTGGATCCAGGGACAATATCCCGAATACCATTGGATGATAGTGAACAATGAGGCGTATGAGGGTTCCTACAGCGCCCGCTCATACGATTATCTCACCCACGAACATACTGCCATTATGACCATTACCTGCAATGTGGAGGCGCCCGACAGCATGTCGTTCTACTATAAAGTGTCGTCGGAGCACAACTACGACAAGTTCCACTTCTATATCGACGACGACGAGAAGATTGTTAATTCGGGCGAAGTGGATTGGACACGCGCCGCCTACGCCCTGTCTGCTGGCACCCACACCTTTAAGTTCACCTATTCCAAGGATTTCAGCGTCAGCAATGGCAGCGACTGTGCATGGGTCGACAATATATTGTTGCCCAACAACGCACATGCCATCTACTTCGACACCGCTGCGGTATGTGCCGGCGAACTCCTTGTGGTGAACAACGATACCATCAACACCGCCACTGCCGGTAGCGGCGTTGTTCAAAGCATTGGTGCCGACAACAGCCTCACCATGCTGGAATACACCGTATATCCTGCAGTCGCCATTTACGACACGGTTGATGCCTGTGACCACTATACCTACAATGGTACCGACTACAACTATTCGACCACCATTCACAACAGCATAGTCACCGAGGAGGGCTGCGACTCTGTCCTCAACCTCCGCCTCAATATCCACTACTCCACGTCTGGCACTATCATCGACACCGTCGAGGCCGACAGCTATACGTGGGGCGACTCGGTCTATACTGAGTCGGGCATCTACCAGCAGGTCTTCACCTCCATATACGGCTGTGACAGCACTATGATATTGCTCCTTACACTCGTCGACACCACCGGGGTGGGCATAGAGGATGCGTATGGCGCCGAGATAAGCGTCTATCCCACACCGACCACGGGCATGGTGCATTTGAGTGCCATGGTCGACGAGGTGGCAGTGTATGACCTCAGCGGACGTTGCATCATCAAAGACAGCGGTGTGAACGCCATCGACCTCGGCCGCCTGCCGCGTGGCACCTATATGGTTGAGATTGCTTTGCAAGGCCGCAGGGCCACCTGCCGTGTGGTGAAAATGTAACCGGCTATCATGAATATAGCATTCATATCTGCCGTCCTGCCGATACTTGTCCTTCTATATTTCATCTATAAGAAGGACAAGTATCAGCCGGAGCCGATAGGCAAACTCCTGCTCACCTTCCTGGTGGGTTGTTTCTCGGTGCTGCCGGCATCGCTCATGGAGATGGTGCTGATGCAGTTCAGTCCGGAGTCGGCGGTGCCCAACGGATTGTATAACGGTTATGTGGTGGCTGGTTTCAGCGAAGAGTTGTGCAAGTTGCTCCTGCTGCTCCTTGTGATATGGCGCAGCCGCCACTTCGACGAGTTCTTCGACGGCATAGTATATGCCGCCTATCTCTCGTTGGGATTTGCCTGTGTCGAGAATATAGGCTATGTGATGGGCAGCGACGACAGCATTATGGTGGCCTTCACCCGTGGCCTGCTTGCTGTGCCGGCCCACTTTCTCTTCGCTGTCACCATGGGATACTATGTGTCTTTGGCCAAATTCGACCCTGAGCACCGCTCTGGACACCTCTTCAAGGCACTGCTGTACCCCATGCTGCTCCACGGCACTTACGACGCCCTGCTGATGGTGAGCGGCCAGCTTTCCACCACCTATGAGGACAATGCCATTGCCGTAGGCACCGCCGGAGTCCTCATGATAGTCTTCATTATCTTTGACATCAAGATGTGGCGTTGGGGCATCAAGCGCATCAAACGTATGCAGGAACGCTCGAAAGAGGCCACGTTCGACCGCAACCACCCCTTCGACGGGTTTATATGGGATATATGATATGACTGGTGTTTAGCGCCAGGAGTCGAGCACCACGGGGTATGATATCTCGCGGAGGTATTCGTATGCCCCTTCGGTCTTGAGAAGGTCTTCGGCCATGTGTGCATCGGTGCTTACAAGCACCGGTATCCGCAATAGTTTCATCTCTTCTATCAGCCATTTGCCGGGGTAGTAGTCGGCATGGCGCCCTTTGTAGATGCCACGGGTGTTTATCTCGCAAATCAACCCCAACTCTTTTATCAGATGTATCGTTTCCAATGCCAGATCGCGATACCACTTCTCATCCTCGTGGAAGTATCGGTCGCGGTTGTGCATCACTATCTTGTCGGGGTGGCCCACTATGGTGGGTCGGTTGCGTTCCAGCATGGCATTCTCGTTGTGGAAATAGGCTCGTACTCCGCGGCGTATGTCGCCGTGGTAATGACGCATCAGGCCCTCGTCGTAGGTCTGGTAGCGGCTGCCGTCTATCATCCACAGGTCGTCGGCGCTCCTTGGCGTTATGCCCTCTTCGGGTATCAAGTGCACGCTGCCAATGGTGTACTCCAAGCCACCCTGTTCTATCAGCGGTGCGAAGTCCTCGAGCATGCCCGGTACATAGTCTATCTCCAGCCCGAGGCTTATCTCTATGCGGCCAGCAAACTCCTCTTTCAAGGCCCTCACCTCGCGGCAATAGCCCTCATAGTCGGTGATGGAATATGTATTCTCGAAGGGCAGCGGACTGTGGCCGCTGAAGCCGAGTGCTGTGAAACCATGGGCGACAGCGAACTCCACCATCTCGCGGAGGGTCGACTTGCCGTCGCAGTAGGTGCTATGTGTGTGATAGTTTGTCTTAGAAAGCATATACCATACTGAGTGAGAGGCGCAGGTTGCCGACGGGTGCGGCATAGCCCGCGTAGGTATACTCCGCCTCGCCGGTGAAGGAGAGTCCTTTGCCGGTGGTGTAGGTGAGGCGTGGTTGGACGCGCCAGAGGTAGTCCATGTCGTGACCGCGGCCAAAGATGGTCATTCCCGCATGGTTGCCATAGTCGATGTTCTTGGCAAATCCCATAAAGACACCGGGGCGCCAGTGGCCGGTGTTGCGCTCGACGTCGAGCCATACGGTGTTGAAGTGCCAATCCTCAAAGGTGCCGTCGGCCAGCATCAGGTAGCCGCCAAGGGAGCAACCTTCGTAGAGGCTGTTGTTCAGCAGCGTCTGTGCCTTAAAGGTGACACCCTTGAACGTCAGACTGCCAAAAACAGAATAACTCAACGAGGTGTACAAAGTACCATCGGCCGCCATGCCTGTAGTGTTCACCACCGGCTGGATGGTCTTGGCATTGACGGCAGCACCGACAAAGAGTTTACCGCTATGATAACGTATCTGTGCGTTGAGCTCGGGCACCAGGCAGTGGCGGGCAAAGAGTGTGCTGCTCTGCGGAACACCGTTGAGCAAGCCCTGGCTCATATTGTCGAGCTGCCACTGTGCCACAGCCAGCAGTTCCCAGTTGCCTGTAGGGAAGTAGCTGTAGCGAACCTGTGGCTGACGGGCGTAGCAGTGGAAGGGCGCACCCATGTTCAGCGGGTTGGTCATGGGCATTATCTCATGGACGACCATGGCATACCAATATTGGCCTACGGTAAGTTCATGACTGTCCCAATTCAGCCTAAGGTAGGCGTGACGTAGGCGCAGGTTGTTGATGGTGGCATTGGTCGAGCCGGTGAAGTCGCCTTCGACATATGCCATAGTGTTGGCTCCCAGCATCTCTGGACCAACAACCTTAAGTCCCAGGCGGGCGGTGATAGCCAGCATATTGGCCTGCCAGCCGTCGTTGATGTCGTGGCCAAGACTGTCGCGCACTATGGGCTTGGGGTAGAAGAGCATCATATCCTCGCGGCCTCCCACAACCGAGCGGCTGTCGGCATAGTAATGCGGATTGACGAAGCCATGCCATTCGAGGCTGAAAGGCGACTGGGCAGAAGCTATGCCCATCAAGCCCATTAGCCCCATTAAACCTATCAGCAATCTCTTCATTTCTTGATGGCAAGGATGAGTCCGAGAGCCACGCCCAGCAGGGCGGCGAAGAGCACCTGCAGGTTCTGCGGCAGGATGAAGGTGATAGTGTGCGCCGGGAACCAGAAGAGGGGTATGGTCTTCTTGATGACGAAGTTCCACTGCATATCCCAGTTGACCTTCTTGCTGACAATCTCGCGCATCTTCATAGGCTTCAATAGGCCTGCCACAGTGCCACCGTTGTCGGTGATGTGGATGTCGGTGCACTTGTGAAAGGTCATCATCACGGGGGCAAAGATACTGTTCATCAGCACGCTCACGGCGAAGGCGACACCCACCTTACCCCATGTGAGCTGGGAGGCGGCAAATACGGCACCGGCACTTCCCCATCCGAGCGAGCCGAGGAACATCGGCACACCGGTCTTGAAGATTACCATGGCCATGGCTATGCACATGCCAAGGAAGCCCCACACCATCATGCGCGGCAGGACTCCGAAGCCTTTCTTGTTGTAGACACCCTCGCGGATGCGCAGCGCCAGCATCTCGCCCAGCGTGGCAAGGATGGCGAACTTGAAGAAAGCCATGATGTAGGGATGGTTGGCCGTGGCCCAGTTGAAGCCCTCGGCGCAGTGGGTCTGCGGAATAGCGAAGAGCGCCGCCACCGCGGCAACACATGCGATAAGTATCCAATCTCCTTTTTTCATCACTTGAAACTTAACACTTACAACTAAAAACTATATGTAGCCCCATCTTTTCCGTCCTTAACGGTGACACCGGCCTCCTTGAGGGCGTCGCGAATCTTGTCGCTGGTGCCCCAGTCCTTATTGGCTTTGGCCGTGGCGCGGATGTCAAGGATGATGTGCATCAGGCCGTCGATGAGGGCGGTGTTGTCACCGGCAGTCTCGTCCTTCATGCCGAGAATCTCAAAGAGGAAGGTGTCGAAAACCCACTTCAGCTCGTCGATATCGGCCTGGGTGAGCTTCACCTTGCCGTCGGCGGCGCCGTTGATTGTCTTGGCGGCCTCGAAGAGGTGGCTGATGACCGTTGGCGTAGCGAAGTCGTCGTTCATGGCGTCATAGCAGTTCTGGCGTATCTGCTTCACGTCGGCCGTGCTCTCTTTGGCGGGCTGTATGCGGCCTATGGCCTTATATGCCTCCATAAGCTTAGAGAATCCCTTCTCGGCGGCCTGAAGTGCAGCATTGCTGAAGTCGACAGTGCTGCGGTAGTGGGCCTGCAGGATGAAGAAGCGGATGGTCATGGGACTGTAGGGCTGTTCCAGCATCTCCTTGCCGTCCTTGTCCTTGTGGCTACCGGTGAAAAACTCGTCAAGGGTGATGAAGTTGCCCAAACTCTTGCCCATCTTCTGGCCTTCGATGGTAATCATGTTGTTGTGCATCCAGTAACGGCAAGGCTCGTGGCCGGTCGAGGCCACGCACTGCGCTATCTCGCTCTCATGGTGCGGGAAGACGAGGTCCATTCCGCCGCCGTGGATGTCAAATGGTGAGCCGAGGTATTTGGCGCCCATGGCCGTGCACTCGGCGTGCCAGCCGGGGAAGCCGTCGCTCCACGGCGAGGGCCAGCGCATGATATGCTCAGGAGCGGCTTTCTTCCACAGGGCGAAGTCGCCGCTGAAACGCTTCTCATCCTGACCGTCAAGCTCGCGGGTGGTGGCCAGCATCTCGTCGATGACGCGACCGCTGAGTCGGCCGTACTTGTGAGTATCCTCCTGGTACTTGCGCACGTCGAAGTAGACGCTGCCGTTCGAGACGTATGCG
>JAEEGG010019993.1_pt1 | contig 13437 bp, 12 predicted proteins | sample 9134161 | NCBI WGS metagenome assembly JAEEGG01 (sample SAMN16246543, study PRJNA631951) | gut metagenome | biome: gut microbiome; feature: rumen; material: CR-attached | host: Bos | place: Iran: Karaj | collected 2018-10 | reverse complement strand
CTATAAGCCCTATTCCGAGACGCTTTAAAAGATATATCTTGTCTTTATATGACTTTGAGTATAAGTCTTTGGGCTTGAAGACTCCGATATAGACGTCATCGACTATCTTTTGCCTTAGAGCGGCCTGCTGGATCGATTTAAAGTCAAGAGTCTGCTTGAGTTCGATCGCAACGGACATACCGTCTTTTTCCATGTAAAGATCTATGTCGCCGACTTCACCGTCACAGACATAGCCCAAAGCCTGGAAATATTTTTTTATCGGATCGAAAAGCTCTTTTTCCATCTATTCTTTAACCTTGTCAAACAGTACGACGGCAATGAGAACGGGAACGGTGAGTATGATCGGATAGATATATCTGAAGTATACAAGGGGCCCGAAGAAAAGTGTTCCCATATACAATAAGGGATAAGTGATCATGATAAATCCGATACGTTTCTTTTTGTACAAAGCCGCAAAGGTCGTAAACATCAAAAGTATGAAGTAAAAAGCGGGTCGGAATAAAATGTTCAATATCGGCCATTTGAAAAAGCCGTTCTCATTTATGCTCTTTTCGATAAAACGCTTTGCTATCGGGCAAAGATCCACGTTTTCGATGCCGCCGTCGATTATTCCGTATGTACAGTTGTAAGTATGCAAAACACCTTTTCCCACATCGGCTCCCACACCCAAGACATCCGCAAATACATGGTCCGGCAGATACCAGTAACCTTTGTTTAGCAATAAGAACGCATCAATAAAATCATTGGGATACGCTTTTGCCAGAGCCAGCCACTCTTTTGAGAATGCTTTGGGACTTCCCGACCATATATCGTCGCGGTAATCCGTAAAGTTTTTGACGGTGTCGGCAAAATAAGGATTGTAGCTTAAACCATCGATCTCCAAAGGAAGGACTTTGTATATCATATCGTATTGTTCGTCGGTTAAGTTCTCGGTTTGATTTTCATAAACTCTCATGAACTGAACCATGGGAACGCTGTACATTTCGGAATTGTTTCCGCGGATAACATCAAATCCGTATATCATCGCGTTTTGTACGCCTATTCCGGATCCTATGCATACAACGATCAGTAAAGCGGAAAGAAGCTTTTCTTTAAGAGTCTTTTCATAGATCAAAAAGCCGATGATCAGAACAACCATGGCATAAACGGAGTTTTTACGAAACGTAATGTTCAAAACAGCCGTCAATACCAAAGCCACATCGATAAGTATCGTCTTTTTGAGGCTTCGTTCATATATGAGGCATATAAACAGCAGCATGAATGCCGAGAACAGTACATCTTTTGTCATGATGACGCTTATAAGAGTATGAACGGGAAGAAGGGAATAGATCGCCGTGAGAGTGACAGAGATCCAAAGTCTTCCGGTAACCCTGTATATAACGGATACCGAGTAAGCAAGTATCAATGAAAGAACGGTAAACTGAAATATGGAAAGGAGAGCCATTCCAACCTGAAGATTGCCGATCTTTTGGCCTATCAGGTAAAAGATCCTTATAAGCTCCGTATGAATGAGAGGCTGATAATCCCAGAAGTACTTATGTCCGTTGACGGCTTCGCTTAACTGGCGTCCGAAATCGTAACTCATTACAGCGGGGTAATAAGCCAAAAAGATGGGAATGCGAAAGCCCATGAGGAAGATAAAACTCATGAAAAAGACTCTTTTCGGTCTTACTGAACCGGTCTTCTCCACCGGGTACTTTTCCGTGATCCCAAGGCACACATAAGTTATTAAGCCTGCGGGTATCATGATAAGAAGTGATAAAAGAAAGATCTTTCCCTTTCCGGAAAAACCGGGGAGCGTCATCCCGTATTTTTCAAGCTGATAACCCAGCACGAAGGACAGTCCGATCAAAAATCCGAATACGAGGGAGATGATAAGTTTCTTTTTGCAAAAAGAAAAAAGTTCTTTGATTGTATCGATAAAGGCTTTTTTGTTCATGTTTTTCCTTAAGTATCTTTGATGTTTCGTTACAAAAAATCATACCATATCTTCATATACTGTTCCAGTCGTTTAAGAGAGTCTGAGTGTGGTAAAAGCCCGTAGGTTGTGCTAAAATTATCTAAAATATGCACAAAAGAAAAAGAAGATGAACGAAAAAGTATTAAACACTCTTGAATATACAAATGTGATCCGCCTTTTGGAAGAAAAGGCGGGGTCAGCTCCGGGTAAAAAGCTTTGCCGGGAGCTTAAACCCATGACCGATATCAGGCTTATCGAAGAAGCGCAGCAGGAGACCTCGGATGCTCTTACCCGTCTTATCAAAAAGGGCAGCATTTCTTTCGGTTCGGTAAAGGATTTCGGGTTTTCTTTAAAAAGTCTTGAGATAGGCAGTTCCCTTACGGCAGCGGAGCTTCTTTCTTTCGCCCGATTTCTCTCAAACGTAAACAGAGTCAAATCATGGGGAAAGCGAGACGAAGGTGATGAGACCACAGATTCGCTGGATGATTACTTTAATCTTCTGGAGCCTCTGACGCGTACCGCAGAAGAGATCAACAAATGCATCCTCGACGAAGACGGTCATATGGCGGACGATGCCAGTCCCACCCTTAAGTCCATAAGAAAGAGCCTTCAGCAGACCAACGAGAAGATTCACGCCGAGCTTAACAGGCTGGTAAACGGAAGTCTTTCTTCCTACCTTCAGGATCACGTCGTTACCATGCGAAACGACCGCTACTGTGTGCCGGTAAAAGCCGAGCACAGAAGCCAGGTTTCGGGAATGATCCACGATCAGTCTTCCACGGGAGCCACCATATTTGTAGAGCCTCAGGCGGTGGTTGAACTGAACAACAAGATAAGACAGCTTGAGCTTGACGAAGAAAAAGAGATCGCCGTTATACTTGCGAATCTTTCCGCACAGCTTTCCGAGCATACCGTAGAGTTAAAGACCGACGCAGACTTTATGATAAAGCTTGACTTTATATTTGCAAAAGCAGGCCTGGCCCTTGAACAAAATGCAACCCGTCCCGTGTTTAACGACGATCGCATAATAAGCATACGAAAGGGCAGACATCCACTTCTTGATAAAAACAAAGTTGTTCCCATAGATGTATCTCTTGGTGAGAACTTTGATCTTCTGGTCATTACCGGTCCCAATACCGGCGGAAAAACAGTCACATTAAAGACTGTCGGTCTGTTTACCTTGATGGGACAGGCCGGACTTCATATTCCCGCGGGAGACCGCTCAAGACTATCCGTATTTAGCGAAGTTTTTGCGGATATCGGCGACGAGCAGAGTATCGAACAGAGTTTGTCCACCTTTTCATCTCACATGAAGAGCATTGTTCATATACTTAATAACGCGGATGAAAAGTCCCTTTGTCTTTTTGATGAGCTGGGTGCGGGAACCGATCCCACGGAAGGTGCCGCTCTTGCCATCGCGATACTTTCGTTTTTGCATGACCGCGGTATTCGTACAATGGCTACGACTCATTACAGCGAACTTAAACTGTTTGCTCTTTCCACTGATTTTGTGGAGAATGCCTGCTGTGAATTTGATGTGGAGACGTTAAGCCCCACATACCGACTTCTCATCGGTATTCCGGGTAAATCCAATGCCTTCGCCATATCGTCAAAACTCGGTCTTTCAAACGACATAATAGAAAGCGCAAAAGCTCAGATATCCGAGGATTCCGAAAGATTCGAGGATGTTATCTCCGATCTTGAAAGCAAGCGCGTAAAGATGGAGCGCGACAGAGAAGAGCTTAACGAAGAAAGGCAGAAGATAGAAGCGGACAGAAAGTATCTTGACGAAAAACTCGAGAAATTGAACGAATCAAGAGACAGGATACTTCGCGAGGCCAACGAGGAAGCCCGTGACATATTAAAAGACGCCAAAGATTATGCCGACGAAACTATTCGCATAATGCAAAAAGCGGGCACCAACATTTCCATGAAAGAGCTGGAGCACAGACGTCAGAACATCCGCACCAAGATGGAAGACCGATCGGGAAAGCTGGCGGTTAAGAAAAAGCCCGACGAAGCAAGCGGACTTAATGCCAAAGATATCAAAGTCGGTGACAGCGTAAAGATCGTTTCCATGGGACTTAAAGGAACCGTAAGCACACTTCCCGATTCAAAGGGAAATCTGTACGTTCAGTGCGGTATCATTCGGTCACAGACGAACATAAAAGATCTTGTTCTCGTAATGGAACAGGAGATAACGGCTCCGGGTCTTTCGAAGGGAAAGAGCTTTTCTTCGGGCATGAAGATGTCAAAAGCCATGAGCATTTCTTATGAATGCAACCTTATCGGAAAGACCGTTGATGAGGCTTTGGCGGTTTTGGACAAATACCTTGACGACGCATATCTTTCCCACATGGAAAGTGTACGAATCGTTCACGGTAAGGGAACAGGCGCTTTAAGAAGTGCGGTACAAAGCCATTTAAAGAAGTTAAGTTACGTTAAATCATACAGAGCCGGCGAACACGGAGAAGGTGACGCCGGAGTCACAATAGTTACTTTCAAGTAGCGAAAAGGGGGACTAAATGGTCAACAGGCAAAAAATATTGATCGTAGACGATGACAACAATATTGCGGAACTGGTTTCTTTGTACCTTATAAAAGAATGCTTTGATACGAAGATCTGCAACGACGGCGAATCTGCACTGGAGATATTCGATTCCTATGAGCCCAGCCTTGTTTTGCTGGATCTTATGCTTCCGGGCATTGACGGCTATCAGGTGTGCAGAACCATCCGTACGAAATCTCAGACTCCTGTAATCATGCTTTCCGCCAAGGGTGAGGTTTTCGATAAGGTTCTCGGGCTTGAACTGGGAGCCGATGATTACATCGAAAAACCTTTCGATTCAAAAGAACTCGTGGCCAGAGTTAAAGCGGTGCTCAGACGTACAAAGCAGAGTGCTCCCGCAGCAGAGACCACAGATGAAAAGATCGTCAGATACCCCGATCTTTTGATAAACCTTACCGATTATTCCGTAACATACAACAACGAGACGGTGGAGATGCCGCCAAAGGAGATCGAACTTTTGTATTTCCTTGCATCGCAGCCCAACCACGCTTTTACAAGGGAGCAGCTTTTGGATAAGATATGGGGCTACGATTACGTTGGCGATACACGTACCGTTGACGTGCACATAAAGCGTCTTCGTGAGAAGATAAACGACCACGAGCAGTGGAAGATATCCACTATTTGGGGAATAGGTTACAAGTTCGAAACCAAGACAGATAAACAATGAAAAGAACACTGTATCTAAAATTTTTGCTGGCATATCTGATTTTCGGTGTGTTTGGTTTTATAATAGTCAGCTCCTTTGTTTCCCAGACTACATATAACCGTCTGGTGAAAGAAAAGGCGTCCGCACTTTATCGTGAAGCCAACCTGATCGCAAACACTTATGCTGTCGATCTTTACACAAAAGACAGAGCGCTTTCTGACGTGAAAGAGCAGATGGATCTTCTTGCCGAATTCATGCCCGCAACGATCTGGATCATCAACCCTTCGGGAAGAATGATCATGGCGACCGATAAACCCATCGACGTCGAGAATCCGATCATAGTACAGGGCTTCGATCCCACCATAGCAGGTGAAGAAAAGTACACCATAGGTACTTTCTTTGACAGTTTCTCCGAAGAGCAGTTAAGTGTTTTTGCGCCCATCGTGGCTGAGTTTAAAGTAAACGGATACGTTGTCATCCACTATTCGATCGATACGATAGAAAAGCAGAGTGACAACTTCCTTGCTTTATCGTACCTTCTTTTGGCTATTCTTTTCGTAATGTCTCTTATCATCCTGTTCTTCTTTACGGAGATGGTTTATTTCCCGCTTAAAAAGATTACGGAAGCTACCGAGCAATACGCTTCGGGAAACCTTCACTACGAGTTCAGCGTGGATTCGGACGATGAAATGGGATATCTCGCGGCCACTCTTTCTTACATGGCGTCCGAGATTGCAAGAGGCGAGGACAATCAAAAGAAGTTCATCGCAAACGTATCTCACGACTTCAGGTCTCCCCTTACTTCCATAAGAGGATATCTGGAGGCTATGATCGACGGTACCATTCCTCCCGAAATGCACGAAAAATATCTGGGAATCGTGCTAAGCGAGACCGAGCGACTTACAAAGCTTACAAACGGATTACTTGCTCTTAACAACCTTAACATGAAGGGCGTTGTGCTTGATTATTCGGATTTTGACATAAACGATGTCATCCGTCAGACTGCAGCTTCCTTCGAAGGAACCTGCCAGAAGAAAGGCATTACCATCGACCTTGTTTTATTTGACGAGAATATTTATGTTCATGCCGACGAGATGAAGATAGGTCAGGTGCTTTATAACCTTCTTGACAATGCAATCAAGTTTTCGCATCACGATTCGTCCATCAAGATTGAAACTACCGAGAAACACAACAAAGTATTCGTATCGGTCAAGGATTCGGGAATAGGTATTCCAAAAGACGATATCAAGTTTGTGTTTGACCGTTTCTACAAGTCCGACATCTCAAGAGGTAAGGACAAGAAGGGAACGGGACTCGGTCTTGCCATAACAAAAGAGATCATCAACGCTCATAACGAGCATATCAACGTGATCAGTACCGAAGGAGTGGGAACCGAATTTATATTCTCACTTCCGTTATCGGAGGAATGATATATGGATGAAGAAAGAAAAGTAACCGAAGAGATAAAAACCGAAGAAGGGGAAAACCGCGACGTCACGATCATCCGTGAGAAGATAAAGTCACGTCCGGTAAACAAGGGAAAACTTGCAAAGAGCACGCTCATTTCGGCGGTATCCGCCCTTGTTTTCGGTCTTGTTGCCTGCGTTGCGTTCTACGCTTTGGGTCCGGTTGTAAGTGGATATTTTGAGAAAGAAGAGGAAGTGGAAAAACCAAGGCCTCAGGTAATCTTTCCCAATGAGCCTCTCGAGGACGAGATCAATCCCGAAGACATGCTCATCACTCCCGATCCCGCCATCGATCTTAGTGAACTGGCATCTCTTTCCGAGGAAGAGATCGAAAAAGCCATGAGTAAGGTTGAGTTTACGGTAAGCGATTATCAGAAGCTTTATCAAAAACTAACCGAGATAGCCAATACCGCAAAGAAGTCGATCGTACGTGTCAGCGCACTTAAGACCGATACGGACTGGTTTGATAACATGTTCGAGGAAACCAGCGAGAAATGCGGTCTCATAATTGCCGACAACGGGATCGACCTGTTCATAGTCACTTATCTGAAAGATCTTTTGAAGGCGGATGAGATATATCTGACCTTTCCTGACGATACATCGTTAAAAGGCGAGATAGTTTCGGTTGATACAAGGACCGACCTTTGCGTTTTAAGCGTTCCCCTTGATTCTATAAATCAAGAAACAAAGGAAAGCTATGAGATCGCCACGCTTGGCGGATCGAATTCATCGCGTCTTGCCGGAAGTCTTGTGATCGCCATAGGTAGTCCCATGGGTAATTACGGCTCACTAAACTACGGAATGATCACATCCGTGAACAAAGAGATAAACGTAGTCGATCGTCTTTACAGGCAGATAACCACCGACATATACGGCAGTTCATCCGCCACGGGAGTTCTTATCAATCTAAAAGGCGAGATACTGGGAATAATAGACACCAAATACTCGGATAACGATACAAAGAACCTAATAAGCGCCATCGGCATAACCGAGCTTAAGGGAACTATCGAGAACATGATAAACGGCAAGGAACTCGTTCGTTTCGGAGTTACCGGAGCAAACGTTCCCGGAGAAGCCGTATTGTTATACAATGCGCCCAGAGGAGCCTTTGTAAGAACCGTGGAAATGGACTCTCCCGCAATGGCCGGAGGCATACAGGCAGGAGATATCATAACAGCCGTAAACGGAAGACCGGTAACCGGATATATGGATCTGGTTACAGAGGTTAAAGATATGACACCGGACGAAGAAACCGAGATCACTGTAAGCAGACAGTCGGTGGAGGGTTACAAGAACATGACTTTTGCCATAGTTCCGGAATTACTTGGAGGTACACAGTAACATTATGAAATTCATCAAAGAGATACGTGACGGAGAGCAGATTCAGGGAATCTATCTTTGCAAACAAAAAACAAGTGCGGTGACAAAGAACGGAAAACCCTATGAAAATGTCATTTTGCAGGACAAGACCGGCTCCATAGATTGCAAGATTTGGGATGTAAAGAGCGCAGGTATCGCCGATTTCGAAGCACTTGAGTATATAGACATAGTTGCGGATGCATCCATATTTAACGGCGCGATGCAGTTATCGATAAAAAGAGCGAGGGTGGCCGAAGAAGGGGAATACAACCCCGCAGATTACCTTCCCGTAAGTTCAAAAGACATCAACATAATGTACGATGAACTGATAGGGTATATTAATTCAATTTCAAATCACTACCTTAAAGAGCTTTTGGAGTATTTCTTTGTAAAAGACGAGGCGTTAAAGAAAGCTTTCAGATCCACGAGTGCCGCAAAGAGCGTTCACCACGGATTTGTGGGAGGACTTTTGGAGCATACCCTTTCGGTTACGGGAACCTGTGATTACATCGCTTCAAAGTATCCCATCATAAAAAGAGACTTACTCATTACCGCGGCCATCTGCCACGACATAGGAAAAACAAAAGAACTTTCCGCTTTTCCCATAAACGACTATACGGATGAAGGAAACCTTCTGGGACATATCGTGATGGGTTACGAGATGATAGGAAAAGCATGCGAGAACATCGACGGATTTCCAAAGAGTCTTGAAAATGAGTTAAAGCATTGCATACTTGCTCACCACGGAAAACTTGAATTCGGTTCACCCAAGAAGCCTGCCCTCATTGAAGCGGTGGCACTTAACTATGCCGACGATCTAGATGCCAAGATGGAGACCTTTAAAGAAGCTTTGGAGGGCACCAGCAATTACGACTGGCTCGGATTTAACAAGATGCTTGATACCAACATAAGAATGACCAGATCAGAGGAATGATGTTTTGCCTTACTTAAAGAATGAAGAAGTTACGGTTGATATTACGGCACTTGGAAACGACGGAGAAGGAATAGGACATTTAAGCGACGGTATGACTGTATTCATACCCGGCACCGTTCCCGGCGACAAAGTGCTCGCTCACATAGTGAAGGTGAAGAAAACCTGTCTTTATGCTATTTGCAGGGAGGTTATCGCACCTTCTTCTTTTCGTGTGAAAGAAGAGTGCCCCGTTGCCGCCAAATGCGGAGGATGTACACTTCAGCATCTTTCTTACGATAAGCAGCTTGAGTACAAAGAAAACAAAGTCAAAGACTGTATAGAGCGAATAGGCGGAATTAAGAATCCTCCCATGGAACCTATCATAGCGGCGGATGACATATATCATTTCCGTAACAAGGCTCAGTTCCCTGCGGGGCTTAACAAAGAAGGCAATTTCATAACGGGCTTTTACCGTGTAAGGAGTCACGATGTAGTCGAGAACACCGACTGCGTCATCGAATCAAAGATTAACAGACCCCTTATAGAAGCGGTCGTAAACTTTATGAGAAGCGGGAACATCGCGCCCTACAACGAAGAAACCGGAAAAGGCCTTATAAGACACATATACACTCGTGTAGGTTTCTTTACACATGAAGTCATGGTCTGTCTTGTGATAAACGGCGAAAAGGTGCCCGGAAGCGATGAACTTAAAGACATACTAATAAAAGTGTGCGAAGAAAACGGGCATAAGCTTTCATGCTTTTGTTTGAACATCAATAAAAAGAAAACCAACGTCATACTGGGAAATGAATGCAGGCTTTTATACGGAAATCTCTATATAACCGACTCCATCGGCGATATAAGTTACCGTATTTCCCCCCTTTCTTTTTACCAGGTAAACCCTTATCAGACAAAGAAACTCTACGATGTCGCGGCGGAATTTGCGGGCCTTACCGGAGATGAGGTCGTATGGGATCTTTATTGCGGTATCGGTACGATATCTTTATATCTTGCAAGGAAAGCTAAGAAAGTTTACGGAGTTGAGATAGTTCCGGAAGCCATCGACGATGCACGTATCAATGCTGAGATCAACAACATCACGAACGCGGAGTTTTTTGTAGGGGCATCGGAAGATATCGCTCCTTCGCTTCCCATACCCGATGTCATCGTGGTGGATCCGCCTCGTAAAGGCTGCGATGAAAAACTGTTAAAAACGATAATCGATACTGCCCCGAAGCGTCTTGTATACGTATCATGCGATCCCGCAACTCTGGCCCGTGATCTTAAGATTCTTTCGGAAAACGGATTCAAATTGGAGCGAGTCCGTCCCGCAGATCAATTTTGTCACAGCTGCCATGTTGAGACCGTTGCCCTCGCGGAAAAAGCATTGGGCCTTGCTTAAGAAATCTAAACGTATGAACAACGAATTGATTGCAAAGTATGAAAAACTGAAAGAATATATAGCGTCGTTTAAAAGCGTGGCGGTCGCCTATTCAAGCGGAGTCGACTCGACGTTTCTTCTTTATGCCGCAAAGGAGGCTCTTGGTGACAAAGCGGTAGCGCTTACCGCCACCGCCGCTTCTTTTCCGAAAAGAGAGCTTTGCGAAGCAAAAGAGTTTTGCGAAAAGATTGGTGTTAAACAATTTGTCATCGATTTTGACGAGTTTAAAGTGGAAGGCTTTTGTGAAAATCCGAAAAACCGATGCTATCTGTGTAAGCGGGAACTGTTCACACTGATGGGTAAAGTTGCTTTAGAAAACGGGGCCAAAGAGATTCTGGAAGGCTCGAACCTTGACGACGAAGGGGACTACAGACCCGGAATGATGGCCATAAAAGAGCTTGGGATCAAAAGCCCTTTAAGAGAGCTTGGATTTACAAAGGCCGAGATCAGGGAACTGTCCAAGGAGTTTAATCTCCCCACATGGCAAAAGCCTTCTTTTGCCTGCCTCGCAAGCCGTTTTCCTTACGGCGAGACCATAAGCAAAGAAAAACTTGAGATGGTTGAAAAGGCCGAGGAGTACTTGCTTGATATGGGATTTAAGCAGGTAAGAGTCAGGATCCATTCCGACGTGGCAAGGATCGAACTTGATCCGAGCCAATTTGATTTGATGATGAAGGAAGAAACAAGAACGGCTGTATATAAGAAATTAAAAGAGTTCGGTTTTTCATATGTCTCATTGGATCTTCTCGGATATCGAACGGGAAGCATGAATGAGACAATAACAGGGTAAAAAGAAAGAGGATCTAAATATGAGAGCTTACGAAAGACTTTTAAAATACGTTGTGGTACACACAACTTCGGACGAGGAGTCTGAAAGCGTTCCGTCAACAAGTATTCAGTTTGATCTGGCGAGATTGCTTGAAGCCGAGATGAAAGAACTGGGAATAAGTGATGTCAGTGTCGACGAACATTGCTACGTTACGGGACGTATTCCTGCCACAAAGGGATGTGAGAATGCTCCGAAGATATGGGGGATATGGAAGAAGCCTTTCGTATCCTGTATGCAAGGGCGAAGGAGCGCCTTTTTGAGGTAGATTGGTCCGGATATGATGAAGTGGTCTTCCTGTCCAAGAGTATCGGGACAGCGATCGCTGTAGCCTATGCAGAAGAAATGGGGTTGAATGCCAAAAAGATCAGGCATGTGTTATATACATCTTTGGAGCATACGTTTTCATTTCATCCCCAGAATGCCATTGGATTTATCGGTACAAAAGACTCTCACTGTGTAACCGACACGGTTACAAAACTGGCAGATCAACAGGGGATTCCCATGCTTGTATATGATAGAGCGAATCACTCCTTAGAGACAGGTGATGTCCTTCATGATCTGGGTATTTTGCGGGATGTAATGGAAAAGACGAAACTCTTTCTACAAAACACGTAGTGTGGAGGTTGTTTTTGTTGATTCCTGTTGACGTCAGTTGGTGACGAAAGGAAAATAAGACATGAAGATAATGGAGAAATGAAAAGGGCTGGATCTTATGAGTTGTGATGCTCCTGGAATTAGTTTTTATATTTCTCAGGCTGAGGTGATTAAGATTCTTAATCCTAATATGTATAGAGACGTTGTTCTTATAGACGGTGACATTGATTTTTCTTATTCAAAAACAATAACGAACGACGTTCATATTGAATAGGCATAACGCCTGATGTAGCATATGGTATTATGAAACTCGGTTGCGCTGGCAGACAACAGTCGAGACGGTAGTATTGCTGTCACGAGTAACGGGCAAAGAGGACAGATGATTATATTTGAATATAACATGCTACGGATGTTTTGAAAATGAAGTCGATTTACAGAAGTGAAGAAGGAAAAAATAAAATAATTGAACTGTATGACAGTCAACTTTCCAGATTGTCTGTGCCATGGAAGGATGTCTATGTTCAAACCTCGTTTGGAAGCACACATCTGATAGAGACAGGAAAGCACGATGGAGAACCGTTGCTTGTTTTTCATGGTGGTAATGCAACTACGGCATATAATCTGCTATGTTGTGATTTCCTTTTTGATGATTTTCATATATATGCAGTTGATATAATTGGACATCCGGGGAAAAGCGACGAGGTCAGTCTGCCGGCAAGCGGATACGCATATGGTAAATGGACAGGGGAAGTGATTGATGCACTTGGATTTGAAAGTATCAGTCTGTTCGGAGGATCTTTCGGAGGTGGCATCATTGCAAAGACAATGTGCGAGGTTCCAAAGAAGGTAAAGAAGGCTGTGATGTATATTCCTTCAGGCATCAATAATGCTCCTGCAATCAATAATTCCAGCATGATGATACCCATGATCATGTATTGGATTACAGGTAAAGAAAAGTGGTTTAAGAAATGCTTTATGCCAATGGCGATCACAGAAGACAATATTACTGATGACATTCTTCAGACTGCAAAACTTAGCATAGACTATATGAAAGTTAAGACAGCTATGCCGAGCAATGTAGATGAAGACAGGATGAAAAAATGTGATGCACCTGCTCTGGTTATGGGAGCTGAAAAAGACTGTCTTTTCCCTGGACCTAAAGTAATCGAAAGAGCAAAAAAGATTATCCCGAATTGTCAGACCTATCTTCTGCAAGATCGAGGGCATATGCATTTTCTGACGGATAATGAAAAGAAAATGATTGTTGAGTTTATAAAATAACTTTGAATATAACTTGCTAAGACATAATCGGAGGTTTTGAGGGAGGATACAAAATGGCATCTAGTTTAATATTGTTAGGTAGAAATATCGTATGAGTAAGTTTAGGATACCGAAAATTAATTCCATTCATTTTGGGGCAATATGGATAGTGATATCTTTGGCCATTGGTATATTACTGCCTGCTGTTATTTGGGTTGTCACAGGTGCTTTCTATTGGGGATTAAGTATTATTGGGGGAATCATCCTTTTAGGATTTATCATTGTATTTAACATAGAAATGAAACAGGATTCCGATAAGACCACATACTATAAGCGATATCTTAGCGAAGATATACCTTTTGACTCCGACAAGCAGATAGCTGTAATTAAGTGTAGTATC
>JAEEGG010019992.1_pt1 | contig 13438 bp, 11 predicted proteins | sample 9134161 | NCBI WGS metagenome assembly JAEEGG01 (sample SAMN16246543, study PRJNA631951) | gut metagenome | biome: gut microbiome; feature: rumen; material: CR-attached | host: Bos | place: Iran: Karaj | collected 2018-10 | reverse complement strand
AGCTTTTTATCTCAAAACTGCTCTTACTTCTTCGCAGCCTTACCGTAGCGGCTCATGAACTTATCAACACGTCCAGCGGTGTCGACGAGCTTACTCTTACCAGTATAGAACGGGTGAGAGGAGCTGGAGATTTCTACTTTTACCACAGGGTAAGTTTCGCCTTCGAATTCTACTGTATCGTTCGTCTTTGCTGTAGACTTCGAGAGGAACATATCGCCGTTGGACATGTCCTTAAACACGACGGGGCGATAGTTTTCGGGATGAATACCTTTTTTCATTTTGAGTTTAATATTAATAATGTAAAAATGTTCAAATTCTAACTTCGGGCTGCAAAGGTACTGCTTTTTTTTGAACTTTGGACTTTGAACTTTATACTTTATGTATGCAATTAAGGATTATTAACTAATAGGCAACAAAAAGTTCCATCTTCAATGTTCAATGTTCAATGTTTTTTGTAACTTTGTACCCACTAAAGTACAATAACTATGATTATCATCGGAATCGCAGGCGGTTCAGGTTCGGGCAAGACCACCGTCGTGAAGCGTATTGCCAAGGCACTGCCGCCTCACTGTGCGGCCGTCATCCCGTTGGACTCTTATTACAACGACACAACCGCTCTGACAGATGAGGAGCGCAAAGCCATCAACTTCGACCATCCTGATGCTTTCGACTGGAAGTTGCTGACAGAGCAGATCAAGAAGTTGAAGAACGGCGAGGCCATCGAGCAGCCCACGTATTCGTATGTGCTCTCAAACCGTCTGCCAGAGACCATCCATGTGGATCCGAAGCCCGTGATTATCCTTGAAGGCATCATGACACTGCACCATAAGAAGTTGCGCGACATGATGGACCTGAAGATCTATGTGGATACTGACAGCGACGTGCGCCTGATCCGAAACATCCGCCGTGATGTGGTGGAGAGGGGCAGAACCGTCGAGATGGTGCTGAGCCACTACGAGAACGATGTGAAGCCCATGCACGAGCAGTTCATCGAACCCACGAAGAAGTTTGCAGACCTCATCATCCCCTGGGGACGTGAGAACAAACGGGGTATCGACATCCTGCGAACCTATATCCAGGGATTCTCCGAGGAGGTTCGTGAGGAAATGAAGGGTATTGAGGATTAGTCCTCAGTAGACGTTTTGGGGAGGTAGGCCTCGTGATCCTTAGGGATGGCGTCGCCTGCCTCCTCATCATTTTGTATCTCTTCAGCCACTTGTACCTCCTCTGCTTCCGTGACTTCCTCAGCCTGCTGAATCTCTTGCGCCCTGGCAAACTTGCGCCTGTCAGAGTGGAACTTGATGGAGTTGATCATCTCCGTTACGCCATACAGCAGCGTACACCAGCCGAGAATCAGCATGGCGATACTTGCGGGATCCATCGGACGGATAATCACGTAGAGGCCTGTGAGCAGGATGACAGAGGGGAATATCCAGTATCCGAAGCCGATTTTTCCGAACTTACGGGCATTCGCCAGGCTCATATACTGGTTGATGGCACCCAGGATGAGCATGCCGCCGATGATATACATCAGTGCTGTGATGAAGATGTTGGGTGTCAGAGCGAGGATGGCGCCGAGGATGATGCTTCCCACACCGACGATGGGGAAGGTGGGGGGCTCGCCGGCTACGACGTTACCATCGGCATCGGTAATCTTATATTCTGACACATGCTTTCTGGCATTCATATACACAATCAGCGAGATGATGCCTGAGAGGAAGAACAGTACGCCGATGGCCACTGTTATCCACGTGACGGTATTGTCGGGATACTTAATGAGCAGGATACCTACTGCGATGGCGCAGATGGCGCGGAAGAATGAACTCTGTAATATCTTCATAATGGGTCTAAATTCTATTTTTGCTGCAAAAATACAAAAAAAGCCACAGATTACACAGATAATCGCAGATTATTTTTAATTTTGCACCAAATTAATACGAATGGATACAATATTATATCTTGCACGGCACGGAGAGACGGTGGATAATGCCAACCAGATCATGCAGGGGCAGACGCAGGGCGAACTGAATGAGAACGGTCTGCGCCAGGCCCAGGAACTCAGCGCACAATGGAAGGACTATGATATAGACATCGTGATGGCCAGTGACCTGAAACGATCTGTGGATACGGCAGCCATCATCGCTGCACCCCACGGACTGGAGGTCGTCATGACGCCGTTGCTGAGGGAACGTGACTGGGGCGGTTTTACGGGAAGATATATCCCCAGCCTGAAAAACGAGGTGTGGCCTGACGACATAGAGACATTGGAAAACCTTCTTTCCCGGGCTGGCGAGTTCATCGCCTACGTCAAGAAGACTTATCCGGGAAAGAAGGTGCTGGCCGTAGGACATGGCATTATCAATAAAGCTGTCCAGGCTGTCTATTTTAAGAAATCAATGAGCGAGATTCCGAGGATGTCGAATGCAGAAGTGAGGGAATTGGTGCTCTGATTTATCTGCGTCCACCCATTCTGCCGCCACCGCCGCCGCTGTGTCCGCCGCCGTGAGAACCACCGCCGTGTGAGCCTCCGCTGAAGTGTGAGCCTCCGCTGAAGGAACCACCGCCGCGAGAGCCGCCGCTGAATCCTCCGCTATGGGAACCGCCGCTGTGGGAACCACCACTGAATCCACTATGACTGTGAGAGCCACCGCTGAATCCTCCGCTATGGGAACCGCTGCTATGGGAACCGCCACTGAATCCTCTATGGTTGCTGGAGCTGCCGCTGAACGTGCTGCTTCTGTGAGAACTCATCCCGCTGCGGTTGCTGGAACCGTTGAAGGTGCCGTTGTCGCGAGAGCCTCTTTCGATGCTCCTCTGAGGCGTATGAGAGTTGCGGCCGTCGATAGACCTCGAAGGATCCCTGCGCTCGTAGCTGCCTCTGCGCTCAATGTTACCTCTGCGCTCGTAGCTGCCTCTGCGGTCAAAGTTACCCCTGTCTCTACCAGGATTCCTTTCGATGGTTCCTCTTCCGATGCGTCCTCTCTCGCCGGCAGTGACACGGGTGGAGCTGTGGCGGTGGCTGCCACGGAAGTCACCACGGTTCCAACGGTCGTGCATGCCGATATGCTCTCTGTGAGGGGCGTGGAAGTGCTCGCGGTGGCCGTGATAGTAGCCGTGTCCGCCTACTCTGTGCCAAGCGTGGGCACCATGATAGGAGTGGTAGAAATGAGGACGTCCGAAGTAGAAGTAGTCACGGTGCGGGTAACGGGCATAGATACCGAAGTGCCAGTAGCCGGCGTCCCAGTACAGCGGACGATAGAAATAGGATGCTGCTATGAAGGCATTCCACTGCCAGTCGAGCAGGATATAGCTCAGATCGAGATTACGGCGCTCCCAGTAGGTCCCGTACACATCGTAACGGCTGGTGACTCCCATCAGATAGTCGAGATTGATCTCATACGCTGCCTCGTACTGTTCGTCAGTGAGATTCAGCTCATAAGCCATCTTGTCGGTCAGGAACAGGGCTTCTTCGCGAGCCTGCTCATAGCTCATTGCGTTTGCAGAGACGGTTGCTGTCAGCATCATCATCAGTGCGAAAAACATCTTTTTCATACTCGTATCTTTTAAAGGGTTTTACTTCATTTTATCTCTTTCACGATGCAAAGTAACAACAAAATCGGAGCATACACAAAGGATTTTCCCTAATCGGGCAGGGGAAAATCCCTAAACTGTATGGTTATTCGGAATAATTGTTGTAATTTTGCACCGTCAAAAGAGCTATATAGCATATGAGAATTGTATTTTCTACCTTATTGATAATAGGATCGTTGCTGACGTCGCAGGCACAGGAACGTTCGTTGTTCGACAGCCTCGCCTATCGTGCGGAAGTGCAGGCTACCGTCTCTGGTGGCGACCATAACCCCCTGTGGCTCAATGCCAACAGATATGGCCTGAGTTCATTGAAGAATACGAATGGCTATGTGCGTGGCGCCATCGCACGCCCTTTGTCGCTTGACAATGGCCGGAAATGGGGCATCGGCTATGGTCTCGACGTGGCGGTGGCCGCAGGATTCACCAGTAAGCTCGTCGTGCATCAGGCTTTTGTCGAGGCCCGTTGGCTGAAGGGTACGCTGACCGTGGGTGCCAAGGAACAGCCGCTGGAACTGAAGAATCAGGAACTGAGTTCCGGTGCCCAGACCTTCGGCATCAACGCCCGTCCTGTCCCCCAAGTGAGAATCGCCCTGCCAGACTATTGGACCATTCCCCATACAAAGAACTGGCTGGCCTTCAAGGGTCATCTCGCCTATGGCAAGACCACCGACGACAAATGGCAGAAAGAGTTCACTGGCCAGCGCCACAAATATACCGAAGACGCCCTCTATCACTCCAAGGCAGGTTATCTGAAGATCGGCAATCCCGATAAAGTCTTGTTCTCTGTGGAACTGGGAGCAGAGTTTGCCACCCAGTTCGGAGGTAAATCCTATCGTTTCCATTCCGACGGTACGCCTGAGGAAGTCATCGTCCAGGAGGGAGGCTTGAAAGGTATGCTGCGGGCATTGATACCGGGTGGAAAAGATACCGTTGATGACGAATATACCGGTGGTGCTGGAAACAGTCTGGGCAGCTGGTTGGCGCGCTTCAATTTCGACTGCGACGAGTGGGGCTTCAGTTTCTATGCCGACCACTTCTTTGAAGACCATTCCTCCATGCTGCTGATGGATTACAACGGCTATGGTGAGGGTTCGGAGTGGAGTGTCAAGAAGAACCGCCGCTATTTCCTGTACGCCTTGAAGGATATCCAGTTAGGACTTGAAATCCGTTTTGCGGATGCCCCATGGCTCAATAACATCTTGTTTGAGTATCTCTATTCCAAATACCAGAGCGGCCCTGTGTACCATGACCACGACGAGGTCGTCTCCTACCACATAGGCGGACAGGACAATTTCTATAACCACAGCATCTATACAGGCTGGCAGCATTGGGGACAGGTGATGGGCAATCCGCTGTTCCTGTCGCCTCTCTATAATACAGACCAGTCGATCGAAGTCAAGAACAATCGTAGCGAGGCTTTCCATATCGGATTCCGCGGCGATCCCTTCCCCCGCTTCCATTATCGCTTTCTTGGAACCTATGTGAAGGGCTATGGCACCTACGACACTCCTTACTTTGATCCCCGTAAGTCATTCTCCATGCTTGCCGAGGCCACCTATTCCTTTGCAGACACCTCCAGGCTGAAGGGTTGGAGCGTGCGAGGCGCCTTGGGTTGGGACTTTGGAAAGCTGATGGGTGATAACTATGGTGTGCAATTCACAATTGCCAGGAATGGCATCATTAAAAAGAACAAGAAATGAGAAAACTATTATCTATACTGACACTCTGCCTATTGGTTGTCTCCTGTGAACTGGAGACATCGGGCAACAAGGAACTGGATGGCTTTTGGCAGATGGACCAGGTGGACACTTTGTCTACCGGTGGTGTCGCTGATACGCGCGAGGCCCTTGTGTTCTGGGGCGTCCAGGGCAAGCTGCTGCAGATCCGTTATCCAGAAACCGGCGCGTTCTTGGGAGAGGGATTGCTGTTCAGATTTAATAAAGACGACAAGCATCTGACTCTGTTGTCTCCTGTCATCCACCATCTTTATGAGACGGATGAGCCGATAGAGGATGTGGAAATACTCAAGCCTTTCGGCATCTTCCACTTGGAGGAGACCTTCGAGATAGATGAATTGGATGACAAGGAAATGATACTGACCAACGACGTGCTGCGCCTGCACTTCCGGAGGTATTAGAATTTCTTTCCGAAGACGATGTAGGCAAACGTCTGCATCAGGATCTTGGCATCGAGCCATAACGACTGGTGCTCCAGGTAGTAGAGGTCCATCTCCAGCCGTATGAGCATCTTCTCCATCGTGTCTGTATAGCCGTTATGCAGCGTAGCGTAGCTGGTGACTCCCGGACGGAGGGCATAGAGCCGTTCGTAGTTGGGATTATGCTGCATAATCTGGTCGATGTAGTATTTCCGCTCAGGTCTCGGTCCGATGAAGGCCATGTCTCCCTTCACCACATTCCACAACTGCGGCAGTTCGTCGAGATGGTGGTCTCGCAGAAACCGTCCCGTCCTGGTCATGTCCGCACTTCTCTCATGTCCGAAGAGGGCATTCTCGTCACGTTCCTTGTCGATGGTCATGCTCCGGAACTTATAGATGTTGAATGGTTTGCCACCCCGTCCGATGCGCTCCTGCCTGAAGATGGCAGGACCGCCGTCTTCCAGCCTGACTGCCAGATAGCATATCAGCAGCAGCGGGGAGAAGATGATGAGGCAGAGGATGGCCACCAGCAGGTCTATGAGTCTCTTCATTGGGCTTGGTCTAGTTTTTCGTAGATGGAGTTGTTGCTCTTGAATTCCGGCACGATCTGCTTCATCTTCCTCACCGTCGCCATCTTGTCGTAATCTTCGCAGATGGTCGCCAGTTCGTCAATCTCTCGGCAGATAGTGTCATAGTCGTATTCCCTGACTTTGGCGATGCGTATCTTCTCGTGGAACGACGGCTTGGTGGTCTCTGCCACGTTCAGCAGTTCCTCAAAGAGCTTTTCGCCTTGTCGCAGGCCCGTGTATTCTATTCTGACGTCCTTGGCACCGCTGAGCTGGATCATACGCTTGGCGAGGTCGTCGATCTTCACGGGCTTGCCCATGTCGAAGACGAATATTTCACCGCCGTTGCCCTTCGTGCCAGCCTCGAGCACCAGCTTGCAGGCTTCAGGTATCAGCATGAAGTAGCGGATGATGTCCGGATTGGTCACCGTCACGGGACCGCCGTTCTTGATCTGTTCCTTAAACAGCGGGATGACCGAGCCGTTGGATCCGAGCACGTTGCCGAAGCGGGTGGTGACAAACTGCGTCACACCCTTCACCTTGCCGCTCTTGACGGCTTTGTCGAGGCTCTGTACGTAGATCTCGCAGATACGCTTCGAGCAGCCCATCACGTTCGAGGGGTTCACGGCCTTGTCGGTGGAGATCATCACAAACTTCTTCACGCCGTACTTCACGGAGAGGTCTGCTATCACGCGCGTACCATATATATTATTATAGATACTCTCCTCGGGATTGTCCTCCAGCATGGGCACGTGCTTATAGGCCGCCGCATGGAACACGTAGTCTGGCCTGTACTCACGGAACAGCGACTCCATGTGCTTCTGATGGCAGATGCTGGCCACGAGCACCTCGGCCTTGATGTCAGGCCATTGGGCCATCATCAGCTGTATCTCGTGCTGGGGCGTCTCGGCCTGGTCTATCAGTATCAGATGCCTTGGCTTGAACTGGCATATCTGCTGCACGATTTCCTGTCCGATGCTGCCTGCCGAACCGGTGATCATGATACACTTGTCCTTCAGCCGCTCGCAGACGGATTTCATGTCTACGACAATCTCGTCTCTAGGCAGCAGGTCCTCGATGCTGATCTCCTTCAGTTCCGGCGATGCGCCGCCGATCACCTTGTCCCATTCCTGGGCCTCCTGCGTGAAATAGATGTGGATGCCGGCCTTGATGAGTTCGTCAATCAGCGCCTCATTCTTCAGGAAGGCCTCTTTACGGTAGGGCGATACGATGAGTGCCTCGATACCCTCCTCCGTCATCGTGTTCACCAGTTCTGCGTCGAGCTTGTGCACCCTGACGCCCATCAGGATCTTGTTCTCCACCTTGCGGTCATCGGAGATGAAGCCCTTCAGGTCGAATCTGGCAGGATTCTCGTTCCTGATATGCTTGGCGATGGCGATGCCGCCGTTCTTCACACCATAGATGTAGGCATATTTCGAGTGGATGCTCTTGATGGTCACGTCGTAGATGGTCTTCACGCCGATGCGCACCAGCCACAGCAGGAAGGTGGCGAGCACCGTTGCCAGCAGGATCTGGATGGCTGTCAGGTATGAGAACGTCTCATGACAGCACAGCACGAAGTGCGTCGCTTCCGACAGCACCAGCCCCAACAGGGTGGCATAGCCCACCTTCTTCAGGTCGACGAACGATGAGTATCGCAGGATGCCGCTGTAGGTGCGGAAGATGCGGAAGCCGATGATGAAGAACACCAGGTAGACGAGGATGCAGGCCGACAGTTTCTCGATGATGTAGAGGGTATCCTTGCCGCTGTTGAACTGCTGGTAGACGAAGAGGAACGCGAGGAACACGATGGCGCAGTCCATGAGGAAGATTCCCCAGAAGGGCAGCGACTTACGGTTGAAGTACCAGTTGACGAGCTTGTTGAAGCTGCTGATGCTGGCGATGCTCTTCAGCGTCAGGAAGATGATCCTGAAGTATTCGCCCAGACTCTTGTTCTGGATGTATTTCATGTTCAGCTTCAGCTTGTTGGGCATCACCTGCTCCACATACACGCGGTCTGGATCCTCGGCATTGCCCAGCAGTTCGTTCTCGTTCACATACTCTATCGAGGCATAGTCGGTGATGCCTGGCTTCACGTCGAGCACCTTCCGCTGCTCAGGGGTGTACATCTCCACGTATTTCCTCACCTCAGGCCTGGGCCCCACGAGACTCATGTCGCCCTTCAGCACATTCCACAGCTGTGGCAGCTCGTCGAGCTTGTATTTGCGGATGAAGTGCCCGATGCGTGTGATGCGGTGGTCGTCTGTGCCGATGGTTATGAGGCTCTCGTTCTCAGAGTCGGTGCGCATCGAACGGAACTTGTAGAGTCCGAAGGGCTTGCCGCCCAGTCCGATGCGTTCCTGTACGAAGAAGCCTGGTCCCTTGCTTCCCAGCCTGATCAACAGCCAGAAAATAAGGAACAGGGGTGAGAGGACTATCAGTCCAGTCGCGGAGAAGAGTATGTCGAAAAACCTGATCACAAATCTTCAATCTTCAATGTTCAATGACGTCTCTGAAGTTCTTGAGGATGAATTCCGCCTCCTCGTCTGTCAGCCTTGTGTGCAAGGGCAGCGTCACTTCGTTCTTGAACTGGTTATAGGCATTGGGATAGTCGTTGATGTCGAAGCCTAACTGTTTGTAGGCTGTCATCATCGGCAGGGGCTTGAAGTGCACATTGCAGGCGATGTCGCGACGCGCCATCTCGGTGATCACCTCATTGCGGTAGTCACCGTCCTTGCCCAGCAGTCTCACCTGATAGAGGTGTCCCGACGAGGTGTGTTCTGCCGTATAGTGGTCGCGCACCTGCAGGCTGAGGCCTTTCAGTGCCTCGTCATAGCGCTCTATCAGCTCCCGCCTGCGGGCCAGCATCTGCGGATAGCGCTTCATCTGTATCAGTCCGATGGCGGCGGTGAGGTCTGTCATATTGCACTTGTAGGCCGGTGTCAGCACGTCGTACTCCCAGGCGCCGAGCTGTGTCTTTGCCAGCGCGTCCTTGCTCTGTCCGTGCAGCGAGTTCAGCTGGAACTGATTGTAGAGCCACTCGTCGTCGATGCCCCTGATGGGTCGCCATGTCAGCGCACCGCCCTCTGCCGTCGTGAAGTTCTTCACGGCGTGGAACGAGAACGAGGTGAAGTCGCTCACGCTGCCGATCATCCGGTCGTGCCACTTGGCGCCGAAGGCATGTGCGGCATCATCCACCACGATGACGTGGCCGATGGCCTCCTGCAGTTCGTTGGCCGGACGGAACAGTGACCGTCTGCTCTCCACGACGGCCTCGATGCGGGCATAGTCGCAGGGCACGCCGCCCAGGTCCACGGGGATGATCACCTTCGTATGCTCGTTGATGGCGTCGGCCATCTTCTCATAGTCCATCTCGTAGGAGTCGGGCTGGGTGTCTATCAGCACCAGCTTGGCTCCCACGTGGCATACAGGACTGGCCGATGCCGTATAGGTATAGGCCGAGGTGATCACTTCGTCACCAGGTCCGATGCCTAAGATGCGGAGTATCGATTCCAGACAGGCGGTGGCAGAACTCTGACACACCACCTTCTGCGTTTGGCAGTAGCCGGCTATCTGCTTTTCAAATTCTTTCGTCCGCGGCCCGGTCGTAATCCAGCCCGAGAGCAGCGCACGGCTGACCTCCTGGGCCTCTTGTTCCGTAATATCCGGGGGAGAGAAAGTTATCTTCATGGGCTATCTGTTTGATTTGACATTGAATGACTTGCCCCCCAGCACCTTGAAAATCCCCCTCAGATAGCCGAAGCCATAGCTCAGGTGGATGTTCAGGAAGATGTATGGCATCAGCGGCATCACCGCGAAGTTGCGGGTACGGATGGCTCCCATCATACCGACCACGAGGCCGATGAAGAGGTAGAGCAGCAGGATGGCTGTAAACACTTTCAGCACGAAGGGCGAGAAGAAGCTGGCGATGCCTCCGAAGAAGAGGATGAGCAGGAAGAACAGAGGGAAGAACTGCCTGATGGTGGCAGGCGCTCCCAGCTTCTTGTTCACCAGCGGCTTGTAGAGGCCGTACTGGTAATACATATGTCGCATCTTCCGGATGGTATCGCGGGCTGTGTAGTTGATGATGACCTGAGGTATCAGGAATATCTTGCCGCCGAGGTTCTGCAGGCGTCCGTTGAACTCGTCGTCCTGGTTGCGCACGAGGTCGGTATCAAACTGCCCCGTCTTCTCAAACACCTCTCTTTTATAGCAGCCGAAGGGCACCGTGTCGGTCTCCATGATTCTCGAGGCCCCGATCTTATGCATCGATCCGCCCACGCCGAAGGGATGGCTTGAAGCCAGTGCGATGGCGTGGCAGACGGCCGTGTCCTTCGCCGGCTGTGTGTTCCACACACCGCCCACGTTGTCGGCATTGAGCTCGTAGAGGTATCTCACCAGCTCGGAGATATAGTTCGTCGGATAGGTGCAGTGCCCGTCAATGCGCATGATCACTTCGCCCGTGGCCACCTCCAGTCCCTTGTTCAGGGCGTAGGGCACCACGCGCTCAGGATTGTCGAGCAGCTTGATGAAGGGGTAGTCCTTCGCGTATTTCCTGACAATGTCAGCGGTATGGTCAGTACTCCTGCCGTCGATGAAGAGCACTTCCAGCTTGTCCTGCGGGTAGTCCTGCTCCAGAATCGACAGAATGCACCGTTCAATGAACTTCTCTTCATTGAATAGTGGGCAGATGATGGATACTGTTCGAACGTTCATTTATCCTTTAAAACGTAGTTTTATTCAAATTAGTGTGCAAAGGTACAATAATTTTTTCAACTTTCGCACAAAAAGCATGAAAAAGAGCGAAAAGCAGCGTATTTATACGAACGCGTCAAGAATACTTCAGGCAATTCCTGTCATTATGACAAGAAGCTCACTCCTTTTGAGAGCGGGCTTCTTGTTATGATTACTTCTGCAAGAACATCGTCTTTCTCCGATGATTTCTAAACTACATAACGAAACGGCAAAACGGGAAAACGGCAAAACTATAGCATGACTGTTCCCGTCTTGCGATACAGGGCTTTCACCTTGCCGTTATCCTTGAATTCTCCAGTCTTCACGGCCAGATGGTCTGCCAGCAGCGTGCGTGCGCGGCCACGTGCCGACGATTCACCTTCCAGTCCGAAGCAACGCATGATGTCCTCGGTTGTGAACTCCTCAGGCAGACGGTTGAATGCCTCGATGGTTTTCTGCTTACGACGGGCATTAGCCGATACGTCGCGATTCTGGTCATCAAAGTACTTCTCAGCCATTGCCCCAAAGTAATGACGCTGGCAGGCGTACTGGATAGTCACCAGCAACTCCGCGAGACGCCAGTCCACATCGTCCGTCTCAAACTCACCGCACCAGTACTGGCCGTCCTGATGGATATCCGCCCAATGGCGCATCACGATGAACGGAGCAGCGAAGTTCAGTCCGTGATAGGCACAGCGCTTCAGGAGCATCTCGTCGGCCTTCGACTCGTTCTCCTTGGCGTCCTCCATACGGCGAGCCGTCCAGTCGTAGAGTTCGTCCACGATCTTCTGAACCGTCAATTCACCCTTCATGCGATCCAGTTTGAAGGCCCACGTCTTCAGGCGTTCATCACTCTCGAAGTCCACGTTCTGCTCACGGCTCATCATCTCAAAGTTCGTAGAGGGCAACGGGATCACCGTCAGACGCGTAGCCAGACCAGAGCCGAAGTTGCGCTCATTCACCTTGTTACGGAGTGCCAGGGGCGTGCCCGTATAGATGTAGTTCCAGGTGACGATGAAGTTCTGAACCACAGAGTCCAGGTTAGAGTAAGCCTGACCGTCCTCCTCGTTATGAAACGCTTTGAGTTCCATCGACTGCTTGTCTATCCATGAGCCGCCCTTCTGAACAGTCAGCGTATTATCCAACTCTGTGTCGAAGGTCAGCATGTGCAGCTGCATCTCCGTGCCGTCCACCACCTCTACGGCGTTCACCATGTCCTGAATGAACTGGGCATTCGAGGTACGAGCCGGATGCACGCGGAAGAGTGCCTTGGGCTTCTGCGGCTTCTCCTTGTTCGCACCCTTGGTCTTCATCTCCTCCTTGTAGCGGTTGATCGCTGCGATACCATCCTTGTCCGCTGCCACCATGGGAGCCGCCAAGAGCTTGAACAGACGGGTGGCGAAACTCTTACCACTTGCAGGGTCGCCAATAATCAGCGTCGAGTTATTCAGCCTGCGAAGCTCTTCAGGACGATGATAGAAACGATATGTGCAGCGTGTCATCAGCGTCATCATCAGACCTCCTGCCACGAACAGGGCCGCAGGATACTGGTTCTTCTTCAACCCCTTGCAGATGTCTCGCAAAAGCGGGAAGTCAGGCATCAGAGCCTCTATCTGCTCACCCCAGTCCCAGAGCCAGCGGTTGATGTCCGCTTCGGCCACCGCCGCCGACGTCTGCGCCTTCGTAATCTCCTGATACGACTTGCCTGTGGCTTTCTGGATCGCCTCGAGCATCGCCTTTGAAGGCAGGCTCGAAGCGTATTTCTTCTCCTTCTGCGCCACGCAGTCAGCGGCACTTGCGACAGTCTGCCCCACGTTCTCATCCCTCTCGTCGATGATCTCCTGCACCCACGTCTGCGCCTCCACGATGCGCTGCACTGTGGCCTTGTCACCGTCGAGCATGAGGAGCAAGTCTGTGGCGAGCTTAAGACTCTCGTTGTGACGGTTGCTGTCTGCTGCACAGGGCAGTTTATCAGCATACCTGGCATCAATAATAGACTGTACATCATATCCGCGCCACTTTAGGCTCTCCATTCTCTGCACATCCATTCCGCTGTCATTCCCAGCCCCCTGTACAGCAGCCTGAGCGGCCAAAACAGTACCCTGAGGATTACGTACAACAGCAGGAACATCGCCAGCATCGAATTGAAAACGAATCGGCTGAGTTTTCTTCTGACGGTACTCAGGCGTAAACCGCTTGTCAAATGCTTCATTGTAATAATCAAATAAAAGTTCTTCGTTAATGTATAAAATATCCTCCTCCTTAGGAGCAAAAGAGTTTCTGGTGGCATCAATGCAACTCTGGTCGGCCTTGTAGCCCAATGCCTGGGCAAACACAATCTGGTTATCTGCCAAATTGCCGTCCTTGATGTTCGCAGTGAACACAAAGCGAA
>JAEEGG010019990.1_pt1 | contig 13438 bp, 10 predicted proteins | sample 9134161 | NCBI WGS metagenome assembly JAEEGG01 (sample SAMN16246543, study PRJNA631951) | gut metagenome | biome: gut microbiome; feature: rumen; material: CR-attached | host: Bos | place: Iran: Karaj | collected 2018-10 | reverse complement strand
GGCGAAGGAAGCGCAACGCCCGCGCTCTCCGAAAGAGCATCCGCAACCGCCTGCCCCTCCTCAACCGGGGCAAAGGCTGCATCAATGACCGTATAAAACGCCGCCGGAACCGGACAGCCCATTGTGGAAAGCTGTGTCAGCACGTCAGGCGCATCCTTCGGCGCCGCTTCGTTATTAAACAGCGACCCGACCAGCTTCTCCTTTACAAGCTTGCCGCCGCTTTCCATGCGCGCCCGCAGGCTCGCCGCATGAACGAATGTATTCCGCTCCGCCTTCAGCTGCTCGCTCACCTTATCTAAGGTTTCCTTGAGGGCATCCGAATTGATCGGCTTTAACATATACTCCCGGACACCGAGCTGAATGCACTGTCTCGCATACTCAAACTCGTCGTATCCGCTTAAGACGATGATCCCGATCCACGGCATCTGCGTCTTCATGATCCGGCAAAGCTCGATTCCGTCCATGAACGGCATTTTGATGTCGGTAATGACAATGTCGGGGTTGGTGTCCCGAATCATCGGCAGCGCCATCTCTCCGTCCGGCGCCTCGCCGACCAAAACGTACGACGTATCGTCCCACGGAAAAGACTCTCTGATTCCTTCCCGCACAACAATCTCGTCATCAACCAGAAACACTTTCATTATCGTAAATCTCCTCTCGCGTTCTGAGCGGTACCTTAAAGCTTACCGTTGTTCCTTCCGGACCGCTTTCAATCATCAGGTCATCCGCCTGGTTATAGTAAAGCCGGATTCGCATGTTGACGTTCACAAGCCCGAATCCGCCGTTTCCCTCGCTGACCGACGGCTGCCCCTTCTTCATTCTGTCCTTTAAATCGGCAAGCTGCTCCGGGCTCATTCCGAGTCCCGTATCCTTTACGGAAAATACTAGGAACCCGTCCTGTACCCTCCCCGAAACCCGGATGAAACCGCCGCCGCGCTTAATCTTGACACCGTGATACAGCGCATTCTCGACAAGCGGCTGCAGCAAAAGCTTCAGAATATAGTAATCGCCGATTTCGTCCGGAATGTCAATTTCGTAATCCATGATATCGCGGTATCTGGTCTGCTGGATCTTCAGATAGCCTTCGATATGCTTCTTCTCCTGGCTGATCGGAATCCAGTCCGCGCCGGAGGAAAGGCTGATTCGGAAGAAGTCGCTTAACGCGCTTGTCAGATGAATGACTTCGTCCTTTTCGCCCGCCTCTGCTTTCCAGACAATGGCATCGAGCGTATTATACAGGAAATGCGGATTGATCTGCGCCTGCAGCGTGCGAAGCTCAGCCTTACGAAGCCTTCTCGCGTCCAGATTGCTTTTCTTCATCATGTCCTGCAGACGGTCGGCCATCGTATTGATCTGAAACGTCAGATTCCGAAGCTCCGTGACATTGGTGTCTGCGATTCTCGTATCCAAAGAGCCCTCGGCAATGCTTGCCGCCGCTTCTTCAAGCCGTTCGATCGGCAGACGAATGGCAGCTGCCGTCGCATTTACCGTCCGGGTCCGAACCCACAGCGCAAGGAGGATGATTAAAACCTCCGCAACGGCCGAGAACAGCACGCCGATTCGAAGACTCAGGCTCAGCTTTGCCGTGGAGTTAATTTCCATCGTAATATATTCATCCAACATGCTGCCGACAAGCGATGCCACGCCGCGCACTTCTTCGATGATGGCCTGGCTCTCGACTACGGGAACCTTTGCCTCGACATTGTCCCGTATGCGGTCTACATAGTTTTCAAGCGTCTGCATCGTACGCCTTGCGACCGTAAGCGACAGGCTGTTTTCTTCACTTGCCGCCGTCGTAATCGAATCGATGGATTCGTTCACCGAATGAATGGTGGAATAAATGCCGCTTTCCTGAATGGTCTGCCGTCCGCTTACGATATTCCAGGCACTCTCCGGGATTTGATCCTTTACAATGGTCTGCAGCTGCGTTGCCGTTTCCATTCGCTCAATGGCGTTATGGTATTTGACAGCGTAAAACAGCATCAGAACCAGACTGATGATGATCGGAACGACCAGCAACAGAACAAGCCGGTGACTCAGATTGCTGATCTGTCCCAATATGCTGTTTTCTTTTTTGAGCCTGCTCATGCTTCCGCCCGCCTAGTAGCCCCGCGGCCCGATTTGGGACACGTTCATTTCATCGCTGAACACCTGCTCGACGGGATGGATCACCGGATCCACCGTCTCGCCGTTCTTCAGCTTAAGCGCGGTTTCCATCAGCTCTTTCCCGAGCTTCGGCGTGCATTCCACGACACAGTTGATCTTGCCTTCCTTCAGCACGTTGATGGCTTCCTGGCCGCCGTCAATCGAGATGATGATAATGTCTTTGCCGGGCTTGAAACCGGCTTTTTCAATCTCGGGAATGGCTCCGATGGTCATCTCGTCGTTATGCGAGAAGACAACGTCGATCTGCTCCCCGTACTTCTCCATGTAATAGCGCATGCATTCCTCGCCGCGGCTCTTTAAAAAGTCGCCGTCAATGCTTTCGAGCACATGCATCCGGGAATCCCCGGCAATCGTATCCATGAAGCCTGCCTGACGCTGCCGCATCGGGGTCGAATTCTCCGTTCCGGCAATCTCCACGATGTTGACCTGCTCAAGCCCAAGCAAATCGGCCTTACGAATCAGGTACTCCGCAGCCTGGACGCCCTCCTTATAAAAGTCGGCGCCGATCAGGCACGTCGTGAGCCCTTCCTGCTCGGTATTGATGTCACGGTCGACAAGAATAATCGGAATACCCGCTTCCTTCGCTTCCATCAGAACATTATCCCAGCCTTCCTCAACGACCGGGGAAAATGCGATGACGTCCACACGGTATGCGATAAAGCGCCGTATTGCCGCAATCTGATTGTCCTGCTTCTGATTGGCGTTCTCAAGCCGGAGACCGATTCCGTACGCCTCCGCCTGTTCTTCAATATCCTTCGTGTTACCGATTCGCCAGGCGCTTTCGCTGCCAATCTGGCTGAACCCGAGCACAAGCCCGGTCTGGTTGTTTTCTTCCTTCTCCTTCTTACAGCCCGGGAGCATGACCGCCGCAAGAAGCACTGCCGCAAAAAATAGTCCTCTGATCCTCATTACGTTCACCGTCTTTCCAAATCACGGTCCCTTCTTCGCGCAGGAAGGGACCTCAGCCAACAGGTCTTTCAGCCATTGTACCACAAGAGCCGATGCTTTGAAAAGCATCGGCTCTCTGTTTCGTGAAAAATCTCACGTTTAATCCAATTCGGTAGCTCCGGTATAGAGCTCGTAATAACGTCCTTTCTGCGCAAGCAGATCGTCGTGGTCGCCCCGCTCGATGATCTCACCGTGCTCCAAAACCATGATTGCATTTGCGTTTCGTACCGTCGAAAGGCGGTGCGCGATGACAAATGTGGTGCGGTTCTTCATCAGGCGGTCCATGCCGTGCTCGATATGACGCTCGGTACGGGTATCGACGGAGCTTGTTGCTTCATCAAGAACAAGGATCGGTGCCTTGGAAAGAGCCGCTCTTGCAATATTCAGAAGCTGCCTCTGGCCCTGCGACAGGTTCGCTCCGTCACCCTCAAGCTTCGTCTGGTAACCGTCCGAAAGACGCATGATGAAGCTGTGTGCGCTGGCGGTCTTCGCGGCTTCGATGACTTCCTCATCGGTTGCATCGAGACGGCCGTAGCGGATATTCTCCATAACGGTTCCCGAGAACAGGTGCGTATCCTGCAGAACCATAGCGATATTCTTACGAAGCACTTCCCTCTTGATATCCTTCACGTTGACACCGTCGATTGTAATCGTGCCCTCGTCGATATCGTAGAACCGGTTCAAAAGGTTCGTGACTGTCGTCTTTCCGGCGCCGGTCGATCCGACAAATGCGATCTTCTGGCCGGGTTTTGCGTAAAGGTTGATATCCTTAAGGACAACCTTATCCGGGTTGTATCCGAAGGTAACATGCTCCATGACAACATAACCCTTCATGTCCGGCATTGCGTTGGCATTTGCCACATCCGGAGCTTCCGGAACCTCATCCATGACTTCAAATACACGCTCCGCGCCTGCAAGTGCCGAGAACATCGTGGCCATCTGCTGCGCGAGCATGTTGATCGGCATCGCAAACTGGCGGGAGTAGGAGGCGAATACCGTAAGGCCGCCGGCCGTAATCTTGCCGAAGATCATCAGCACACCGCCGATGCCGACTGTCGCCGCGTAGGAAATCTGGGAGGTGTTGCCCATGATCGGTCCGGTCACGCCGCCCCAGAACTGCGCCTTGAACTGCTTATCGCGCATGTCGTCATTCAGTGCGGAGAATTCCTCCACACAGCACTCTTCGTGGTTGAATACCTTTACGACCTTCTGACCCGTAACCGTCTCTTCGATGTAGCCGTTTACGGCACCGAGTGCGCTCTGCTGTGCGGCATAGTATTTTCTGCTGAGTTTTCCGATGGCAACGCCGCCGAACAGGAACAACGGGATAAATACGACCGTGATCAGCGTCAGGATCCAGCTTGTCGTTACCATGAAAATAAAGGTTCCGATCAGAGTCACGCCGCCGCTGATCAGCTGCGTCAGCGAGTTGTTGATCATAACGTCGATGTTGTCGATATCGTTGGTGAACCGGGACATGATCTCGCCGGTCTGCCTGGAATCGAAAAATCTTACGGGCAGTCTCTGAAGCTTCTCGAACAAATCGTTACGGATTCTCTCAATCATGCCCTGCGAGATGGAAAGCATCAGTCTGGCCTGGACATAAGTCGTGATGATTCCGATGCAGTAAATGGTTGCGAGAAGAATCAGTGCCATCAGAACATACGTCATGACCTTCGTGTCATCCGGGAAGAACCGGGATGTGAGGCGGGAAATCCAGCTGTCCGTCAGCTTCTCAAAGGCAGAACCTTTAATCTTGGCCGCCATCGCCGGGTTCACGGCTAAGGTCAGCTTATTGATGATCGGGGCCATAAAGTAGCTGCCCACCAGACTCGTTACGGTTGTTAAGAGCATGCAGAACAGAACAAGCGCAAAACGGAGACGGAATCCGCGCATATAGGTCAGAAGACGCGCAATCGTCTTCCTGGCGCTCTTCGGCTTGCCGCCCATCATTCCGCGTCCCCGGGGACCGCCCTGCGGACGCTGCTTGAAGGCGTTCTTCTTGGCGATGCTGTTATATTGCTGCTGCAATTGTTCAAGTGATCTTGCCATGACTCACGCCCCCTTTCCCGTCTGTGATTCGTAAATCTCGCGGTATTCGGTGTTGTTCGCGAGAAGCTCGTCATGTGTTCCCATGCCGGTAATCACGCCGTCGTCCATGACGATAATCGTGTCCGCGTCCTGAACGGAGCTGATTCGCTGCGCGATAATGAGCTTCGTTGCGCGGCGCAGATTCTCGGTGTAAGGATCGCTCACAATAACATCTTTATCGGAAAAGGCTTTTCTGATCTGCGCCTCTGTCGCGGTATCGACGGCGCTGGTCGAGTCATCGAGAATCAGGATCTTAGGCTTTTTAAGAAGCGCTCTTGCGATACAGAGTCTCTGCTTCTGACCGCCGGAGACATTCGCGCCGCCCTGCTCAATCTGGCTGTCGTAACCGTCCTTAAAGGTGGAAACGAATTTGTCAGCCTGGGCGTATTGCGCCATGCGTCTGATTTCCTCATCGCTTGCATTCTCGTCGCCCCAGCGAAGGTTCTCCGCTACGGTTCCGGAGAACAGCGTGTTCTTCTGAAGAACCATCGAGACGCCCTCACGAAGGTTATAAAGCGAGTAATCCTTTACATTCACGCCGTCTACGAGCACTTCGCCCTCATCACAGTCGTACAGTCTCGGAATCATCGAAACAAGCGTCGTCTTGCCGCAGCCTGTTGAGCCGATGATGCCGACCGTGGCGCCGGCGGGAATCTCCAGATTAATATTGTTAAGCACCTTCTCCTCGCTGTTCTTATAATAGCGGAAGGATACGTTCTTAAAGGTGATTGCACCCTGTTTGACCTGCAGGTCCTTCTGTGTTGCATCCGCATCCGTCAGGTCAAGCTTTTCGTCCATAACCTCGCGGATACGTCTTGCGGAAGCAAGCGCACGGGAGGAGAACATCAGCATGAACGTGATCATGACAAGGGACGAAAGGATCTGTGTTACATATGTCAGGAATGCGGACAGGTCGCCGATCTCCATGCGGGAGTCAAGCACCATCGGTCCGCCGATCAGAATAACTGCGATAATCGTTCCGTTCATGAAAAGCGTCATGACCGGAGACATGAAAATCATAACCTTCGCCGCACTGATTCCGGCCTGCTTCAACTCCCGGTTGGCTGCGTGGAACTTCTCGGTCTCGAAATCCTCACGGACGAAGCTCTTTACTACACGAACGTTCGTGACATTTTCCTGAACGGCGGAGTTCAGGCCGTCCACCTTCTTCTGCACGCGTCCGAAACGCGGGAAACCGGTGAGGATGATGCCGCCGACCGCAAGAAGCATCGTCGGGATGGAAACGGCAAATACGACCGACAACGGCGGGTTCAGAAGAATTGCCATCACCAAAGCGGCAATCATCATGCCCGGTGCGCGGAGGGCCATGCGGAGTATCATTCCGATGAAGTTCTGTACCTGCGTAATGTCGTTCGTAAGTCTCGTTACGAGCGAACCGGTGGAGAATTTGTCGATGTTCGCGAAGGAATACTGCTGGATTCTGCGGTAGCAGTCCTCACGCAGATCCGCCGCAAAGTATACCGACGCTTTCGACGCGAAAAATGCGCCGCCGATTCCGCCGCCCATCATAACAAGCGCGGTCAGAATCATCAGCCCCATGACACCGAGGCTTGTGGGAACGGTCAGGGTCCCTTTGTTCGCGCCGTTAATGACGACTGCGAGAAGTCGCGGCATGATGACTTCGCCGACAACCTCGACAATCATACAAAGCGGCCCGAGGATGAAGAAAGCCAGATAAGGCTTAATGTACTTTGACCATTTCATAAAATATGAGTTCCTTTCCGCCCGGGGTTATGCCCGGGAAAATACACCGATCATAAAGCGCCTTTACTCGCGCTTCTCATCCGAAGCCGTCAGCGACTTCAGATTATTCTGCATGCGGAGCAGCACTTCCATGAACGAATTCAGTTCTTCGTCCGAAATCCCGGCACACATCGTTTCGTCCAAATCACCGAAAATCTTCTTGGTGCGTTCCACAATCTTTCGTCCGCTTTCGGAAACCGTAATCTCCTTTTCGCGCCCGTTCTTCAGGGTCCGCTCGATGAAGCCGGCCTTCTCAAGCTTCTGAATCGTTCCCGTAACGGCTGCCGGACTGATTCCGAACGCCTTGGCCATCTCCGCCTGCGACGGAATGTTTTCGCAATGGTAGAGGTACATCAGCATCATATGCTGGCTTCGGTGGATGCCGAGTGTCGCAAGCTGGCTCTCGACGGCCGCGCGGTGCGCCCGATCGGTTGCGCAGAAGGTTTGAACAATATCCGTGGACGAATGCCTGTCTGCCATGTCTGCTCCTTTCTGAAGGTTTCTGTCCTGTCATCACATTTTCCGCGGTAAAAAAGAATTAACGCGTTAATTGTTAACGCGTTAATTCTATCACAAATCTGTCGATTGTCAATAATAATTTACGATGTTTTTGATGGAAAATCTTATCCTCTGAATCCGGTCTACTGTGCCCTTGTTGCCTCCATGGCCGCGGTGAATGCCGCACCGTCGATTTCGCCGTTATAAACCTTACGGATTAATTTTGTGTATTTCTCAAGCGTACGGGAATCCATCCATCTCTCGGCGTAAACAACAAAGTCTCTTGCCTGTCGGGTCTTTTCCGCTACGGATACCGTAAGCGCATCCAATCCGTCCTCAGCATAATTCACACGCCATGCCGGAAGAGATTCGCCGCTTTGATAGATATGCTGCGAAACCAACTGTCCCAGTTCCATTGCATACCGCGCGGCAAGCTCCTTCTGGCCGGAATTGTTGCTAACCGCCAATGCAGCCGTCGTTCCGCAAAGGAACTGACCGTTGCCTGCCTTTGTGCTGTTGATCACAGGGAATTCCGCAACAACAATATCCTTTTTGCAGGTTGCAAACTGAGGACTGTACCAGCTTCCGCCAACGTAGAATGCGTAATGTCCATCCATGAAATCATGCAGAATCTCGGCGTTGTCGCGGGATTCCTCGGCGTCATCCGGAGAGAAATATCCTTTTCGGACAAATTCCTTAAAAATATCAATTGCTTCCACGATATCCGGGTTCTGCCAGGATCCGTTTCCGCGGTAGATGTCTTCAAGAGCCGAAGCACCTGCATTTTTCAGGAAAAGCTGTTCGACAAACTCACTCAGACACCATTCCGAAGCCAATCCTCCTGCGCAGCCAAACGGAACCACGCCGTTTTGGCGTAACGTCTCGCAGCACCTGATCAAATCTTCATAGGTTGCGGGAATCTCATATATGCCGACCTTACGAAGCACGTCCATGTTTACGTAAAGGACGTCCGCAGTAATGGTATACGGAACAGCATACTTCTTTCCGTTAACAGAGGTGCTTCCGCACACTGCTTCCGGTAATGCATCCGCATAGTTCGCGTATGCGTTGTCTAAGCAATATACCTGTCCGTCCGAAACCAAATCGTCAAAAACATAACCGGACGTCACATAAAAGATGTCGGGAAGCGTTCCTTCCTGAACCGCCGCCTTTATCCTTTCCCCGAGTTCCATTTCATTTTCCGCCACGACACGAAGATCGATATTCGGATAGCGTACCCGCATTTCGGCAATTGCCTGCTCGAAAGCCGGTCCGGCGTACGAGCCCTCATCTGCTGCGCTCCACAGCGTAAGAACGGCGTTGCCTGTAAACGGTGTTGGCGTAACGCTCTCGGTCGGGGCATTGGTTACCTGTCCGGTCGGAGCATTGGTCACCTGTCCGGTCGGGGTTCCCTCGCCGTTGGCGCTTTTTGCATTGATGTTCTTTGCCTTGAAATGAACGCCTGCAACAATTCCGCCGATGATCGCAACACATACCAATGCGGCTGCCACGACACGCATTGCCCACACAAACGCCTTAGAGGACTTGCCCGGTCCTCCATCCGATGCGCCCCCACCCGACGCATTCTTCATTATTTTATACATGGTTTTCTCCTTTTTCTGTTGCTCGTATTGTTCCTTCGCTTTCATCACTCTTCGGAACACTTCGTCATGATCTCTCATAATTATCCTCCGACTTCATAAGGTATCGGTCTTTCCGACGCCTCTCACCTATCACTAAGCTTCATACGAAGCGATTTTTTGGCGCGCTCAAAAAGATGATAGATTCCGGCCGAAGACTTTCCCATGACTCCAGCTATCTCACTGAGTTCCATTCCTTCGTAAAACTTTAATGTCAGAACTTTCCGGTAATCCGGGTTTAAATTGTTCATCGCCCTTGCCAACCGTTCCCGTTCTTCCCGTTCGATAAGAATCGCTTCGGCGTTCCCCTCCCCGTACTCGCGGCTTACGAGTTCCTCCGACAGAGGCTCCGTTTCCGGCGGCTTGCGTCGGATTCGGTCAATTGCCAGATTTCGTCCGATTGTATAAAGCCATGTCTTAAAAGACGAGTGCCCCGCGAAACGCGGTTTCTTCGTCGCCAAAACAATCATAGCGTCCTCGGCACAGTCCTCGGCATCCGTAAGATTATTCAGATAGGCGTTCAAATAAAGCGCCAGTCCGTCGTAATACAAATCGATAATCTCACGGAGTCCCTCGTCGTCGCCGGCCAGAAAACGGCGGTAGCTACTTGCACCGTTATCCATTGAGGCTCCCTCCTTTGCTCTTCTGTCCTTTAGACGGAAAATGTGATCATTTTTCGCCACCTTTTCCGAAAAAAGTTGATTGCCAAAGTAATATCCGGTTCCAACCCCTTGTTAAAAGAGCGGAATCCATGCCGGATTCCGCTCGGTATTCCCGTATGTCAAAAACGGGAAGTCTTTGTATTTTTCAGGTTTGCGAGGCTTTTCACCTCTGAAACGGTTTTCACCCAAATGGCGAGAATGAACAGCTCGAATACGCCGTACGCCAAAACGAACAGTACCAACAAACCCCAATATCCATACATTGCACCTTCCCCGTCTCCGATAATGAGCTTGGCAAACTCCGTCGACAAGTTATAAAGCAGGAAAAATGCCACAGCCAACGGCAATATAACGGATGCAATTCTCCACAGATGTGCAATCGGCTTGGAAGAAATACCGGCTGCGCCGGAAAACTCCAGTACCCTGTGAGTCACAAAAACTATCCCAAGAATAATGAGGAAGATGCTCCTCTGCCGGTAAGAAACACCGGTATCTGCTTCTGTGGAAGAAAAAGAAATGAGGACCAGGAACACCGACTCGATGACCAAAAACGGAATTGCCACCCGGAAGAGCTTAGAACTGTCTCCGAGTTTGTATAAGGCAAACGCAACCACGAGCATGCTGCCGGAAAATACCACCAACAACGGAACACGTCGGGAAATAGGTCCAAACAGCACGGCATAATGAACCAAACTTGCCAATATAAACAACGTTAAGTATTTCCCTGTGGATGCCGGCGAATTCGTTATCTGCCCCGTCAAATCAAATCCGGCGCCGGTCCCCATTCCGGCAGCGCCCCCTCCGATTGCCGGCGGTCTCCCCGGTGTCAAAAGACCGGCCCCGCAGGTACTGCACTTTTTCGCCGTACTCGGATTTTCCGAACCGCAAAACCCACACTTCATAACTGCCTCCTCCATAATAATTGTTTTACTAAATCTCCACACAGTCTCCGGCGTGAAGATATGTCATGTTCCCCTTAAGAATCGGCTTCATCAGCTCATAAGCCGGAATGCCCGTGCAATGCCCCGTGAAAAATGTCACGCCGGTCGCCGCAAGCACCTTTGCAACCTCCCGGATCCGCGTGATTGCCGCCTCATCATAGCCGTCCGCGTTCATCATATGAAACCCGCTGACCACGGCGTCCGGATAGCTTCCGTAGAGCTCCCGGTACCGCTCGAGAATATTGACAATTCCCTTATGCGCACAACCGGACACCAAAACCGTCCGCCCGTTCTCCGTCAATACCGCATACTGCTCATGCTCAAACGCGTCCCGGACGAACTTTCCGTCCTTCTTTTCATAAAGCGTCCGGTTCCCCTCGGGAGCATACTCCGTGCCGTTCACGCCGGAGAACAGCGACAGTGTGTCGTCAACCCGTGTAATGCCCTCCCGCGGCGTCAGGACAAGCCCGGGAAGCGACAGGATCTCCTGGTCGATTCCGATATACTTCTCATACTCCCTGAGGTTATAATAGGGAAGCGAAGCATTGTCCCGCATGTAAACCGGGCCGCTGTAGCCCCGCCTCACGAGTCCCATCATTCCGCCGGTATGGTCGTAATGTCCGTGGCTCAAAACGACCGCATCGACATCCGTCACATTTTCCCCGAGAATGTCTGCATTGTCCCACGTCTTATCGGAAGCTCCGGTGTCAAGAAGATACCGATGCCCTCCCGCAGTCACAAGAAAGCTCAGCCCGTGCTCCGCCGTAACCGGCGCAGTTCCGTTCGTATCTTCAATCAGGTTTTGTATGATCATGGCCCAATCCTTCCGCACTTGTCAGGTCTTATGACAAATGCTATACTGACCTTACCGGTATTCCACCTAAAAGGAGCACTGCATGCATCTTTTCGTATTACTTCTTTTGCTGTTCATCACCGTCTGCATCATCGCCGGCCATGTAGAGATCATTCTCTTCATCGGTGCGAGGGTGCTTTTGGTGCTGTCCGCGCTTCTTGTGGTCTTCTTCCTGATCTGCCTGATCAGGCTTTTGTTCATGCGGCGGAAACCGGCTCATTTTACACGGATCGATTATAAAACCGAAGATTCCCTCTATCAGGTTGCCTTCTATCAGGTCGGGGATAAGGAATATCCCTGCATCTTCCCGGAGGAAGGCGTCTTCCGCAATGTCTTTTATAATCCCGAGCGCAAATGCCACGTCTTCTTAGATGCGCGAAAAGGAGTCCTGTTCGACCCGGTTTCGCTCATCACGATCTTTCTCGGCTTCTTCGCCGGACTTACGTTCGGGACCGTCATCTGGTTTTTATTCTTTCTCTGATAATCTCGAGAACATCTCGCAAACCCAGCGGTAATACTTCTTATCCACCTGATTCATCTCGCCCGGGCGCAGTCTCCATTGCCAGTTCGAGCCGATGGTTGCCGGATGGTTGATTCGACAGTAATTATCCAGGTGAAGGTAATCCTGCATCTGAATGATGACAACGTTTGCGATGCTTTCGTAGAGCTTTCGAATCATCTGGTCATGAAGCTCTTCGCGCTTTAAAATGCCGAAATAGCCCATCATCCAATTGATCTCCCACTCCTCCCGGCCTGCCAAAAAGCCTGCGAGCGTCTCATTGTCATGTGTTCCGACATAGGCGATGCAGTTCGGACTCTTGTAGTTGTGCATCAGATAGCCGTTCGAGGAATCGCCTGCCACGCCGAACTCCAGAACCTTCATGCCGGGATAGCCGCATTTCTCAATCAGATCCTTAACCGGCTGCGTCAATACGCCGAGGTCCTCGGCGATAATCTTCGCGCCCTTCACGGACTCGTCAATGACCTTGGTAAGCTTCTCTCCGGGTCCCTTCTTCCATTTTCCGCCCTTTGCGGTCTTGCATTTCACGGGAATCGACCAATAATTTACGATTCCGATGAAATGATCGATCCGGATGACGTCGTAAAGCGCCGACGTCGCCTTCATGCGCTCGCGCCACCATTTGAAATCCTTCTGCTCCATGACGTCCCAGCGGTATAACGGGTTGCCCCAGCGCTGTCCGTCCGCGGAAAAGGCATCCGGCGGAACGCCCGCAATGTTCTCGGCGTTATGGTCGATATCGAGGTCGAACAGCTCGCTGTGCGCCCACGTATCCGCGCTGTCCATCGAAACATAAAGTGGGATGTCACCGATGATTTCGACGCCCTGCTCATTCGCATACTTACGAAGCTTGTGCCACTGCCGGAAGAATTCAAACTGCAGGAACTTCTGGAAAGCGATTTCCTCCGAAAGCTCTTCCCTCGCCTGCTCGACAGCCTTCTTTTTATGAAGCCTCAGGTCATCTTCGGCCCAGTCCTGCCAGCCGGCGTAGCCCTCGCGTTCCTTTACCGCCATGAAAAGGCAGTAATCCTCAAGCCAGTACGATGCCTCCTTTTCAAACTTCCGAAACTCGGCCGTCTCCGCACATTTGCTTCTGGCAAATGCCATCCGAAGCACCTTATAGCGGCTTCCGAACTGTGCACCGTAATCCACATAGCGGGGCTCGGTCCCGTAATAACCGGAATCAATCTCGGCCTGCGTGAGGAGGCCTTCCTCCTTCAGAACGTCGAGGTCGATAAAATAAGGATTTCCGGCAAATGCGGAATACGACTGGTACGGGCTGTCCCCGTAGCTTGTCGGTCCGACCGGAAGCACCTGCCAGTAGCGGTGCCCCATCTCCTTTAAGAAATCCACAA
>JAEEGG010019989.1_pt1 | contig 13439 bp, 14 predicted proteins | sample 9134161 | NCBI WGS metagenome assembly JAEEGG01 (sample SAMN16246543, study PRJNA631951) | gut metagenome | biome: gut microbiome; feature: rumen; material: CR-attached | host: Bos | place: Iran: Karaj | collected 2018-10 | reverse complement strand
TGTCGAATCTGGCCGGATGGTATGCTTCCAAAGCGCTGGACGCGGAGGGCGAGGCCGCAAGGACCCTCAGGGACTATGCCGTGTACTGGTACCGCCGCTCGATATCCGAGGGCGAGGTTTCAGCCCTCTACGACATCGCACGCTTCTACTACATGCTCGGAGGCGACTGCTACGAGCCCGCCGCCCTGTTGTTCAAATACTACTGGGAGGTCGAGGGGGAGCGTTCCGACGAGGCCCTCGGCATGCTGTCCAGGATGCTGACCAACGGGTGGCTGAAGAGCGGCTGGAACTGCTATTACGACGTCGTGATGCTGCTCAAGGAGTACTCCGACACGGACACCTCGGGATACGAGCTGGACCTGGACGACTCGGAGCCGGTGGACAGCCTCACCGTCGACTCCTATTTCGAATCCTCTCCGGAATATCCGGGGACGGTGGAGGAGAGCGGGCGCGGACCGACCAGGAAGCGCTCCATGCTGGAGACCCTGCTGAACATGGGCATCCCCGCGACCCAGAGGGCCAACGGAAGCTGTTCGGTGAAGATCAAGGACTGTCCCGACCTACCCGAGAGGCTGGAGTCCTTCGGGTACGAGGTGAAGGAGTCCAGGTCCTCGTACATAGTCAAGCAGGCTTCGAAGCGCCGATCTGGATGACATCAAGCGGCGGAAGCGCCTCTCCATGGCGAGTTCCTTGCCGTCCAGGCGAGATTCATAGGCCTCGCGCAGATCCTGCGACATCTCATCCTTGGGAATAGCCGTCATCCCTTCTTTCACGCTTGGGCTTCCGTCCGGAGCAGATAAGACGTCCAATATGCGGATGTCGCGCTTCAGCATCATCACGATCTCGTCGCACAGGTCGGCGTCAGAGGCATTCGAAAGCGCCTCGTCGATGAACCTGTCGATCATCGATGATTTCATCCTCCTGATGGCATCGATCTCGGAACTGAGGCTTTCCACGTTTTCGGATGCCGTCTTCGCGCTTCTTGCCCGATCGGATCCGGCCTTGAGGACGCGTATCTCCGATTCCAGGCGGGACACGGCTTCCTTCAGCTCCTTGCACTCCTCTTCGGACGCCTCTGCCCGGGACATCGAGTAATCGAGTCTCGCCGACAGGTCTTCGACCGAGTCCCTGGCGGCCGCCAGCTCGGCCTTGACGGTCTCCAAGGCCTCCTTGTAAGGGGCCGTCCTGTCCTCCGCAGCGGTCTCGGAGGCTTTTGCGAAGGCCTCCTTAAGGAGGGCCTCCAGACGCGGGGGAGATATCCTGACGGAGTCCAGCGCCTCCTCGTCCTCCAGGTCCTGGCCGGACAGCGCGGACCTGTATCCGGGGTCGTCGACGGGCGCCGACGGGATCACGCAGACCCCGTATCCCGATATCTCGCAGTTGCAGATGCATATGTCGCGCCCGAGCTCTCCGAGCAGCTTGGCCTTGCGGTCGGCGTTCGTGTACTTGACAACGTTGCCGATCTCGGCCATCTTCCGTTCGCGGACTCTTAGAGCGACCTCCTGGTCCCACATGGGCGGGCGATTCCGATATACCGATTTAGCGGTTTCCGACATCCGGACGCGATCCCATCCGCAGGAAGATGGTGACGTCTGTGTTTACCCAGATCCTCCGTCCTTCGCATGGATATAAAAACCCGGCTATCGTTTCACAACCATGAAATGTCCCAATTGCGGCGTCGAGGTCAACGGCACCGGCGGCGTCACGTATTGCACCATGTGCGGGTATGCGCTGTCCGGGTCCGACGGAAGGCCCGCCCGCGCGGGAGGCTCCGGCCGTGCGCCAACCTCCGACCACGTCTCCCTCGTCTTGGATTCTACCGACGCCCCCCTGGCAGGAGTCAGGATCATGATCGGCGAGGAGTACCAGGAGGGGCTGTCCGGGAAGACGTACAAGTTCTGGCTTCCCAAAGGCCGTCATCACGCCTCCGTCTCCTTCGGGGACTCCTACAAGCCCTTCGAGGACGATCTGGACGTGTTCAGGGACATGACGTACAAGGTCTCCGTCAAGGGCGAGTCCAGGCCGTCGCTGAAGATCCTCCCGAGGGTTTGCCTGGATCCTGTTGACGATGTCGGGACTCCGGATCCGTCAATCTCGGTGAACCTCAGGATCGAGCTGTCGGATCCGCCCAGGTCCGGGCACATACCGGCCTCGGTTTCCGTCTGCGGACAGTACAAGGAGGCCTATTCCGGAGATACTGTCAAGGTGGAGGTCCCTGCAGGGACGCACGTGCTCCGCGTGGAATACGAAGGCTGCGAGCCGTTCGAGGACTCCGTCAGGATAGACTGCGACACCGTGCTGGTGGCCAAGGTCGCCGACCTGAGGTCGGTCCTGATGAGGACCAGGCCCAGGGTCGAGGTCAGGCGCTCGGCGGAATAATCCCTTGACCTTCTCGATAGGCTTGAAGAGGGGCTCTATCAGGCGTCTTCCGTGCCCTATCACGAAGGCCATGTGCATCTTGCCTTCGGCTCCGGGGAAGTACGCCTCCAGCTTCTCCGGCTCTTCCTTGTAGGCCAGCATCAGGGCGTTGGAGTGGAAGCCCCTTATCCCCATGCCGAAGCCCTTGGCTATCATCTTGTTGGACGCGTTGAAGGCGCGTTCGGCGCTGTCCGAGAAGATGAACATCACCTGCTTGCCGTCCCAGAGGATCGGGTTGGGCTCCAGCACGTCGTTGCGCTCCCGCCATTTCTCGAACTCCCCGACGACGGGCAGGTCGGACGCATGCTCCTTGAGGATCCCTATGGCGTCGTCCATGTACTTGTCCAGCTCCTCGCCTTGGAGGGTGGCCATCCAGACGTGCTCCCCCTCCTTTCCGGTCTTTCCTCCGCCCATGGACTCGTAGAGCTTTCCGAGGTCCTCGTCGGAGATCAGGCTGCCGTCCATCCAACCCTTCCTCGGCTTCTCGCCCTCTTCGCCGATAAGCTCTATGGCTCCCTTGGGGCAGGACGAGACGCAGTGGCCGCACTTTATGCAGCCGGTCCCCTTCTCATGGACCTTCTTGTCGATGACCTCCAGGTTGTCTGCCAGGCACATCTTCACGCACTTGCCGCATCCGATGCACTTGTCCGCGTCTATCCTCAGGTTGGACATGAGCGGATGAACCGCTTATCAGTTTATTTTTCCTTTCCCATGGATGGTCGGCGATGGATCAGGGCAATCAGGGACATCGATTAGAGACAACGGGGACGGAGACGCTCAAGATTGCAGATTGATGAGGATCCCTTCGTATTTCTTGCTGTATTCCGCGTTGTATTCGGCGCCCTCCACGTATTCGTAGATCCTTTCCAGGCCGCCTATCGAGATCGTGTGGTTGAAGCAGTAGATGTTCCCGTCATCGTGGAAACGGACCAGGACGTACTTCCTGCTGGGGCTGATATGCACGAAGCAGCGCCTCCCTACGAAGAACTCGCTCTGGAATGACCTGGGTCCGAAGCGGCGGACCTTGAATGCGCCGGGAGGGACGAGACGGCCGCGGGCGTCCTGATAGGGCTCGTCGTCAGGGTACATCATCCTGTACGAGGGGCGCTCGACCCGTCTCACCGGATCCGAGGACAGAATTATCTCGTCCCGCTCCCCGTAGCGCATGGACTCGAGGGCGAACCTCTTCTGCTCCAGCTGGGTCTCGAGGTCGCGTATCCTGCTTTCCAGGTCTTCGACGGTCTGGCGGCTCTCGTTCTGGACCTCGTCCCTTATCCTCTCGTACTCCTCTCCGATGAACCGCTCCCTGAACGCCTCGTCGTATGCCGACCTGTTCCTCTCCCATAGGGAGTCCTCTATGGACCTGCGGAGGTCGTCGCTCATCTGCATCAGCATGGCGAGGGTGACCTGCTCCAGAGGCTTGGCGTACCTTATCCCGTTGTCGTTCTTGCTGACTGAGCAGAGCCAGATCTCCCCCGGCCTGACGACGTCCTCGTATCCGCTTTTGAGGAAGATCATGCTGTTCTCGTCGGTGTATGCGACAAGGTTGCCTCCTCCCAGGACCCTGTTGGTCTCGAACTCCAGCACCTTGTAGCGCTCGGCGTCCTTCCTCAGCTTCTCGTACCCGTACTCGTCGAACTCCACGAACCTTTCCGAGTCGTCGCTCAATGTAGTCCCCTCCCTCGTCTATGGCGGGGCGCATCATCAGGAACGGGATGTCGTCCAGCTGGCGGTACACGTCGGCGGTCTTGATGCATTCCTTGTTGACGGATCCCTTGAAGGACGCCACCTCGACCCTTTTCCCGGCGGCCTGGACCTTCTGCATCGCGGGCACGAAGTCCCTGTCGCCGGACACGACTATCGCGACGTCGAAATGGTTCATCAGGGCATGCTCGAGCATCTCGCAGGCGAGGGAGACGTCCACTTCCTTCTGCACCAGCCGTCCGTCGGACATCTTCTCCATCGACTCCCTGGAGATGACCCTGAACCCGTCCATGCGGAGCCTGTCGTGCTCCCTGATCATGGTGTCGTTCTCAGTCGAGTACTTCTTCGACGCGTCGAAGACGTAGGCGCCCATCAGCTCCCTGTTGCCGACGAGGATCCTGGTAAGCCTCAGGAGGTCGAGCTCAGGGTCCTTTCCCCCGTGCTGAATGCATTCGCGGATGTTCATGTAATCCACGAACACCATGACGCGGCTGTACCGGTGTTCCAGGAAGAGCATGAGCGGTAATAGCATTCGCCGATAAAGATAGTTCTGTCCACGTCCCATCGAGTCGGCGCCGTTGCGCTTATTACTGCGGTAAACGTTGGAGTCCTGATGGAAAACGGGGAAACGGCCGGTACGCCTTCCGATTCGGAGTCTGTGGAGTCCGTCATGTCCGCCATCGCGGAGATCAACGACAGCCTCGCCAGGCTGAAGGAGCAAGCCGGCTCTTCCTCCGGCTCCGGAAATCGCAAAGGGTCCTTCCGCAGAGCCGGCCGCAACGCTTCGTTGCAGGAGGCCATGGCTTCCGAGAATAGAGGCGGGGAGGAGGCATCACTCAGGGAGAAGCTTGGGCGGTGCCGCTCCGACAACGAGAGGCTTCGCAGGAAGAACACCGAGCTCGGAGGCGAGCTGGCCAGGACCCGCGCCAAGCTGGATGCCGTGACCGAGGAGCTCAGGAAGGCCTGCAAGGAATCCGAGGCTCTGAAGAGGACCGCGGTTCCCTTCAAGGACGGCGCGTCCATGAAATCAAAGGTTGACGAGCTGACCGCGGCCAACGCGGCTCTCACGGAGGAGTTGGAGAGGCTTCGCGCCGAGCTCGATGACGGCAAAGGCAGGATCCTTCCAGTCGCAGAGGCGCCGGTCGTGTCCAGGATCTCCGAGACCGAGCTCCGTTCAGACCTCTTCGACTGCCCCAGATATGACGCCAGGCTCTCCAGGGACGGACGCCGCATCACTTTGAGGGCGGACGTGGAGGGGCGCGTCAGATGCTCCGGAGGGGTCCTGTCGATACCTTCGCTTCCCGATCTGATAGGATTCGACGGCCCGGCGGACTATCAGGTCACTTTGGACGACGGCCTCATGGTCATCCGCATCAGATGACGGCATCGCCTGACGATTTCGACGTTCGGATCGAACGCCCCGTATCCTATGGATTTCAGGCTGGAGGGAAGCTTGACGCTTTTGAGGGACGGGCACCTCTCGAACGCCCCGCACCCTATCTTGGTGACTCCTTCCGGGATCTCGACGGATTCCAGCGAGGCGCATTCGGAGAAGGCGCTGTCGGATATGCACTTCACGCTCTTAGGTATCTTGACCCTTTCCAGCCCGACGCATCCCTTGAAGGCCCTGCGGCCTATCATGGAGATGCTGCCGGGCAGGTTCAGGGAGGTCATCTTCGAGCAGCCCTCGAACGCCCTTTCGTTTATCGTCACGGTGCCTGGCAGGACGTCTATGGACCCGAAGACGGCCCTCGGGGTCTTGATCAGGACGTTATGCCTCCTGTCATAGAGGAGGCCGTTGCCGTCGGACCTGTACCAGTTGTTTCCCGAACCGACCTGATAGCGTCTGAGCGAGGTGCACATGGCGAACGCCTCGTCGCCTATGCTGGACACCGTGGACGGTATGTATATCGACGTCAGGGATTGGCAGAGCTCGAACGCCCATTTCTCTATGGAGCGGAGCCCTTCGCCGAGGGTCGCGCTCGTCATCGAGGAGCATCCGGAGAACGCCCTCGCGCCGATGGACCTCACGCTCTCGGGTATCGCGATCTCCGTCAGTCCGTAGCATTCGTGGAAGGTCCCGTTCCCTATTGCGACGAGGCCGTCCGAAAACGCGACGCTCCTCAGACGGAAGCATTTGGAGAACGCCCAGTCGCCTATGGACGACACTCCCGGCCCCATCGACACGTGGGACAGCTCCGAGCATCCTTCGAACGCCTTGTCCTCTATGGAGGTGACCTCGAGGGGGATCCAAATCTCCCCGGACACTCCGCAAGGAGCCTTGATGAGCCTTTTCTTGTCCTCGGAATACAGGATGCCCTGTGAATCCGTGCTGAAATGCCTGTTCTCGCGGTCGACCGCGAACCATTCCAGTCCGGGGCATTTCTCGAATGCGTCCTTCCCGATCGCCTTCAGATGCTTCGGGATGGTGACGGATTTCAGGCGGGAGCATCCTACGAACGCCTTCTCTCCTATCGAGGCGAGCATGGACGGCAGGCGCACGGACTCCATGGACGAGCATCTCTCGAACGCCCATTCGTTTATCCCCGTGACGGTGTACTCCTCTCCTCCGAAGTTTATCACGTCCGGGATCACGACGTCCATCTCGTTGCCGGAGTACCTGTCGACCTTCGCCTCCCCATCCGGCACGATGACGAACATCATGTCGTTCGAAGCGGGTCTTCCCTCGTTGCTGTAGGTGTCCACGCATACGGGCTCGTACTTCTTGGATGAGAAAGCGTCCCTCTTCATCTTGACGTCGGACGCGTCGCGGAGGTCCTTCAGGATCGATGCGGATATTATGCGGTCGACGCCCGGGGTCCTGGCCACCCTCGCGATGGTCGCCTCGGCCTTCCGGGGGTCCTCGTCGCCGATGATGTCCGACAGCTCGTCGGGGTGGGAGTCGGCTATCGCCTTCACGCAGAGAATTTCCTTCTCGTCGAACCCGTGGTGCCTCATGTAAGGAATCAGCCTGGAGGGCGACTCGATGAACAGCCCGACGTCAACGACGCTGAAAATGTCCTCAAACCGGTCGGATCTGTCCACGGAGAAGAAATGGTTCATGCAACCTATAAAGCTTTGTTTCTGTTGTAAATTAACCGATTATATGACCAATGTGAAAAACAGGCCGCCCGGACCGGACGGCCTTGGAAGGCTCACTTGCGAACGATGAGCACGGGGCACTCGGCGAAGCGGGTGATCATCTCGGAAACGCTTCCCAGCACGGCCTTCTTGAGTCCGGAGCGTCCCAGCGATCCGCAGATGACCAGGTCGTAGTCGGAGGTCATGTCGGCGATCGACTCTCCCGGATGTCCGATGACGACCTTGTACTCAACCTTAAGGCATCTCGCCTGTGACTCGGCCTTTATGAATTCGAACACGCTCTCCGCGTTGACGAGGGGATCGTTCACCATGGCCACGTTGGGAGCCATCCTGTAACCGACGTTCTCGACGTAGACCGCGGTCAGCTTGGCACCGGACTCGACGGCCATGTTCACAGCCGTCCTTACAGCAGGCTTGTTGTTGTCGCTTCCGTCCACTGCTACGAGGATATTCTTGTACATTTTAGCCTCCAACTAATAATCTGATTGGGAGATATATAAAAGGCGCTCAGCGGTCAGGCCATATTTTGATGATTTGTCAATATTATGTCGTCCTCGGCCTATGGGTGCGCATGTACTCCACGGTCCCGTGTAGCGATTCTATGCGATATCCGCCGGCGGCCTCGTCCGAAAGGTCCATCCCGTAGCGTTCCTGGAGGTCCTCCAGGGCGGCCTCCATCAGCATCCTTCCGCTTCCCAGCTCGGCTATCTCGTCCAGCGTCGTCTGGCGGGTCTTCGATCCCGAGGTGTTGTAGATTCCCGCCCCTATCAGCCTGACGGGCCGCCTCTCGATGGCGTTCAGCATGTCCGAGGCCTCGCGGTAGACGTTGAAGGCGATGTCCGATGACGCCGTCATCCTCGATCTGGTGATGCTCTCCATGTTCGAGTACGTGATCTTCAGCACGACCCCGGATCCCCGCAGCCTGTGGCGTCTTGCGCGGTTTTCGACGCTGAACGACAGCAGGAGTAGCACGTCCTTCAGGAACTCGAAGTCGGTCACGTTGGCCTGGAACGTTATCTCCCTACTCACCGACTTTGCGTTCTCCGGCCTGTAGGGGACCACGTCCCTGTCGTCTATCCCGTGGGCCAGCCGCACGAGTGCGGCCCCGTGCTTCCCCAGCATGGAGGCCACCTCGCTCTCGCGGTCCAGGAGGTCGCGGACGGTCTCCACGCCGATTCCGCGGAGCTTCTCGGCCGTCCTCTTTCCGACGGAAGGGAGGGAGCGCACGCCGCGGTCGATCACAAGGTCTACGAAGTCCTCGGGGGAGGGGATCACGAACAGCCCGTCCGGCTTCATCTCCTCGCTGGCGGTCTTGGCCGCGGCCTTGCAGTAGGAGACGCCCACCGAGCACGTGAGGCCGACCTCGTCGGCGACGCGCCGCTTGATATCGTATGCGAACTCCACGGCCTTGTCGAGGCTTCCGGCGGTCTCGGTCACGTCCAGATAGGCCTCGTCCAGCGCTATGTTCTCCGACGCCGTCGAGTACGAGTCCCATATCTCATGGATCTGGTCGGATACCCTCCTGTATTTCTCGAAGTCCGGACGTATGAACACGCCGTCCGGGCACAGCTTGTAGGCCTCCTTGATGTTCATGGCTGAATGAACGCCGAACTCCCTGGCCTCGTAGCTGCAGGTGGACACCACGCCCCTCTCGTCGGGCATGGCCCCGATTATCAGAGGCTTCCCGCGGAGGGAAGGGTCGTCGCGGGCCTCCACGGAGGCGTAGAACGCGTCCATGTCCACGTGGATGATAATGCGCTCCATTCCTTCCTCCGGCCCGATGTGCGTATCGCGTCTGGGGATATAGCGTTTGGCGGTACTCCTTTCGGCGTCGGCCAGTCCATATTAAATCCAGCCATCCGGATGACAGCGCATGGAAGGAGATGACCGCGTCAGGGAGGGCGTCCGCGATTATTATGGGAAGCGTCTGAAAGGCAGCAAGGATCTGAAGACCAGCGCCTGCTGCTGTTCGACTCCTGCTGAACCGGAGGTCGCCGAGGCGCTTTCCCTCATAGACGGGGAGATACTGGACAGATGCTACGGATGCGGTTCGCCCATACCTCCTCTGTTGGACGGCCTCACCGTCCTTGACCTGGGATGCGGAACGGGCAGGGACGTTTACGTGATATCCAAGCTGGCCGGGCAAAACGGGCGCGTCATCGGGGTGGACATGACGCCGGAGCAGCTATCGGTGGCGGAGAGGCATAAAGGCTCGCAGATGGCCAGGTTCGGATACTCCAAATCCAATGTGGAGTTCGTCGAAGGTTGCATAGAGGACCTGGATGAGCTCGGAATCGAGGATGGCTCGGTGGACCTCGTGGTCTCGAACTGCGTGATAAACCTCTCTCCGGACAAGGGGAAGGTCTTCTCGGGCATACATCGCGTATTGAGGGAGGGCGGAGAGCTCTACTTCTCAGATATATTCGCCGACAGGCGCGTGCCCAAGGAGGCCTATGAGGACCCGGTGGTCCACGGCGAGTGTCTGGGAGGAGCCATGTATATCGGCGACTTCCGCCGGGCCATGCGCCAGGCGGGATTCCTGGACTTCAGGGAGACTTCGGTAGCCGAGGTCTCGATCGACGAAGGGATCAGAAGCGTCACGGGAGACGCTTCGTTCACATCCAGAACGGTGCGGGCGTTCAAGCTCGACAGCCTCGAGGACGCATGCGAGGATTACGGCCAGTCCGCAGTCTACATGGGGAACATCCCGGGGCACCCGGACTTCTTCGACCTCGACCGCGGGCACCGCTTCCGTCGCGGCGAATGGGCGAGGGTATGCGGAAACACCGCCTCGATGCTTTCCGAAACCCGTTATTCCGAGGCGTTCCTGGTCAGCGGCGACAGAAGGAGGCATTATGGGGCCTTCGGCCGCCATGGCGGGCGCACGGACGGCCCTGGTTGCTGCTGAGTCAGAAAAGGGGGGCGAGCCCCCGTTTCATTCAAATCAAGGGCACCGCCCAGGACCTCAGCTCCGATTCGGAGGCGTTCCTGGGGAACCTTCTCCCCTTCAAGACTTCCGCTCCCTTGGCCAGCTTTCCGATGTTCTCCCCGGATTGGCCGATGTCGCTTCCGCCGGACGTCGCGAACGGGATGATCCTCTTTCCGCTGAAGTCGTGGGCTTCCGCGAAAGTGTCGATGATGGAAGGCTCCCTGTACCACCACACCGGGAAACCGACGAACACGGTGTCGTAAGGGGAGACGTCCACGTCGTTCCCGATGGGCGGCCTGGAGGACCTGTCGTTCATCTCGACGGTGCTCCTGCTGTTCTTGTCCCTCCAGTTCAGATCCGCGTCCGAGTAGGGGGTCTCGGGCTTTATCTCGTAGACGTCCGCCCCTATGGCCTCGGCCAGCCTTCCGGCCAGCGCCGCCGTGACCCCGCTCGCGCTGAAGTACGCCACAAGCACTTTTCCCATGTCGGATGCCTCAGTGGATGAAATTGGTGCGCTGCACGGGCTCCTTCTCCGGGAGGCCGTACTCCTTCTTTCCGAGCGCGATGGACTTCATCAGGAAGGCCATGTTCCTGGCCAGGGTGCGCATGGTCTGGAGCCCTTCGAGGTCCTGCGAGGCCTCCCCAGGCGTCCTTCCGTGCACGCTGTTCCAGTACTGGCTGGAGGCCACCGGCATGCCGCAGATCGTGAAGAACTTGTTCAGCTCGTCGTAGGTCGCGGAGCATCCCCCGCGCCTGGCCACCGCGACGCTGGCGCCCACCTTCATGGTCTTGTCGAAGCGGGTGCTGTAGAACAGCCTCTGGAGGCAGGCCACGAGCGTGGCGTTCGCCGACGCGTAGTACACCGGGGATCCGATGACGAGCCCGTCGGCCTCCTCGAATTTGGGGGCAAGCTCGTTCACGGCGTCATCGAATACGCAGCGTCCCTTCTCGAAGCATTTTCCGCAGCCGATGCAGCCCCTGACGTCCTTGTTGCCGATGCAGACGGTCTCGGTCTCGATCCCCTCCTTGCGGAACGTCTCCTCCATCTCCTTCAGGGCGATCGAGGTGTTTCCGTTGGGATGCGGGCTTCCGTTGATGATCAGTACCTTCATGTCTTCGTACTCCTAGGCGGGGGATGGCTCGTCCGTTTTTATCATGTCGCATCGTGATGTCGTTTCAGTCGGCGAGAATAGGATCAACGCTTGCATCGGCGCCTGTGGAAGATGTATTGGATACATATTCCATTCTTTCTAATTCCGCAAGATAGTTTTTGAATACTAATTGGTCATATCGTCCTACGGTAGTATCAGATGGAGATTAGGATAGAAGAGATGGCATTCAGTTACGCCTCGGTCCCGGTCCTCAAAGACATCTGTCTCGACATACGGGAGCCCCAGTTCGTCTCTATACTGGGTCCGAACGGCGTCGGGAAGTCCACGCTGATCCATTGCATCAACAAGATCCTGGATCCGACCTCCGGAAAGGTCTTCCTGGACGGCAGAAGCGTGAAGGAGTACTCTCTCAAGGAGATGGCCAAGGAGGTCGGCTACGTTCCGTACTCCTCTTCCGACACCTTCCCCTTGAGCGTCGTGGACACCATTCTCCTCGGGAGGCACCCCCATGCAGGGTGGAAGACGTCCGACGAGGACCTGGAGATCGTCTACGACACGATGTCCAAGCTTGGTATCGAGGATCTGGCCTTGCGCCCGTTCAACGAGCTCTCCGCGGGGCAGCATCAGAAGGTCATGCTGGCCAGGGGGCTGGTCCAGAGGCCCAAGGTGCTCCTGCTGGACGAGCCCACCTCCAACCTCGACGTCAAGCACCAGCTGGGGATCTCGCGTCTACTGAAGCACCTTTCCCACGAGGACGGCATACTGGTGATCATGATCAGCCACGACCTGAACATCGCCTCGAAGTACTCCGACAACATCATCCTGATGTACGAGGGCGCTATCTACGCCGTCGGCACCCCGGCGCAGGTCCTCACCAGGGAGAACGTCCTGACGGTGTACGGCGTGGACTCGGAGATAATAGACGACGGCGGCAGGCCCCATCTCGTCCTCAAGGACCTCGAAAGCGGCGAATGCCCTCCGATGGCCGATAGCGCCGTCTGCACCTCCTCCCTCTGAACGGGTGTCCTCATGACGGAGCAGGCATCCAACAAGGACTTCAAGGCCGAGTACAGCCGCTACGTCTGGTTCAAGCTGCTGTTCATAGCGCTTCTGGGAGCCTTGACTTTCTTCATCTTCTGGGTATCCCTTTGCGTGGGCACGCGCGACCTCGACGTGGCCACCGTCTTCGACTACTTCATAAAGCATCTGCAGGGCGTGACATACGAGCCCCGCTCGCAGCAGGCCTTCGACGACAGCATAGTCTGGAACTACCGCGTCCCCAGGGCCCTGTTCGGGATAATATCAGGGGCAGGGCTGGCGATCTCCGGGGCGATCATGCAGAGCGTCATGAAGAACCCGCTGGCCGACCCGTACACCACAGGGGTGTCGTCCGGGGCCCTGTTCGGAGTGGCCATCGCCATAACCCTGGGGTTCAGCTTCGGGGGCTCCGGCATCGCCGGGGTCGGCACGGTCCTGAACGCCGTCCTCATGGCCATGGTGCCGGTGGTCGTCATACTGCTGTTCTCGCCGTTCTTCCGCAAGTCCCCGTCGACGCTGATACTTGCCGGGGTGGCGGTGTCCTACATGTTCAACGCCCTGACGTCGATCCTTCTGGTATCGACGGACGAGGCCAACCTGGACATCGTCTATCGCTGGCAGGTGGGGTCCTTCACCGACCTGAGCTGGGGCTCCCTGCCGCTGATGACGATATCCGTCGTCGTCGGGATAGCGATAATCCTCCCGCTTTCCAACAAGCTCAACCTCATGTCTTTGGACGACAAGGACGCCAAGTCCCTCGGTCTGAACAGCGAGAGGCTCAGGATCGTCTGCCTAGTGATCCTGTCCTTCATCTCCGCGTCCATCGTCAGCTATGTCGGGATAATCGGGTTCGTGGGGCTGGTCATCCCCCATATGGTGAGGATGATAATCGGTTCGGACAACCGCTTCCTGATTCCGGGATCGGTGGTCCTGGGGGCGTTCTTCCTCACGGCGTGCGACATCATAAGCCGCGCCTTGGACGTCCAGGCGGAGGTGCCTGTGGGAGTCGTGACGTCCTTCATAGGGGCGCCCATATTCCTGTACCTGATCATCAGGCAGAAGAGCGGGGTGTGGTGACATGAGGTCGGAGAAGGTCGCCGATTACCGCAGGAGGGAGCACCGTCGCATAGAGTACA
>JAEEGG010019988.1_pt1 | contig 13440 bp, 10 predicted proteins | sample 9134161 | NCBI WGS metagenome assembly JAEEGG01 (sample SAMN16246543, study PRJNA631951) | gut metagenome | biome: gut microbiome; feature: rumen; material: CR-attached | host: Bos | place: Iran: Karaj | collected 2018-10 | reverse complement strand
GATTGTATTTCCCCTTGGTCCAAGGCACTTTCAAAGTTGGTGATAGCCAAACCGCCGCGGTTTAAAACAACGTATATTTTGCAGCCCGAGGTGCGTCGGTTAAAACCGTCTGTAGGTACGCATAGTATCTTCTTGATAGAGGCTTTCCCGCCGTAACGACTTGCTATGCGCGTATCTGCTGGCGGTGTGTCACTCAAAGTGTTAAGCACATCGGTGGTACGGTCAAACATATTGTTGTAGAATTTGCCGCCGTTGTAAGGCATCCCGAAAACAATCTCGCTACCTGATGTGTAGGTGATACCATCCGATGCCGTGTACGAGTCGATATTGGCGCCGTTGAGCGAACCAGTCAGTTCTTTGGCACTCTTACCCATACGGAGATCTTCGTAGGTGATATGCTGTCCAAATGCGATAAATGTTAGACAAAGGAGGAATAGGGTAGAACAGATTCTTTTCATTGTCGTATCTATTTTAGTTAGGCAAAATTACTAAAAAAACAGGTCAAGATTGCTCTTGACCTGTTCTATCATGAAAAAATTTGTTTTGCTTGATTAGAATTCCCAAAGGTCGTGTTCGAATGTACGAATCTTTTCGGTAATTTTTTCCGATTCAATTCTTTGGTCACGAGCATTGGCAAGGTAATCGCTGATGTATCTGTCGTTGTAAACGTTCTGTTCAGCATAGATGTAGCTGTTGAATTCGCGTTTCCAAGTGAGTACATCGTCCAGTGACAATCTGGCTGCGTTGTTTTGCTTGTTGAAAACTTCCTGTTTTGCCAAGAACGGTCTCAACTCGTCGTACATGATGTAGCCAAGACGTTTTTTCTGTTTTTGTGCAGCAACAGCTTCCATATCGTCGTCAGCGCCACCATTTTGGCCAGGATCACCCGTGTTCAACTCTTTTTCGTATTCAATCATGGGTTCGATTTCGAGGATTCTGACATCCAGTACGGAACGCTCTTTGTCGAAGAACCAGATTTCCTTTATGTTATAGTAAGTAACCTCTTTGGCTTGGTGTTTTTCTTCCAATTCGATAGTTCCTATAACTTCAAAAGTTTCGGGGTCAATTTGTTCAATTTGTCTTCTTTGTACCATACCGTCTTTGGCTTCTTCCTTTGATTTAGGAATGTTGCAGAACTCGTCGGTGTAGAGGCGGAGGGCGTTTTCGTTATCTGGGTTGTCCAAATCAAGGGCATCCATGATAACTTGAGCCAAGCTACGCCAGGTACCTCTTTGTTCCATCGGGAAATAGAGATGATGGTTCATCTTTTCTCTCAAATCGATGGTGCGCCAAATGGTATGATAGTACATAACATCGGCTTGACGTTGGTGAACGTAGGCCACAGGGTCTGAGAAATCACCTACATCGTCTTGAGTCCATGCCATTTCTACCGGAGGACGGATAGGCTGTTGCATTGTGCTTCCCGTTGTGTCGTATGAAGTAGGCTCTTCGTATTGTGCGAAAGCCACTACTGCAACGGTTAATAATGCGATTGACAAAACAAATTTTTTCATGACTTATAAGTTTTAATTTGATTATCGGATTCTGACCATAATATCGCGTAAGGTTCTGGTACCAGCAATGGAAGAAACCTTGATATCCGTGAATTGGATAGTAGTGTTCGAACTTGCCGAGTTGATCTTAGCCTTAACAGATTCGCTGAATTGGCCGCCTGCAACTGCAATGGGAGGATCTTCAACGCCTCTTACAACGAAAGTAACTCTGTATGATAATACTTTCCAGCTCAAGTCGTATGCGAAGTCTTCACCCATACGTGCAGAGATGAACGGGTTAGCCAGCAATTCCTGTTTCGAGCGTTTGCCACCCCAAATGCTTGCTCCAATGTAGGAGGTGGGGTTGGGGACTCTCTTAACACGGAAAGTGGTTGATCCCAAAGCTTGAGTCTTGCCACCCAAGTCGGCGCTTACCGTAACATTGATGGATTTACCAGCCATGCTTTCGGGAACGGTTACGTCATACATACCAGCACCTTTCGATGTAGCTGATGCACCGGGGAACGATACTCTCAGTTTTTCGGGAGCTACAGGAGCAGATACGGATACGGGGTTCGGAATAGCAGCATACAATACATTCATCTTTTCAGCAGCAACGGTAGCCGTGGGCTTTACGATGGTGTATTTGTCTTTGAAGCTGTAGAATTTGTCGGTTCCATCAGGAGCTTTCAGCTTGATCAAACCAGCGTATTTCTGCTCACCAACGCCGCCAGCAGGCAGGTCCAGTTTGCAGATACCACCTTCACCAATAAGTTCTTGAGCTCCGCCAATTTCACTTTCTGTCAAAGTGTCGGCACCCATCTTATAGTAAGCGGTGATGTTGGTTTTCGAGTCGAAAGCGGCTACGATGATGTCAGCCTGATAGTGGTCGCCAGAGAATACCATTTGTGATTTGGGAATAGCCTTACCAGTTACAGAGTCGAACTTGAAGTCGTCAGCGCTGATAGATGAAATAATGTCATTCATACAGGTTGATTCGGCGTTTCTTACTTCTTGAACGGTCTTGTTCAAAAGGGTAACGGCAGCGGCGTTCACAATGTGGAAGAAGTTGTGGTCTTCCCAAGATTCTTTTGCGCCTTCAGCATTTTTATACTCACCGTCAACTTCCAAACCTAAAGCTGCTTTTACAGATTCACGATTTTTAGGATCAACGAGTTTAAGAGCTTCTTCCTTGTATTGTTTAATTTTGGCTTTCAACTCTTTAGCGTGACCTTTGTTGATCATGAAGTCGGTAGGTTTGTCGAAGTTGTCTTTAGCCTTCATGGTTCTAACGGTCTTAGGTTGACCTTTGTCATCCAAATGGCCGCCATCAGTGTAATCGAGCATGTCATCTTTCATTTTTTCAATGTAATTGACCATGTCATCGCTCAATTTTCTCAGTTTGTAAGCTTTATCAGCAGCGTCTTTTACTTTGGCTTCGCCAAGTAATGCTTTCTGCTTCTCTATAAAGGCATAGTCTTTGGATACTTTGCCTTCCACATTCTTTGTAGATACTTTTAAGGTCTCATCTACAACCCCGAAAGAGTTCAGAATGTCGGTCGACACGTTCAACGCCAACATGGCGGTAAGAACGAGGTACATCATACCGATCATCTTCTGCCTAGGGGTTTCCGGACAATTTGTTGCACCCATAGTATTTTTCTTTTAGTTTAAGTTAATGATTTTAGTTTAGAAGATTTTGGTATTAGCCTTTGTTTACATTCATAGCAGCCAGCATGTTGCCGTAAACGGTGCTTAACATAGCTACATTCTTGGTTAACTTATCAATCTCTTCTTTGTACTTGGTGGTATTGGCCAGAGTAGAATTGAGGTTATCTGTATAGGTCTTGATATTGTCTTCGAACAGTTTGGAGTTGTCAAGTAACGATTTGGAGTTCTGTAACTGCATTTCGTACATGGCGTTGATAGAAGAAAGGTTCTGGTTCAGTTTTTCCAGTTGCTGGTTGTAAGAACCTGTGTCAGATTGGATAGCCTTAGTGGTGTTTTCGTAAATCGTGGCAAGGTTAGCAACAGCGGTGCTGGCTTTTTGAACATTGTTCAGATAGCTTTCAGAAATGTTAGAATCTTTTGAAAGAGCAGAAGCGGTCTTGTCATATTCTAATGACAGATTTCTTACTGATTCAGCGGCTTTGGCCAAGTTGCTGGTGTAGCTGTCAGTAACTACAGCTGCGTCGGCGGTACCTGACAGTTTCTTGGCGTTTTCGCTCAAGTTTCTCATACCGTTAGCTAAACTTTCAATCAGTTCGGGACCAATCTTGGCTTCTTCTAACATATGGTCTAATTGTTGGGTAGGAGTTTCACCTTTGATACCTTTCTTAGCATCTTTTCTGGTTTCACCCATTTCAATGTCTTCACCAGTAGCTAATTCGGGATAAACTAATGCCCAGTTGAATTCAACGTGAGTAGGTTCGAATGCCGAGAAGAAGAAGATGATTGACTCGGTACACATACCTAACATCAGCATAATGTTTGCACCAGGTAAGTGGAGGATTTTGAAAAGTGCTCCTAAGATTACAACTGAGGCGCCCCAGCCGTACAATTTGGCCATAAAGTTTTTCCAGCCTTTAGTTCTAACTAAGTTGTTCAGAAATGACATAATGTTTAAATTTTTAGGTTAATGATTTATTGGTTAATTGTCTATTTAATTTGTTCTTTGTTCGTTGTTTTCTACTATTAGTAGATGTGAGAATCGTGTCTTTGGCTATCGCCTCTCTGACGACCCATATAGGATTGTACGCAACGGAAACCAACATACGATTTGCAAGTGTCTTGATATTCGAAAGTCTTGGCAAATACGGTGGTGTAGTAGCTTACATCTTTCCAAGAACCGCCACGGATCACTTTTCTCTTCTTGTTCATGTTGTCGGGCTTCTTGGCGTATTAGGTGTACTGCGGGTTCAGGTCATGAGTGAAGTTGGTGGCAGATTTGTCGAATGCGTCTTCGCACCATTCAGCTACGTTGCCGGCCATGTCGAACAAACCGAAGTCATTCGGATGATAGTGAGCTACGATGCCAGGATAGATGTTACCATCGGCGATGTAGTTACCGCGTTGGGGTTTGAAGTTGCTCAAGTAGCAACCGTTCATGTTCTGGGTGTAAGGACCGCCCCAAGGATAGGTGGCCATGTCGTAGTCGCCTCTGGCTGCCCATTCCCATTCTGCTTCGTTGGGAAGTCTGAATTCCTGTTCGAAAGCATATTCGTTCTTAGCTAACCAGCAGTTGCGCAGGTGGGTTCTCCAGTAGCAGAATGCTTTGGCTTGCTTCCAGCTGATACCTACAACAGGGTAGTTGTCGAATTGAACGTGTGCGAAATAGTTCAGCAACATGGGCTCGTTGAAAGAGTAGGTGAAGTCATGTACCCAGCACAAGGTATCGGGATAGATGTTCACGATTTCATGGTGAATGAATCTTTCACGACCTTGGTTGTAGCTGGTGGGACGACTGGCGTACATTCCGCCATAGTCGATACCTTCTTTGTCGAACTCTTTGTATGATGCACCGAAGTTATCAGGATTTTCGGGATCTCTGTAGTTGCGGAAATCAAACCACCAATATTCGTAGTTGAAGACAGCTGCGTTGAAGTTTCTTTGACCATGACCATAGTGGTAGAAACGGGTGTTAACCTTGTGGTACATAGGACTTAAAGCAGCCTGTACTTCTTCGTTTTCAGAACCCCAATCAATCTTTTCCTTCCAGTTGATAAGTCTGGGTTCAATAACTTCGCCTTCATTCTCGCCTCTCTTGTATTTGAGGAAGTGGCCGTATTTCTCTTCTTCAGTAATTTCGGCCTCGCCAAGAAGTACGTGGGCGATAGAGTCTCTTACCCAGTAAACAAACTGACGGTATTCGTTGTTGGTGATTTCAGTCTCGTCCATCCAGAAGGCCGAGATAGAAACATTCTTCGACTGGTGTGTAAAAGCAAAAGGTACATCCTGGTCGCCAGCGCCCATCAGATAGTGGCCAGCGGGAATGTATGCCATTCCGAAAGGATTTAAGTCCAAGAAGTCAGGTCTGTCCTTGACACCGACCAGCTGACCGTCACCATTGTTTTTACATCCGGTAAAAACGAATAATGCAACTGTTAATAATAATGCTAATCTTTTCATATTAGTGGTTTTTTATTTTTGACAAAACGCTAATGTTTCTCGATTTATTATGCTAGTATTGATTTTTGTAAATATTTCTTGTTGAACCATATCCCGAGAAAGTCTCTGTGCGGTAGATGTCGAAGCAGTAACGCAGCATGATTTCGATGTCACCAAAGCTACGATTCTTCTTGAATCCCAACTTGCTGGTGGTGAAGCTGTAAGCCAAGCCTACATCCAAACCTTTGGCGAAGTTGTTAGAGGAATTGTAGAAGGGGCGGGCACCGAACATCAATGATACGGCATCTTGAATTCTATAGGAAGCTCCGAACCAGAAAATTCCGTTGTAACGCGATAATACCATCAAGTCGAGCTGTGCTGTGGCCAAGTCGGTCTTGATTAACGCTTGCGGTTCTAATGTCCAACTGGGATTGTTGGGGAAGATGAAGATGTAACCGCCGTGGAAATAGAGGTGACGGCTCATTCCTAAGAAATCTTTCGAACCCGTCAATCTGAGCTTTTCAATCAACTGGGTGGCGCCAATACCGGCGTACCAGCGTTCGGCTTTATAGGAAACACCAAAGTTGATGTCCATATCCATAAAGTTCTCCTGGTTGGTGATTTGGCTGAGAACAGGGTCGCTGGCATCTACTGGGCGCAGTTTGCTACCGTCCAACTTCTGGTTCAGCAAGCCTAATTGCACGCCGATACCCAATGTTCCAGGACCAACATTCAACTTGAATGCATAGCCCAGTTTAACACCTATATTGTTGTAATAGCCAATTTTATCTCTAATAACGGTCAAACCAATGCCGCCGTGAAGCTTACGGGCATAGGTCTCAATGCTAAACATCAGATCTTGGGGAGCGGTATTTTCTTTGATTTCATTGCCGCTTTCATCGGTGTAGACATCTTTGAACCCCATATATTGCTGACGGAAGAGGGCTGTGAAGCACAAAGTATTCTTCTGATCACCTATTGTTCCGGCATTATAATAGATGGAAGCCCACGGAAATAGCGTAAATTGTGGATCTTGTTGGGCAAAAACTTCAACACAACTAATGATTGAAATGATCAAAATTGTAACGAGTTTTTTCATATTTGTCCTTTTTGGTTTATACCTTGTTTAAAATGATAAACTATTCACATTCAACAAGATATGTATCCTTCTTTCCTTCTTTCCGTCTAAATGTTGTTTTGTTTACGGCGTCTAAGAAAAAAGGTTACAAAAATCTTGCATTGCGCAAAGAGTTTTCAAGCCCCAAAAATACAAATAAATTTTACAAATAGAAGTTTTTTTTCATCTTTTTTTTTCATCTTTATTTTGTTGATAAAATCGTCATGATTTTTTTTTCGAACGAATATTTTTTCATATAAAAAAACAAACCCATATCGTAATATGAGTTTGTTCTATAATATACAATATAATATATATTGTGGACGCTTCTTGTCGGTTTGGAAGTTTGAACTATAAGTCGATGTTGGCGTATTTGGCGTTTTGTTCGATGAATTCGCGGCGCGGAGGCACTTCGTCGCCCATCAGCATCGAGAAGGTGCGGTCGGCTTCGAGGGCGTTCTCAATGGTGATTTGGCGTAAGGTTCTGTGCTGCGGATCCATGGTTGTGGCCCACAACTGTTCGGGGTTCATTTCACCCAAACCTTTGTATCGCTGCACGTCGTAAGCACTTTCCTTAATGCCGGCATTGGCAAATTCGTCCAAAATGCGGAGTCGTTCCTCTTCAGTCCATACATAGCGCTCTTCTTTATCTTTCTTAACGCGGTAGAGCGGGGGGGTGGCGATGTAAACGTGTCCTTGTTCGATAAGTTCCTTCATGTGGCGGAAGAAGAAGGTTAGAATCAGAGTTGCAATGTGGCTTCCGTCCACATCGGCATCGGTCATGATGATGACTTTGTGATAACGCAACTTCTCGATATTGAGAGCTTTGCTGTCATCGCTGGTGCCGATGGAAACGCCTAATGCAGTATAAATGTTCTTAATCTCTTCGCTCTCAAGAATCTTGTGCTGCATGGCCTTCTCCACATTCAGAATCTTACCTCTCAAAGGTAGAATGGCCTGGAAATGGCTGTCTCGACCCTGTTTAGCAGAACCGCCGGCAGAATCACCCTCGACGAGGTATAACTCGCACTCTTCGGGACGCTTGGATGAGCAGTCGGCCAACTTGCCGGGCAGACCGCCACCGCTAAAGGCGCTTTTTCTCTGTACAAGATCTCTGGCTCTGGTGGCTGCATGACGTGCTGTAGCTGCCACAATGACCTTGTTGATGATTTCTCTTGCATCTCTTGGATTCTCTTCCAGGTAGTTGGTCAGCATTTCGGTGGTCAGCTGGCTTACAATGCCGTCCACTTCGCTGTTGCCTAACTTGGTCTTGGTCTGTCCTTCGAACTGAGGTTCAGCCACTTTGACCGAGATGATGGCGGTTAGACCTTGACGGAAGTCGTTGGGGTCGATGTCAATTTTCTGTTTTTCCAGTTTCTCCAACATCTTGTTGGCTGTGGCGTACTTCTTAAGCGTGGTTGTCAACGCGCGTCTGAAGCCCGTCAGGTGCGTGCCACCTTCAATAGTGTTGATGTTATTGACGTAGGAGTGGGTATTTTCGGTGAAAGTGGTGTTGTATTGCATCACAATTTCCACAGGCACATTCGATTTTTCACCTTCCATATAAATCGGTCTCTCGATGATAATCTCACGACTGCCATCCAAATACTTGATGAAATCCTTGAGTCCTTCTTCCGAATAGAAAGTTTCGCTCTTGGGCTTTTCTTGTCCTTCTTCCAGTCTTAAATCGGTGATGCTCAGTTTGATACCTTTGTTCAAAAAGGCTAACTCTTTCAGTCTGGTAGCTAAGGTGTTAAAATTGTATTTGGTGACAGTGAAAATGGTGTCATCGGGTTCGAACCAAATCTTGGTACCACGTTGCTCGGTTTTGCCCACTTCTTTCACGGGGTACAAGGGTTTGCCGAAAGCATATTCCTGCATGTAATGAATGCCATTACGGAACACTTCGGCAGTGAGGTGCTTCGACAAAGCGTTGACGCAGGAAACGCCGACGCCGTGCAAACCGCCTGAAACCTTGTAGGAGTCCTTGTTGAACTTACCACCGGCATGCAGCACCGTGAGCACAACTTCCAGAGCCGATTTCTTCTCCTTTTCGTGGAAGTCGGTGGGAATACCACGACCATTGTCCACAACCGAAATGGAGTTGTCCTCGTGGATGGTTACATCTATCGTATTGCAATAGCCAGCCAGGGCTTCGTCTATAGAGTTGTCAACAACTTCATATACCAAATGGTGCAATCCGCGCTCGCTGATATCGCCAATGTACATGGCGGGTCTTTTTCTTACGGCCTCCAAGCCTTCCAAGACCTGGATGTTGTCGGCTGTGTACTGTTCTTCGCGGATTTCTTTATTTTCTAAGTCGCTCATAATTAGTTAAAAAGGTTAATTCGTTTGAAAGCACAAATATAGCAAAATATTTTGATTGACGAGCACTTTTTTGTCTCTTTTTTTTTAATATTTTTGCACTTTCTCAACGGTGTGTGCGGCTGTTGTTCACACGCTTGTCCAATAACTTAAAATGCATGAATAGAGAAGATTTCCCCATACTGGACCAACAAATATACAATCGCCCTTTGGTGTATCTCGATAATGCTGCCACTACGCAGAAACCGAAGTGTGTGATTGAGGCTTTATCGGATTACTATCTAACCCTGAATAGCAATATCCATCGTGGGGTTCATTATCTGAGCCAACAGGCTACCGAGGCTTTTGAGGCGGCTCGCCGCAGAGTGCAGTCATTTATCAATGCGCCTCATAGCGAAGAGGTGGTGTTCACGCGCGGGGCTACGGAAGCAATCAATCTGGTTTCTTCGTCGTTCGGTCGTCGTTTCCTGTCCGAAGGTGACGAGGTGTTGATCTCAGAGATGGAGCATCATTCCAATATTGTGCCTTGGCAGTTGATTTGTGAGGAGAAAAAAGCGCATCTGCGCGTCATCCCGTTTGATGAGAATGGTGTGCTCGATATGGATGCCTTTGAGCGGCTGCTGACCGACAAGACGCGCATAGTGGCGGTGACACACGTGTCGAATACGCTGGGAACGGTCAATCCGATTGGTGAGATAGTTAAAATTGCGCACCACCGCAACATTCCCGTGATGGTTGATGGAGCGCAAGCCGTTTCGCATCTGAAAGTGGATGTGCAGCAACTGGATTGCGATTTCTACTGTTTTTCGGGACATAAGATGTACGCGCCCATGGGCATTGGCGTTATGTACGGAAAAACTCGCTGGCTGGAAGAAATGCCGCCGTATCAGGGTGGGGGTGAGATGATTAAGCAGGTGACCTTTGAGAAAACGACATACAATGAGCTGCCGTTCAAGTTCGAGGCCGGCACACCAGCCGTGGGTGATGTGATTGGCTTGCATCGCGCTATCGACTATATCGAACAAGTTGGCATGCAAAATATTGCCGATTATGAGCACGAGCTGTTGCAACTGGCCACTCGTCAATTACTTGAAATTCCTGGACTGCATATTGTGGGCAACGCTCCCAACAAGTCGGCCATTGTCTCTTTTATCTTGGATGGTATCCATCCTTACGACGCCGGCATGATTATCGATAAGTTGGGTGTGGCCGTCCGTACGGGGCATCATTGCACGCAGCCCATTATGGATAAACTTCATATTCCTGGCACGATACGTGCTTCGTTTGCCCTTTACAACACGCCTGAAGAGGTGAATGCTCTTTGCGAGGCGGTTCGCAAGGCGCAGTCGATGCTGCTATAAAAAAAGCCGCTGTAACTTACAGCGGCTTTTTTGTTTCATAAATGGGCGGTTAGTCGTCAATGCCAGTGAATTGGTATTGGTTGTTGAAAAGCAATTCCAATTCGTTGTTCAATTCAGCTTTCCAACCATTGTGTTTCTTTTCCCATTGGGTGATAAAAGTCTGTGGAAAGTTTGTCTTTACGTAAGTTTTCACTTGTTCGGGCACAAGTCCTTGAGGCACTTGCAGGTGTTTGCAATCTGCTTTCTTGAATTCGCCGTTCTTGAAAAATTCTACTTCGGCACCATTGGTAAAGTATACTTCATATTCGAGAGGACCATCATTGTCCATCTTGACATAGGAAATGGCTGTCTTGTCAAAGTGTTGTGTGATAGTTTTTTGTGCGTTGGCGGGCAACTGCTCAAAAGTGATGATGCGATCTTGTGCGAAGCCGCAAACACCCATTAATAAAGTCAATATGATGACAGATAATACTTTCTTCATGTTTTGTGTTGTTTAGTTAGGATTAAGCATGAGTGTTTGTTAGTCTTCTGCATAGAGTAACATACCGTTCTTGTCAAAGGTCAATTCTATGTCGTTGTTAAGTTCAACTTCGTAGTTTTTCCTTTCTATCTTGATTTTTACAATGAAAGCTTCGGGGAAGTTGGTCATAACATAACTTTGAATGGCTGCGGGTGCAATGCCGACGGGAACGGGACGTGTTTGGCAATCAACTTCGGTCCATTCTCCCGATTTGTTAAATTCAAGGTCGGTTCCGTCGGTTAGGATTACATCGTAGGAATGACCGTTCTTTTCAATGGAGAGAACTTGGCTGTCAGGGAAATAGTTGCTGAGGAATAGTTTGGCTTTTTGTGGGAGTTTGTCGTAGACAATCTGCTTTTCACATGATACTACGGTGAGAGCAAGGATGCAAGTTAGCAGAAAAAATGCTTTTTTCATAAGTTAAAAGGTTTTAGTGAATAATTGATTTGATAGTGTATGCGACTTTCCCATAAAGTCATTGCAAAGATAAAAGAAAAATTGAGACTATCAAGTATTTGAGTTCTTTTTTATGCTTTCACTCCAAAAAAATCTGTAATTTTGCTGACCGTTAACGCAACCGTATATAATTCGTGCAAAGGTGCGTGCAGCATTGTTTTCGCAGCGGTTGTCGTGCAATAATTAAAGCTCTGTTATGATTAGTTTTCTCCTTGGCGTTGCCCTTCTGATAATAGGATATTTGGTATATGGTAAAATAGTAGAGCGTGTGTTCGGTGCTGATCCGAAGCGCGAGACTCCAGCGCAATACATGCCCGATGGTGTGGATTATGTGCCGATGAAGCCATGGCGCATTTTCCTGATACAGTTTTTGAATATTGCCGGTGTAGGCCCCATCTGTGGTGCCATCATGGGGGCGCAGTTTGGCACGGCCTCTTTTTTATGGATCGTGCTGGGCAGCATCTTCGCTGGTGCGGTGCACGACTATCTGGCAGGCATGATGTCGCTGCGCGACAAAGGTTGCAGCTTGCCCGAGATACACGGCAAATACTTGGGCAACGGTATCAAGCAGTTTATGCGCTTTTTCATGGTGCTGCTGATGATACTTGTGGGTGTGGTCTTCGTTAATACACCCGCCATCCTTCTTAACACGCATTTTACACCCCATTGGAATATCTATGCTTGGGTCATTATTATCCTTGGTTATTACCTGATAGCCACATTGTTACCTATCGACAAGCTGATTGGTCGCATTTATCCTGTCTTTGGTTTTCTGTTGATGGGCATGGCCGTGGCCATTGTTGTGGCTTTTTTCCTTTATAGGCCTGAGATTCCAGAGGTGTGGAGCGGCTTGCAGAATACGCATCCTGATGCGGCTCACAATCCGATCTTCCCCATGATGTTCATCTCCATCGCTTGTGGTGCCATTTCTGGTTTCCATGCCACGCAGTCTCCGCTGATGGCGCGCTGTATGACCAACGAGAAGCAAGGGCGCCCGATTTTCTACGGAGCAATGATTACCGAAGGCGTGGTAGCGCTGATTTGGGCCGCTGCCGCCGCCTATTTCTTCGGTCCCGATAGCCCTGTGGATACGACTGGTAAGGGTGGTCCTGCTATGGTGGGCGTTATTGCCGAAACGTGGTTTACGCCGGTCATCGCTGTCATCACCATTTTGGGCGTTATCAGTGCAGCCGTCACCTCCGGCGATACGGCCTTGCGCTCGGCACGTCTTATCGTTTCCGATTTCATGCATGTGGACCAGAAACCTATTCGCAACCGTCTGATGGTGGCGATACCTATTTTTCTTATTACCGCTGGCATGCTGGTGTATAGTCTGGCCGACAAGCAGGGCTTCGATGTGATTTGGCGTTATTTTGCGTGGGCTAACCAGTTCTTGGCCACCTTTACTTTGTGGGCTATAACAGTCTATCTTAGAAAGAACAAGCAAGGCGCGTGGTTCTTGCTGACAATATTGCCGGCACTCTTCATGACAATGGTAACAGGTTGTTTCCTCTTCGTGGCAGAGAAGGAGGGTTTAGGAAGTATCCTGCCGCGTGGGGTCGGCTACGCTATTGGCGCTGTTATCACGGTGTGTGTGTTGGTTGTGTTTTTGTTGAAATGTAAACCCGTTAAAAATGAAGCTGAGTAAGGAGTGGACGCTTTTCTTGGATCGCGATGGCGTTATCAATGTGAAGATTGATGGCGAGTATATCCATGATGTCAAGCGGTTTGAGGTGCGCGAGGACTTCTGGCAGTCTGCTCCGTTGCTTTTCCCGTTGTTTGGCCGCCGTATTGTGGTGACTAACCAGCAGGGCATAGAAAAAGGATTGTGCACGGCCGAACAAGTGGCCACGGTACATCAGTATATGAAGGATTTGTTGGCGGAAAGAGATCTGCGCTTGGATGCAGTCTATTGCTGCCCCCATCGTGATGGCGCCGGCTGTGGCTGCCGCAAACCCGATACGGGCATGGCTCTCATGGCCCAGCGCGATTTTCCCGAAGTTGATTTTGCCAAGTCGGTAATGATTGGCGACAGCCTGACCGATGTGATGTTCGGGCGGC
>JAEEGG010019985.1_pt1 | contig 13442 bp, 7 predicted proteins | sample 9134161 | NCBI WGS metagenome assembly JAEEGG01 (sample SAMN16246543, study PRJNA631951) | gut metagenome | biome: gut microbiome; feature: rumen; material: CR-attached | host: Bos | place: Iran: Karaj | collected 2018-10 | reverse complement strand
CAGCGTTGGTCAATCAACTGACTGAGGTTACCTTGTTCGACGTAGAGTTTCAGATTTCCTGTCTCCACCTTGCGGAAGTCCAGAATCTGTTGCAGTAGGTGTTTCAGTCGTGTGATGTTCGAACCAATCAATATTTGTTTCTCTTCCTGACTAGCATCCACAGGCTCAATACTTTCATTGATGCTCGATATGACAGCAAGTGGTGTCAGCAACTCGTGTGAGATGTTTGTGAAGTAACTCAGTTTGGTTTGCACCAGTTGTTCAGCCATCTTCTTCTCGTTACGCGCCTTGATACTTCGCTGATAGCGGTAGGCTATATACAGAATCATTGCTATTCCTAACAAGAAATAACAGATGTAGGCAAAAATCGTTTCGTACCAAGCGGGTTCCCGATAGATGCGTAGTTCGGTATAAAGATTGTCCCACATACCGTTTTCGTCTATTGTCTTCACTTGGAACGTATAGCTGCCCTTTGGCAAATTATTGTAGGTAGCCTCGTTCTTTCCAGGAACAAGATAAATCCATTCGTCACTCAGCCCCAGCAAACGATAGGCATAGCGCGTAGTTGCTGTCTTTAAAATGTTGAGGTTGGAGAAATTGATAACAATATTCCTATCTTCAGGATAGAGGATGAATTCGTCTTGATGGCGCAGCGAGTCAAACCAAATGCTGTTGTTGGCTGAGCGGATATCCGTAATATAAACCTTTGGATGGGTGTGAGGAACGGCTGAAAGCAGATGTGGGCGTTTACCTCGCATGATGGATGTGTTGATGGTTGTGATGCCTGGTATGCCTCCTAAATAGACAATTTGAGACTTTTTGTCATAGTAGAGTGCGTGTGGCAGAATGCGTTTCATGTCCACATTCTCATCTGCAGTCGAGATGTTACGTAAAGCATTCGTCTGTTGGTCGAAAATGCGTACCTGTTGGTTAGAAACAATCCACACATTACCTTTGCTGTCAGTCATGATGTCATTAATGACGTTACCTTCCATTCCGCATGTGGTGGTGAAATCTGTCAACGTTTTCTTCTGAAGGTCGAATCGGATGATTGCACCCTCTGACGATCCAATCCAGAGATGTCCCTGCCCATCATCAGCAATCGAGTTGATACCAAACTTGGTGTCTATCTTTTCCAGAATCTTATTACTATAGCGAATCAATCCTCCGTCTTTCAAGCCGAACCACACTTGCCGATTGGGCAGAATTGAAAGAGAGGCCACTTGACCGCTCACGTCGGTAATCTGATGAATAGCTCCGCTTGCAATGTTGTATTTGAATGTCCCGTTTTGAGCACATATCCAAAGATTTCCATCCTCATCCTCCTTCATACATTCAATTTCTCCCGAGTTATTCGCATAATCGTTAAGGGTGAGGTACTTCACCAATTGGAATTGCATCCCTTGACGTTGCAAGCATACGATACGATTGCCATAGAAAGCTGCCCAAATCGTATTAGGTTGGTGTGATGGTGATATACATTTGATTTGATACAGCTCAAAGCCCCTTAATTCTGGGTTCTCATAATAATGAGTCACTGCTCCTGTGCTTGGATCATATAAATAAAGTCCTCTTCGATCTTGATAAAGCCAGAATACTTCGCCTTCATCTTTGAAGAGTTGCATGACAGCAGGAACCATCTGCGTCCGTTGTTGGAAACCACTCATATCAACGCTCGAAATGCCATCTTCGTTCCAACAGACAACTTGACAACCCGTATTAAATCCCGAAATCCATAATCTACCAAAAGTGTCCTTATACAAACAATTCATCGTATTGCTGTTGTGTGTACGCAGATTAGCGGGTAATTCCACTTGATGACCTTCTGCATCTAATACGAAAAGACCTCGATAATATGAAAGCAGCCAAGTGTAATGGTTATAGTTGTCCTGAACAATACGTATAAAGAATGGTACTTCTTGCCCATTCTCGTCCTTGGGTTTGGGCAGTTGTGTGAGAGTGTAATGAGGTATAGGGTTTTTATCTCCTCTGTCAGGTACCATTTCGAACACTCCGTCTTGGCAGAAGAGATACCCTCCTGTTCTGTGATCCTCAGTCATGCAGTTGGGAACGATGCCAGGAACTACCAAATGAAACGTGTTTGTACCCGCAGGTTTGCAGTAGAGACCATCGTCGAAAACAGCCATGAACAGATTGGCATGACTATCCTCGTAAAACATCGCCACACCCGACTTCAGTTCTCGTTTCTCGATCAACTGGCAATCGCTGTCGAATTCGTAGAGCATATTATAGCCACCCATCCAAATGTGGTCGTCCTGAGTGTGAATCAATAATGCATAAAACGTCTGGTCAAACCCGTCAACTTGTAATGGAGTTGCCTTGAACGTATGTTTGTCGAGAATGTAGATGCCTTTTCTAGTACTGAACCAGATATGTCCCTTACGGTCAACCACAATATTATTGATGTGGTTACGTGCCAAAACCCCTGGTGTAAGGAAGTCCGAACGGAGCACACGTATATTGTAGCCGTCATCTCGACAGAGTCCATCACTGGTCCCATACCACATATATCCCTCATCGTCTTGACAGATAGCAGTCACTTCGTTTACTGGCAGTTTACCCAAATTGGGCATGTCCGAAACAAATATGTTCGGAATCTGAGCAAGGGCTGAAAATCCGATTGATTGGCATAACAAGCCCAAACCGGATAGGGCTATTGATAGCTGGCGAGGTAACTGCATAATGAATGGTTTTATTTTACAGAGACTTTAAGTGGGGTTTTTACAAAACGTGCAAACTGATTTAAGTATGCCTCCCAAGTGGTGAGTGAATAGATGTCTGTTTCCTCATTCCTATCCCATCCTGAACCAAAATAATAAGTAAAAGGTGTGTCGTTTCCTATCGATGAAATGGCCAGAATATGACCATTTGCTCCAGGAAGTCCACTTTCTGATTTGAACTTCATCTCTTTCACGGCTTGGGGGAAGACTGTACCAACATAGATCTTTCCGAAATCTTGATTTTGGACAGCACGATACTTCTCTTTGTATTGAGTGGGGTCACCAAGATCTTCATACCCCATATACCCATCCGTATTGTTCAATACGTAGGCGTTAGGGTTTTCGTTATGAACCACAATACCTACCGCAACAGGCATCTCTTTCGTTAATCCTGTGTAGCTTACGATGGCTTTGTTGAGGTGGGAACCTGCATCCAAACTGACGATACGAGTTTCAAAAACCTCCATTCCATCGATTTTTTCTGTTCCGTAAATTAACTTGACAGTGAAACGAAGAGGACCTTTGTCAAGAATTTCATAGTTCTTATAACAGCGAGGATAGACGATTTTGTCGCCTATCATAAGAGCAGTTGTGCCACATCCGAGTGTAGGACCTACTTTGTAACAATCCATTCCGTTTCCATGATCTACATGATAACTGATAGCATTGTAGACATCGTCGGCAAGGTCGTTTTTCCCAATACTGCGTAGTTTACTGATTGCACGTTGCATGTCGGCATCAAGTTCGCTGGCATAACGGGCTTCAACAATTAGCTTTGAGGTACGCTTGTTCCATACATCATAGCCCCAGGCACGCTCTCCGTTACGTTGTAGTGCTGGCCCGTAGCATCGGAAGGCTACACGATCGTTTTCCCATGCGATATCGTCGACACGTTCTGGGAATTGGCGCCCAAAGACTTTAGACTCATATTTCGATGGCTGCCCTTTGCATGCATAGTAGATAGATTTACCTTTTGCAGGTACCCCTATAGAGAAAATTAGATTACCATCGTAGGTAATTTGGCTTGGAACTTCCTTGCCGTCAGCATCTGTGATGTAGAAAGCCGAGATACCATCTAGTTTTGCCTTGACTAAATTCACATCAATCTCCACCAATTCGTTTCCTCTTGGCGTGTTGAGAGGGTTGCTGATAGTGATGGTAGCCTTGTCGGCTGCCCATAAGGACAAGGTTGCCAAAAATGTGGCAGTAATAACGAGAATCTGTTTCATAGTTTTATTTGCTGTATTTCTTGATAAAATCAAAATCGAGTGTTTTACGGAATAGGTTAGCTTTTGCTACCTTAATGCGAATTTCATCTCCAATCGAGAAGCGATGGTGGGATTTACGACCAATGAGACAATAGCTCTTGTCATCAAAGTCGAAGGTTTCGTCAGCTGCAAGAAAACGTACTGCAATAAATCCTTCACAGTGGTTCTCATTGATTTCTGCATAAACACCAGCTTCAGTCACACCGCTGATTTTTGCATCATATTCCTCGCCAAGCCGTTCGCTCATATACTCAACCTGCTTGTATTTGATAGATGCACGTTCGGCAGCTGTTGCCAGTTGCTCCATTGCAGAACTATGTTCGCACAATCCCTCGTATTTCTTCTGGCTTGCACTTGCCCCACCTTCTGCATAACGTGTAAGTAGACGATGAACCATCAAGTCAGGATATCTTCGGATAGGTGAGGTAAAGTGTGTATAGTAGTCGAATGCCAATCCGTAGTGGCCAATGTTGTGTGTGCTGTATTTGGCTTTCATCATTGCTCGCAAAGATACATTCTCTACCAAGTTTTGGATTTTATCACCTCGAACATCCATTAATAATTTGTTGATGCTCTTTGCAACCTCTGTCTTCGTACCTTGCGTGATGATGTTGTACTTAAAGCGTTTTACAAACTGAGCGAGATTGTCCAGCTTGCCAGGATCGGGTAAGTCGTGAACTCGGTAAGGCAACACTTTTGCTTTTTGCCCCTTCTTCACCTTTCCTACACTCTCGGCTACGGTTCGGTTTGCCAATAGCATAAATTCTTCGACCAGTTTATTGGCATCTTTTGCTACCTTGAAATAAACACTAATAGGCTTACCTGTCTCATCAATTTCGAAACGGATTTCCTCACGATCGAAGTCGATAGCTCCTGTATACATTCGATTGGCTTTCAGTTTATGTGCCATCCGATTGAGGGTGATGAGTTCGTTGCAGTATTCTCCTGTGCGTTTATCCTTAGCAACGGGAATGTGTCCTTCAATGTCGTCTGCTTCTCCGTTTTGTTCGAGTATCGCCTGCACCTCCTCGTAAGCAAATCGGCGATTGCTCTTGATGATGGTGTGTACGATACGTGAGCTATATACCTTTGCGTCCTCATCCATATCAAAGATAACAGAGAATGTCAATTTCTCCTCATCAGGACGAAGTGAGCATATATAATTGCAAAGTCGTTCAGGAAGCATCGGAATAGTACGGTCGACGAGATATACAGATGTGCCTCGTTGTTGTGCTTCTTTGTCAATGATAGAGCCTTCGAGTACATAGTGTGATACATCAGCAATATGAACTCCTACTTCGTAATGACCTTTCTCCAATGGACGGATGGAGAGGGCATCATCGAAGTCTTTCGCATCACGAGGGTCTATAGTGAAGGTCGTAACATTGCGGAAGTCTTCTCGCTTTGCATATTCCTCAGCAGGTATGACATCACTGATTTTGTCAGCATATCGTTCCACTTCCTTGGGGTAGGAATATGGTAATCCATACTCTGCAAGGATGGCATGCATTTCTGTTTCGTTTTCACCTTCTTTTCCAAAGATTTCTTTGACCACTCCAATTGGGTTACGGGTATTGTCTGGCCAGTCGATGATTTGAACCAATGCCTTGTCCCCGTTCTTTCCTCCCTTTAATTGGCTTTCTGGAATAAATACATCATAAGGTAATGAACCATCTGGATGAATCAGGAATGCAACTCCATGATTAATCTGCAATACACCTACGATTGGCTTGTTGCTACGTTCTATGATTTCGATAATCTCGCCATATAATCGATCGGATTTCTTCCTTGTAGCAAATATTGTCACCTTCACTTTATCTCCGTTCAAAGCATGGAGGGTATCGTCATCATTGATGAAAATAGACAGTCCTTCTGAGGTCTCAACCAAATTGCGTCGTTTGCCCAGACATCTAAACACACCTTCTGTTACCTGATTAGTCTTGCCGTTGAAGCCAATCTCTCCGTCGTAGTTTCGGAATATCTGTTCCTCATCAATCAGTTCGTTCAGAACATCGACACATAGTATCTTCAACGGATGAGTCGTAAGTCTCAGTGAGTTGAATAACTGCTTAAGTGTGAAGGTCTCTCGAGGGCGACTTGACAAGAAGCCGACCACTTTTTCTTTCAGCTGTTTTTTGTTGAGTTTAGAACGTGTCATATTATGTCAGTTTTATGGTAATTAAACATTCAATTTACTTGTAGCTCGATTACATCAGAATGGTTATTGATATAATGTGCAAATTCTTTGCTTACCTCAATTGCACGATCGGTTTTCAGCTCTATCGTTCTGTTCCCTGGTTCGTTGATAGCGAACTTCAATTTGGTATTACCTTTATATTTATCTGTCAGATTTATAAGTTCGCTAGCCAATTCCATTGTTAGGTTTTCCAAGCTGATGGTGAGTGTGAGTTGCTCCAGTAGTTGGTTTTTCACTTCTGCCAATAAATCTACAGAATTAATCACCATATCCAGATAGGTTGACGTTTTCCAAGGTTGAACGACTTGGGCACGAACAAAGATAGCCTCATTAACATGGAACAGATGCCGGGTGCTCACCCATTTCTTCCCATATAGTTTCAGGACATGTGAACTTTTGAAACCTTCTATTTTTACAAGACCGTATGGCTTTGCATCTTTGGCACTCGTACCTGTAGTGATGTTTGTGACGATTCCAGCAAATGTGATTTCTGATTTGCTTTGCAGACTTTTTAAGTCGGTCAATTCCTCCAGTTCTGTATTGCAGACGTGTTCGATAATAAAAGAATATTCGTCAAGCGGATGAGACGACATGTAAATACCCACCAAATCACGTTCTTTATTTAGACGCTCTATTTCGCTTAGGGTTACTACCTCACGAGGTAATGAAGGATGTACCGTCTCTACTTCCATTGCTCCGAAAAGGCCGAAACTTGCTTCCGACTTGTCTGATTGGAATTTGTTTCCATACCTAATGAGGGTATCTAAGAACAATTCGTTTGTAGATGATAGAGAGAAGAATGCTTCCCTTTGAAGGCCAAAAGAGTCGAATGCTCCTGCCCAAATGAGACATTCCAGACATTTACGGTTGCAAGTATTGAGGTTGACGCGTTCGAAAACATCAAACACGTCTTTAAACGGTCCGTTTTGACTGCGTTCATCAATGATGGCTTTTGCTGCCCCTTCTCCTACTCCTTTGATTGCTGCTAATCCAAAACGTATTTCGCCCTGCTGATTTACACCGAAGTTAACAAACGACTCGTTGATATCAGGACCAAGCGTATCGATACCCATTGACTTGCATTCGTCCATCAGCTTCGTGATTTCCTTAATGTCATCACGACGACGGGTTAACAGCGCAGCCATAAATTCTGCAGGGTAATGTGCCTTTAGGTAAGCTGTTTGGTAGGCTACCCATGAGTAACATGCTGCATGAGATTTGTTGAAAGCATAGCTGGCAAAGTCCTCCCAGTCTTTCCATATCTTATCAAGGACATTTGGATCGTAACCGTTCTTCTTGCCACCTTCGATAAACTTCGGTTTCATCTCGTTGACGATGTCTATCTTTTTCTTACCCATCGCTTTACGGAGGGCATCACTTTCTCCACGAGTGAAATTTGCCAACTGTCTTGATAGTAGCATGACTTGCTCTTGATATACTGTAATGCCATAAGTGTCCTTTAGGTATTTTTCCATACACGGTATATCATAAGTAATCTCTTCACGTCCATGCTTACGATTGATAAACTGAGGTATGTACTTCATTGGACCTGGACGATACAAGGCATTCATCGCTATCAAGTCCTCAAAAACCGTGGGCTGTAGCTCTCGTAAGTACTTCTGCATACCTGCAGATTCAAATTGGAACGTACCCACTGTCTGCCCTTTTTGATAAAGCTGATAGGTCAGTTCATCGTCGATGGGTATATTATCAAGGTCGATATCAATACCTCGTGTTAATTTGACGTTCTTGACTGCTTCTTTCTGCTCCGACAAGGTCTTTAGACCCAAGAAGTCCATCTTGATCAGTCCTGTTGTTTCTATGACGTGTCCGTCAAATTGTGTCACAGCCGTCTTTATACCTGGGAAATCAGGGTCTTCTGCAGTACTGATAGGTACATGATCCGAAATCGGGTCACGACAGATAATGAATCCGCAGGCATGAATACCGATGTTGCGTACAGTTCCCTCGAGCGTCTTTGCATATTTGATGGTATTCGATTCACGCGGATCGACAGAGAACTCTGCCTCTTGCAACTCTGGAGTGTATTTAATGGCATTGGGTAGATTCATCTTTACTCCCTCGGGAAGACGTTCAGGAATAGCTTTGCATAATTGATTGGTACGGTCTAAAGGTAGTTTTTCCACACGTGCTACATCCTTGATAGAGTTCTTTGTCGCCATCGTTCCGTATGTGATGATATGCGCACAGTTCTCATGTCCGTATTTGTCCATTACCCATTGCAGCACCTTTCCTCGTCCGTCATCATCGAAGTCGGTATCGATATCTGGCAGGGAAATACGATCCGGATTCAAGAATCGTTCGAACAGCAAGTCGTATTTCAAAGGGTCGATTCGTGTGATGCCTAAACAATAAGCGACAACAGAACCTGCCGCCGAACCACGACCTGGACCCACCCAAACGCCCAAATTGTTCCGGGCCGCATTGATAAAGTCTTGAACAATGAGGAAGTACCCTGGAAATCCCATCGTTTTCATGATGTGTAACTCAAAACGGATTCGTTCGTCCACTTCCTGACTGAGCGGTTTGCCATATATTCGTTCTGCGCCTTCGTATGCTAACTTTGCCAAATAATCGGCTTCGAATTTGATACGATATATCTTTTCGTATCCGCCCAGTTTATGTATTTTGGCTTCACCTTTTTCTGGAGAAAGCTGATTTTCCCCGTTTTCATCGCTCGTAAACTCTTTGTATAGGTCTGCTTCCGTGAATTTTTGATGCCATTGTTCTTCCGTTCCGAAGTCTTCGGGAATAGGATAGAATGGCATGATTGGGTCGGAGTTAAGATTGTATGTCGTACATTTGTCCAATATCTCAATGGTGTTGCTTAGCGCTTCTGGGATATCGGCAAAGATTTCGTTCATTTCTTCCTTCGTCTTGAACCACTCTTGCTTTGAATAGACTAGTCGGGTAGGGTCACTTAAATCTTTTCCCGTAGACAGACAGAGTAGGTGATCGTGTGCCTCTGCGTCCTCCTCGTTCACGAAATGGACATCATTCGTGCAGATTAGTTTTACCCCATATTCTCTTGCCAACTCTATCATGACTTTGTTCGCACGTTGTTGTAGGATGAACGTCTCGCGGTTGGCAAACTGATTAGGGTCTTTCACTTCGTGGCGTTGAAGTTCGATGTAATAGTCGTCTCCAAATACACTCTTGTACCATTTAATGGTCTCGCGTGCCGCTTGAATATTGTCGCGAAGGATGTTGGCAGGAACCTCACCGGCTATACATGCCGAGCAACAGATGATTCCCTCGTGATATTTCATCAAGTCATCGTGATCTGTGCGAGGCTTGCCATAGAAACCGTCAACCCAAGCTCGACTGACCAATTTGATAAGGTTGTGGTATCCTTGCTCGTTCTTCGCCAGCAATATCAAGTGATAACGCTTATAGTCTTTATCTTTGTCTCGTCCTTCTTTTTTATTAGCGGCTACATACACTTCACATCCGAATATAGGCTTGAATGGTTCCAAGCCTTCTTTTTCCCGTTTCTCGTTTATGCTATTGCAGGTGTCGAAGTATTCTTTCACTCCGAACATGTTCCCATGGTCGGTGATAGCAAAACCGCGCATGTTGTTTGCGATGGCTTTCTTTATCAGTTTGCTAATCTTCGATGCACCATCAAGAATAGAGTATTCTGTATGTACGTGTAAGTGTACGAAGTCTTCCATATTCGTCTAAGCCGTTTTTTCTGTTGTTCGTAATTCAATCATCAATAGTCACCATTCTGCTACCATCATCTTGCTCTTCCATTGTGACTTTGACCGTTTCTTCTGGTAAGTAGTCTTCTATCATTTCGGGCTTTTTTGTCTTTATCGAACACGTGTTTCAACTCCTGTAGAATCGTGATTTCATTTGAAATCGCATTGAATATGGATGTGAAATTTTCATCCTGTACTTGATAGAAATCGCCACTAATGGTAAGTGAGGATTCCCCATTCTTGTTTTTGATAATCGTTTTCATATTTTTTAGTTTTATAACCTATTAACCTATAAACCTATTAGCCTTTTATCTATCCCCATCTTCCCCATCAGTTCGGCATATTCGTTTCGAAATGCTAAGAATTACCCTCGACACTTTATTTATACGATAGAAATAAAACAAAAGCGGCGTTTTTGCTGTTTAATATGCAAAAACACCGCAGAAAGTAGCGGATTGCTCTATATTTTTGCAAAATTAGTTATTTTTTATATCTCTTTTCCGTTTTCTCAATTTCTTCTTTCATCTTTTCTCTCAACTCCTCTGGCTCCAACACCTCAACCTTATCTCCCATTGCCAGCAACTGAGTGATTAAATCAGGAGTGATACATAATCTATAAGTGAATTCTGCGAACTCGCCATACTTGGACTTGCCCTCTGACTGGCTTTTGTGAAGTGGCGTAGAACGAAGATAATCAGCCTGAACTCCATAGGTTCGGATTTTGACATTCGTAACAGGTAAATCTTTGTTCACATAGATGCCGACGACATTGGCAAAGTACTCGCGGGCATTGAAGTCTTTAGGCAGGCTGAAGTTGGCTTTTAGCACTTCAAGATGTAGAATGCGGTCAAGGGCAATGGTGCGTAATGCACTTTTTTCTTTTATATACCCAAGAAGATACCAACGACGATTGAAAACCTTCAGCGCATAGGGCTGAATATGAAATTCCTGTAAATGCTCTTCCTGCTCGTTTAAGTAACGCTGGTAATCAATTTGCAACTCAACATTCCTCTGCATTGCCATAATGATGTCATTCACGAATGCCGTACCCAGAGGAATCTCTTCCAGCAAAACTCTGTCCTTCATGCTTTTGTAGGTAACGAAATCTTGTGGAATGCTGTTTTTTTGTAACACCCACTTTGCCAACCTCTGGTTATCTAGTATCTCTGGATTTTTGACGTAATACACATTTTTCGAGCGGTCACAAGCAATATCCACACCAAACATCTCTCTGATGCCCTGGCGATGTTCGTGAAAAGTGCGTAGAGGTAAAGGTCCGTCGTAAATTGGGCTATCCTCCCATAACATATCAATCTCATCGAATGTCAAGGGACTGCTGTCCAGCAAAGTGTTGAGAAGCCAAAAATACTTAATGTATGTCTTACTTACCATAGTGTAATTGTTTCTTGCTAAATAAAATGTCTTTCTTTGGCATTGGAGAATGCACCTGCAAATATACACCTTAATATTTATATCTCCAAATTTTTTCCGTAAAAAAGCGATGTTCATTCGATTTCCTACCAACACCAATCGGTGACTTTCACCAGAACAATGTTATTTACGATTTCATGTTTCATGTTTTCATGGTTCATGGTTCAAGGTTCATGGTTAACGGTTAAGAGTCCCTTGTTTTTCCTGTTTTTTCTTTTACAGCTGTTGCATCCGTAGGATGGATGGTGGGGTATTTACAGGAAATAGGGCTTATGCCCTATCCTGTTTTATATCGCCCCGTTGGGGCTATGAGGTTCAAGAACCCCGTAGGGGTGACATAACAAAGGATAGGGTGTCAACCCTATCATCATATTATCCGGTTAATCCGTGGTTAAAGGTGTCAAGGGTTAAGGGTTAAGGGTTAAGGGTTCATGGTTAAGGGTCAAGGGTCAAGGGTTAAGGGTTAGAGGTTAGAGGGGTCGGCTAAAACTCCTTCTCAATCTTACAAAACAGGGGGAAAAACAGAAAAAAACGAGGGGAAAGAGAAGAAAAAGGGGTGGCGCATGGATTATATGCTGAATTCATTGTATATTTGTAGTGAAATAGGCAGTTGAAAAGAATTTGTAACCAAGAAAGTGAAGATGGTCAGCATTGCATCTAAATGGACATCGGTGGGCGTAGCCACAATCCTCCACTTTTTAGTGGACGGTCTTTGTCTGTGCTGCCTCTACCTTATCCAACCAAGAGACGCAGAAGAATTGTTGGCATTGTTTCTGACTTATAACCTGCTGGCGTTTACGACTCAACCGCTGACTGGATGGTGGACAGACCACTTGCGTCGATTGCATTGGGTTCTGTTGCTGAGTATCGGATTGCTGACAACGGCTGTCATTTTGCTGATGGTTTCCGGGCAACAATTACAAGCTTCATCCCTCTTTTATTGGTTGGTCGCAATCTTGTTGGGTATGGGTAACTCTCTATTTCATGTCTGGGGAGGGAAAACGACGGTTATGGTAGCCGGAAACGACATGCGAGCCTTGGGTATATTCGTCTCGACCGGTGCGGTAGGATTGGTGGTTGGCATGACTTGTGCTGGGTGGTGGTTGGCTGCTGGCATGTTGCTCACGATGGCTTTGATAGGCGGATTTGCGGTACATATTCCTGTATCAAACGGAAAAAGTGTCCCACAGGTTTCCAAGCAACCAGATCACGAAAGCCTCACTTACCTTTGGCTTATACCTATTCTTATATTTGTCCTAACACGCTCGTTCTTAGGCGAAACCCTCCCATCAAATCTTGAGAAAAACAATACATTGCTCTTCGTGCTGGCTGCTACTGCGACGGTGGGCAAAGCCGGAGGCGGATGGGTGGCACGAAAGTGGGGTGTAGGAACGTCCATCGTTGCGTGTGTAGGTGTGGCTGCTGCCTGCTTGTTGTGGACCATATCAGGCGCGAATCGGTTGCCTGCCGTGTTGATTGGAGTGCTAACGATCAACTTCACAATGCCGATGACGCTCTACTTGGCAAACAGGGTGCTGCCTGAACGAGAAGGAGCGGCTTTCGGACTATTGGCTGCGGTACTCATTCCTGGCTATATGTTTGCACACATGAGTGCGCCTCTACCCTTCCCAATCGACTTTATGCTGACTGCCTTGTTGCTGACCATTTCCGTAGAATTGGGTATGTTGCGACTCTTAGGAGAGAGAAGGAGAAAGGTGTTTATAGGTGCTGTGGTCCTGAATATCCTGACGAACATTCCGCTAAACCTCATCCTGATTTGGATAGGCAGTTCCGTAACCACACTTGCCATAGGCGAGCTACTGGTGCTGTTGGTGGAAACCATCGGCTACTACATCCTCGTTCGCGATTGGAAACAAAGCATCATCTACAGTCTGCTGTGTAATGCAACAAGTTTCCTGGTTGGTGCATTGATTCAATTGATCACTTAACCCATAGCCAATTAAACGATTCTACAAAAAAACTATCAAATAATAAACCTCTTAAACCACTAAACGATTATGATTATCCATCTATTAGACATTGCCCCCATGCCTTCTAGTTTTTACAGACGTATTGAGCG
>JAEEGG010019978.1_pt1 | contig 13445 bp, 9 predicted proteins | sample 9134161 | NCBI WGS metagenome assembly JAEEGG01 (sample SAMN16246543, study PRJNA631951) | gut metagenome | biome: gut microbiome; feature: rumen; material: CR-attached | host: Bos | place: Iran: Karaj | collected 2018-10 | reverse complement strand
CCCCCGGCAGCGTCACGCTGACCGTGGAACGTACGGCGGTTTTCGACAACCAGTCCACGCTGCGCTTCCGCATTCGGGACACCGGCATCGGCATGGACAAGGAATTCATCCAGAAGATCTTCGAGGCCTTTTCCCAGGAGGACAGCAGCACAAAGAACAAATTCGGCAGCACAGGTCTGGGCATGGCCATCACGAAAAGCATCGTCGAGATGATGAACGGCACCATCAGCGTAGAGTCCGAAAAGGGCGTCGGCACGGAATTCAATGTGACGCTCACGCTCCGGAACAGCGAGCACAAGGGCGCCGAGCGGGAGGATTCCGTCGATCCCGGCATGATGCGCGTTCTGGTGCTGGATGAGGACGAGGTCTCCGCCGAACACGGCAGGATGGTGCTGGACGAGGTCGGCATCCATGTGGACGTCTGCACGGACAGCGGGGAAGCCCTGCGCATGATGGAGGTGCAGCACACCATGAGGACTATAACTTGGTTCTCATCGACCGCGCCCTGGCGCAGCAAGACGGATCGGAGACGATCCGGCAGATCCGGCAGCTCCCGAGAGGGGAGAACGCCGTCATCCTCATGACGGCCTATGACTGGGACGATATCCAGGAGGAGGCCCAGGCCGCCGGCGTGGACGGTTTTCTCGCAAAGCCGCTGTTCGCGTCCAATGTGCTGACCGAGTTTGAGCGGATCGCCCGGCACAACAACATGAGCCTGTTCCGGGAGAAGAAGCGGGCGGAGCTCGCCGGGCGCCGGATCCTTCTGGCGGAGGATATGGAGATCAACGCAGAGATCATGATGGACGTCCTGTCCCTGGAGGATATGGAGACGGATCATGCGGAGAACGGGCGGATCGTCGTGGAGATGTTCGCGGAAAGCGCCCCCGATACCTATGACGCGATCCTGATGGACGTCCGCATGCCGGAAATGGACGGACTGGAGGCGGCGGCGATCCGCGCGCTGGACAGGCCCGACGCGAAGAAGATCCCGATCATCGCGCTGACCGCGAACGCCTTCGACGAGGACGTGCAGCGCTCGCTCCAGGCGGGGATGAACGCGCATCTGAAAACTGCACTACGTCTTTGATACGGGTAGCGGCGGCATAATGGCGAGGGCTCGTTTTTGGGGCAAAAAGGGCTCGTTCGAGCCCTCCTGTGAAGTTAACAGAAAGATGTTGAAGTCGGGTGTGGACCCGGCTATATTTGTACCATAAGATTTGATTGGCGGTGTTGAATAATATGAAAGACGAAAAAAAGCCTGATCCGAATGTGATCCACCCTATTCCGGGGTATGATAAAGAAATTTACGTGAAGCCGACGATCACGAACCCAAACATTATCGTCGGAGACTTCACTTATATTGCAGATTCAGAATTTGAAAGCCATGTAACGCATCATTACGAGTGGAATGACGACAAGCTGATCATCGGGAAGTTCTGCCAGATTGCAGCGGGTGTCGAGTTTGTGATGAACGGTGCAAACCATCAGATGAACGCGGTATCAACTTTCCCATTCTACACGTTGGAAGGCTGGAACATGAATCCACCTATGCCATTTGATCTTCCGCTCAAAGGGGATACAGTCATCGGCAACGATGTGTGGATTGGGCAGAACGCAGTGATTCTTCCCGGTGTGCATATTGGTGATGGAGCTATCATAGGCGCGAACAGTATCGTGGGCAGCGACGTCGCACCTTATACCATCATGGTCGGAAATCCAGCGCGGATACTTCGTAAGCGCTTTGATGATGAACTGATCGACCTGTTGCTAAAACTCAAGTGGTGGGACAGGAGTATTGAGGAAATAGACTGCCTGATCCCCATTCTGACATGCAGCAATTTGGAAAACGTCCGGAAGGAACTGAGGTCGATGGTATGAAGCAGATATCGAATAAGGAATATGAGAAGTACCAACAGTACCAGACCGACAAGCTGCATGGTCGGATACTGACACCGGACGGCCTCCGTGTCGTCTGCGCCGGCCTGGATAACGATCCGGAGAAGATTGGTGTTCACATGCTGGAGATGCTGGCCAAGTTCAGGAATGAAGGAATCGTGGAATAAACGGAATGGCTTTGGACAGATCTGAACAGGAAATGACAGGAAGACTGCTCTTTTGTCAGATATAATAATCCCATCAAGGAAAGGAGGCGGCAACGATGGAGTGGCTTACCAGTATTCGAACGGCGATTGATTACATGGAAGAGCATCTGGAAGATAACATCAGTGCGCAGGATGTTGCCGACCGGGTGTATCTCTCACCGTTTTTCCTCCAGAGGGGCTTTTCGCTGATGACTGGCTACGGAATAGGAGAATACATTCGAAACCGCAGACTGTATCAAGCGGCACTGGACCTCAAGGAGACAGAAGACAAGGTGATCGATATTGCCCTTCGATACTGTTATGAAACTCCGGAGAGCTTCACAAAGGCCTTTTCTCGGTTTCACGGTGTGACACCTTCACAGGTCCGAGACGGAGCCGCCGGAAAAGTCTTTCTTCCCTTGACAATCAAATTATCTGTACAGGGAGGTAGTCAAATGGATTACAAAATTGCTCCAATGTTTCCTTTCAAAGTCATCGGCTTCCAGAAGATTTTTGATAATGAAACTGCTTATACGGAAATTCCAAAGTTCTGGAATGAAACCTGTGAGAAATATGCTTACGGCGTTTATGCTGGAAATGCACCGGCAAATCCCTATGAGCAGGCATTGGTGGACAACTGCATCGGTGAATACGGTGTCTGCATCGACGATATCGGCGGAGGCAAATTCCGCTATCTGATTGCTGGTAAGTACACGGGTGGACCTGTGCCGGAGGGAATGGTAGTCTATGAGTTTCCGAGAAATGAATGGGCAGTATTCGATTGCATCGGTCCGAATCCTCAGACACTGCAGAGTGTGAACACCCGCATCTTCTCTGAATGGTTACCCGGAAATCCGGATTATGAGCTGAGCGGAAACGCCACGGTAGAGTGGTATGACTGTATAAACGGAGAAATGACGGACCCGGATTATCATAGTGCAATCTGGGTGCCGGTAAAGAAAAAAGCATAGTTCCAGCAGCATGAAAAAGTCTCCCGGTCGCCGGCGTAAAAACCGATGATCGGGAGCTTGCTTTATGTCCGGCTCAGCCCTCGAAGGTGGAGCCGTTCTTGAAGGTGAAAGTCAGGCGGCCATCCGCATAGGCCGTGGCGTAGTCCAGCAGGCCACACCAGAGCTTTTCGCTGAAGGCGGTAACCTCGCCGTCCTGCTGCTTCAGAATTCGGAGGAAGTCCTCCATCGTGCCGCGCCGTTCGAGGATGTCGCTGATCTGCTGCGCGATGGCGTCCTTCTTGGCCTCGGCCTCTTTGAACTTCTGGCTGAGGGCATCGAAGCGCTTGTTGTATTCGGTCTGGTCCTGCACGACCGTGGCGTTCTGCCGGATCATCATTACCATGTCCGCCGCGCTGCTGCCTTCCTCGCTGTGCAGCTTGGTGTAGATCTCCTGGTCCTTCAGGTTGTTCGATTCGACCTGGATGTTGTAAAGCGCGGCAAAGTCCTCCGCGGCGGTGATGATGCGGCTGGTGTTGCCGTAGACCACGAAGGTGCCCGTCTCGGCGAGGGCCTTTTCCACCAGCTCATCATGGGAGAGCGCATGCTCCGCTTCCACGCTGTCGGACTTGCCGCCGCAGGAAGCGAGCAAACAGACAAGGAGGGCCATGCTGAGCGCCAGGGCAAGAAAACGACTGACCTTTTTTATTGGATTACCTTCCTTCCGCCTTTTCACATACGTCATGTCAGAAACCGGGGATTTCCGTTTTCCGGTCGTTTTTCGGTCTTCCGGGCAGGGGGCCTCTTCGCACGTGGCGAATCGAGCCTGCTGGAAAAAATTGTATTATTGTTTCGCGGTAAAAGCAATTACTATTCAAAAGAGAATGAACGGGCTGGTACTGCGAACAGCATCAGCCCGGATCAGAATACTTTAATTGAGTTTCAGCGCCTCGCGCACCACGGCGGGCAGCGCCGGGAACGATGCGGCCGGATCAAAGACCAGCCGGGCAGATACGGCGGCGTCAACGTCGCTGCGCACGACGCGGATCGTTCCGCCGCAGGAGACCGAAAGCTCCGAACGCCGATCGTCCCGCAAAAGCAGCGACACCGAGCCGTCGGTAAAGCTGACCTGGGAGAGATCGGCCTCCGACGTGATGAGCGTCGCAAAGCGGTCCATCGCCTCGCCGTCCAGCGTGACGGTATAGCGCGCCGCGCCCGACGTCGTTTCCACCGAGGCGTCTCCGAGGAGCATGGCCTCGTATGCCAGTCGGAGCAGCTCGCTTTCCCGGGAGAAAACGCTTCCGTCCAGGGCAAATGGCGCGCCGCTTTCGGTGCAGGCGGCGGCGTCCGTCAGATACAGCGAGGTATCCCGCCGCATCAGGCGGGAGACCGCCGGACCGTACTGCCGCGTGCGCTGCCAGCGCAGCGTTTCGTCGATCTGCAGCGGCCCGCAGTCGGCCCGCAGCGACACATCGGCGCTAAGCGGGTCTCGCGCGCTCAGCTCCGTCCATGCGCGCAGCAGGCGGAGCAAGTCCTCCCCGGCCTCCTCCGTTTTCAGATAGGCGCCGGAGGCGACGGCGGAACGCACCGGGAGCGGCAGGTCGTGCTCCCGCGCGGCGACATGGAGCTTCAAAGACGCGAGGACCTCGGCCCCGTCCGCGCTCCAGGCGGCGTCCAGCCGCTCGATCTCGCCGTCCCGCACGATCAGGTCCAGCGTGATCTGCTGCGGCTGCGCCGCGCGCATAAAAGCGGGCAGGCAGCCGGTGATCGCGGCGACCGCCTCCGGCGTATCGGCGACGGCGTGGAACGCGCGCACGTCGTTTTCCTCATTGACGGTGATGTTCAGCGTCCGGTAGAGCGTCGCGGCGGAATTGAGCAGCTGCGTGGCGTCCGGCAGCGCGTCGCCGACGGCGCAGCATTTGCCGTTTTCCAGCAACAGGGCCTTGTCACAGAAATAGAAGGGGATGCCCTGCAATTGGACGCAGGACAGACGCTTGCCCTCGCAGCGCGTGACGTAGAGCGCCATGTCCGTTTGGTAATCCGTCTGATCGCCGCGGACGGACAACGTCAGGTCCATGTCGGTCTCGCGGCGCTCCTCAAAGCCGCGCAGCAGCAGATAGATCTCCTGGTTCGCGGCAAGGCTGGTGTAGCGGAGCAGCAGGGCAGAGGCAACGCCCAGCACGCAGACCAGCGCCAGCAGGATGAGGAGCAGCCGTCTGCGGCGTAAGCGGAAGCGGGAGGCCTTCTTTGCCTGTTCCTCGGTCTGATCCGCTTTCGGGCGGGCGCGGACGATAAGCGCGGCGATCAGCGCCGCGACGGAGACGACCAGCGCGCCCAGAAGGACCCATGCCCACCAGGGGACCGCCACGGACACCAGGGAGAGGTCCGTTTCCCCGGCGGGCAGGTCAAAGCAGAGGTAGGAGCCGATCTGCGCGGTCTCCAGCCGCTGCCAGCCGTCCCCGGCGGCGCGGTAGAGCTGCAGCGTCCCGTGGGCGGCCCTGGGAGGCAGATAGCGGACGGCGTGGGTCTCCGCGCCGTCGTCCGGGACGGTGACGGACCACTGCTCCAGAAGCGTAGTGTTCACCGCGCGCAGGCGGGCAAGCGGCGTGCTCTTGTCCGGCGTGAAGCCGGAGAGGGCGGGGGAGACCGTCAGCGCGTCCCGATCGGTATACGCGCCGGAGACGAAGAACACCGGGCGAGAATCGAGCCGCGAAATTTCGCTGGCCAGCGCGGTCACGCTCGGGAAATAGAGCGCCGTGACCGTCGTGTCAAAGTGCAGGTCTTGAAGCGTGCTGTGGTCCCAGACGCCGTACTGACCTTCCTTCGCGGGGATTGCGGGGAAGACCTCGGCGCCGAAGCTCTCGCCGTAGGAAAAGCTGCGCTTGGAGACCTCGGCGCCGTCGGCGACGAAGCGCAGCGTGAAGGAACGGAAGCAGTGGGGAAGGCCGGGCTCATCCAGAAGAAGCGTATAGTCGATCGGCTCGGCCTGCCCCTGGACGCTGATGCGGTCGAGTCCGGCGAGGGCGTCCGAAACAAAGCGGTTGCCGGAAAAGCTGCCGAACTCCGAGCCGGAGATCGCGCCGGCATACTGCTGCGCGTCGGCGATCTCCACCAGCGCGCGGCAGTCGGAGACGCGCAGGCGCGAGCCTTCCTCGCTTCCACTGCCGACGATGCCGCCGAGATACTTCCGGCCGCTGAGCGTGCAGCGCGACCAGTTGGACCGCAGGATGTTGTCCGCGTGCCCGGCGATGCCGCCGACATAGTCGCCGCTCTCGCTTGCAGCGGAGCCGTAAGCCTCGCAGGCGCTGATGACGCCGAGCTGCGCGTCGCCGCAGACGGCGCCGACGTTGTTGCGCTTGCCGGTGACGCTGCCCTCGTTGGTGCAGCTTTGTAAAATGCATTTGAGCTCGTAGGTCCGATGGATGACGCTGCTGATGCTCTTCTGCTCGTCGCCCTCCGGATTCAGCTCGTTATAAACCATCATCGAGCCGGCGACGCCGCCGACGTCGATGTCCCCGCTGACCGCTCCGGCATTGACGCAGCGCAGAACCTTACCCTCGCGGGCGGCGTCGATATCCTCATCGGAGGTGTCTTCGATGATCGCCTCCGCGCTGTAGGCGCCGGCGTCGTCCATCACGCCGAGGACCGTGTGCATGATCTGGAGGAACTGGTTGTTGATGCGGCGAATGTCCAGCAGAAGCTGATCGGAGGCGGATTTCGACTCGCCGTTCAAAAGCTCGAGCTGATTGGAGATGTCCTGTAAGGACCCGTAGAGCGCATCGGCGGAGGGATCGACCGTATCGCCCGGCGCGTCGAAATGCAGCGCGGGTTTTCCGGAAAGATCGTCCAGCAGCGTTTCAAACTCGCGCATGGCGTCCGTCGCCTGCGCAGAGGTGTCTCGCAGCGCGGAGACAGCAGCGCGAAGGTCGTCGGTGCCGGTCTGCGCGCCGTCGGCTGCCAGCGCAAGATCGTCCGTCGCGGAGCGGAGATACCAAAACACCCCGCCGCTGTCGCCGGGCCTGCCGTTCACCAGAATGTCGAGCGCGCCGCCGAGCGTTTCAAAGCCCTGCTTTGCCGCATCGGTTTCAAATTCGGAGCTGTCGCGGATAACGCCCAGGGCGCTGTCCATGGCTGACAGACCGTCCGCAACGGTCTGCAGCGCGCCGGGAATGTCCTGCTGCGAAAGGTAATCGCGCATCGCGGAGAGGGAAGCGATGCTCCCGTCGGCAATGCCGGAGGCCAGACCGCTCAGCGCGTTCGTGACGGCGCTCATCCCGGCAACGGCGCTGTGCATCCCGCCGCGGAGATCGTCGAGCGCGCCGGGCGTGTGATCGCCCTGCTCATCCGTCGCGCCGTAGATCAGGCGGTTCCACTCGTCCTCGCTCATGCCGTCCGCGGGACGGATCGCGCCGTCCAAAGCGTCGATCCCGGCTTTGAGCTGCGCGCTCCCGGTATTCAGAATGTCGGAGGCTGTTGCCAACTCCGACGCCATGCGCCGCAGCGCGGACCCGGTCTGCGCCTCGTCCATCTGATCGATTCCGGCGGAGAGCAGGTCGAGCGCGGCGGTCATGCTGTCGCCCGCGCCGGCCAGATCGGACGCCGCTGCGCGCAGCGCCGGCAGGGAAGCGCGGAAGACCGCCCCCGCGCGATTGACCTCGGCCGTCGTGCTGTCAATGTACTCGGTGACGTTGCCGGCCAGGCCCTTCGCGTCGCTCCGCGCGGTATCCACGCTGCCGCCGATGGCGGTCAGACGGGCGGAAATGGTGTCCGAAGCGCCGGAGGCGTCGATGATCGCGCGCTCCACCAGGGCGTTCAGCGCGTCGAGCTGCGCGCGGACTTCTTCTGTGGAGCTTTCGCTCAGATTGATCTTCACATAGGGCTCGGCGATGCCGACGATGCCGCCGATGTCCTTTCGGCCGTAGATGCTGCCGCTGTTTGTGCAGCCGGAGATATGGCCGCAGCTGCGCCCGGCGATGCCGCCGACGTTGTAGCCGGTGTGTTGATAGCCGACCGTGCCGCGGTTGGAGCAGGCGCTGATCTCGCCGTCGTTGAAGCCGGCGATGCCGCCGCTGTCGGTCATAATGTTGTAGGTGTCCGGGCTGGAGATGCGGCGCAGGGCGTTTTCCGCGTCGAGATTCAGCTCGGTCAGCGTGACGGTGGGGTCCGTCGTGTTCGTGTTGACATAGGCGCTGCTGATGCAGGCGGTGATCGTCCCGGCGTTGCTGCCGGCAATCCCGCCGGTCATGCGCCTGGAGAACACCCCGCCGCCGACCTCGCAGCGCCGGACCAGACCGTCGGCGCTGTTCACGCCGACGATGCCGCCGGTCAGCGCCTCACCGCTGACCGTTCCGGAAAAAGCGCAGTCCAGGATGCTGCCGTGGTTGACGCCGGCGATGCCGCCGACCTGCTCCCCGCTGCCGTCGGGCGATATGCTGCCCTCCACGCGCAGATTGCGCACGACAGCGCCGCGGGAAACGACGCCGAACAGCCCTGCCGGAGCGACGGCCGCGCTGAGCTCCAGACCGGAGATCGTGTGTCCGCCGCCGTCAAAGGTCTCGCCGAAGCTGGCGGCGGGCAGATACGCGGCGCCGGAGAGGGAGATGTCCCGCTCCAGAAGGATCGTTTTTCCGAGGCTCCAGGCGTCATAGCTGCATTTTTCCGCAAAGGCGCAAAAATCCTCCGCGCTGCGGATACGGATCGTGGTTTCCTCTGCCGCCGCCGGAAGCGCCAGGGCGAGCATGAGCGCGGCGAGGACAAGCAGCGCGCCGGCGCGACAGATAAGAGAGCGTTTCACTGCGCGTCGCCTCCTTCCTCGGCGCTGCCCGAGAGCAGCGTCAGGCTCACGTCGCCGTCCACGGTGGCGTGCATCACGCCGGTCACGGTGCCATGGATCTCGCCGCTGACGATGCCGTCCACGGTGATGCGGCCCCGCGCGCTCCGGTGCCGGAGGCCGCCGGAGACAGAGAAGGAGGTTTTTTCAATGACCTTTTCCCCGAGAAGCAGCAGCTGCGGGAGCGTGAACATGACGAGGATGATGGAGATCACCGTGCCGCGGCCGAGGCTCTGGCCGATGCCGACGATCGTACCCTCGGAGCTGATCTGCCCGAGGATGAAGCCGGAGGCCGCGAGGATCGTGCCGGAGGTCAGGATTGTGGGGAAGGCGAAATTCATCGAGTCGATGATCGCGTCGCGGCGGTCCAGGCGCCGGCGCGTTTCCATATAGCGGCTCGCGATGACGATGGCGTAGTCGATGTTGGCGCCCATCTGGATCGACGAGACGATCAGATAGGCGATGAAGAACAGGTCCACATGCGTGAAAACAGGGACGGAGAAGTTGATCCAGATCGCGCCCTGGATGACGAGGATCAGCAGCAGCGGCATCGCCACGGACTTGAAGGTGAACAGCAGCACGACCAGCACGATGAGAATGCTCATCACGCTGACGACGATGTTGTCCCGGGCGAAGGACTTCTGGAACTCGTAGGCGTTCGTGGAATTGCCGACGACGTAAATCTTCCCGTCGGGGTAATGGCTGCGGGCGACCTGCGCGATCGTGTCCGTGAAGGCGTAGGTCTCGTCGCCGCTGACGGGCAGGTCGAGATAGACCAGCATGCGGCTGTAATCCTCGCCCTGCAGCTGCAGCTTACCGTTTCGCATGCTGTGGGCCGCGTCTCGCAGCTTCGCGGTGGTCTCCTCGCCGAGGGAGACGTACCCCTCCTCCACATGGTCCCAGACGAAAAGGAACATGTCGATGAGCGGGACGGAGTAGGTCGAGACGCCGCCCACCAGCTTGCCGTACGCCTCCTGTTCGGTGGCGTAGGCCGTATAGATCAGACGGCTCAGCTCATAGTCGATGTCCGCGAGCTCCGCGAACTGGCGGGGCGTCAGACGGTCAGTGAGGGTGTAGCCGTCCATGGCCTCGATGTTGCTGAGCCCCATCGTGCGCTGGACCTCGGGCATGGCGTCCAGCTCGTTCAGGACCGCGCGCTCCGCCTCATAGTCCCCGGCGGGCACCACCAGGGCCACCAGGTTGGAGGAGGTGAAGTTCTCCTTGATGAGCCTCTGGGCCACCTGCTGCCGGTTCAGTTTGGGGGTGACGATGGTATCGTATCCGTAGACGTAGGGGCACTTGCCGGAGAGGAACCAGGCTCCCGCCACCAGGACCACAAAGAGGATGGGCACCACATGCCGGGTGGCATAGGCAAACTTTCCCACAAAGGGGATCTTGGGCACGAAGCTCCGGTGCTTCGTCTTTTCGATCCAGGGGCCGAAGAGCATGAGCAGGCAGGGCATGAAGACGAACACGGCGAAGAGGGCGAAGAAGATGGCCTTGATGAGGCAGATGCCCATGTCCGGCCCCAGGCGGAACTGCATGAAGAGCATGGCCACCAGGCCGCCGATGGTGGTGAGGCTGCTGGCCCCGATCTCCGGTATGCCCTTGCTCAGGGCCTGGATCACCGCCTCCCGCAGGGGCAGGGTCTGATGCTCCTCCTTGAAGCGGTTGCAGAGGATCACCGCGTAGTCCAGGGACAGGGCAAGCTGGAGGATGCTGGTGACGGAATTGGAGACGAAGGAGATCTTCCCCAGGAGGAAGTTGGAGCCCATGTTCATGAGCATGGCGCTGACGAAGGTGAGGAGCAGCACGGGGATCTCCGCCCAGGTCTGGCTGGTGAGGGCCAGCACGGCGACGACGATGGCCGCCACGATCACCATGATCACGTTCACCTCGCTCTGGATGATCTCCGCCAGCTGGTTCCCCAGGGAGGTATCCAGATAGGTGTCATACGCGGAATACCGCTCCAGCACCCGGTTCAGGGCGTCCAGAGCGGCAGGATCGTCTTCGGGATAGTCGAAGGTGATGTCGTAGAGGGCGGATACGTTGCTGTAGTGGTCCGTGGTGTCGTCGAAGGCCACCCCCTGGACCCCCTCCATGGCCCGGATCTCCTCTGCGATCTCCTCCGCCCTGGCGTAGGAGACGCTGGAGAACATGAGCTTGGCGGAGCCGAAGGTGGTGAACTGCTCCGCCATCACGTCCAGCCCCTGACGGGTCTCGGACTGCTGCGGCAGGTAGGCCGTCAGGTCGTTCTCCACTTTCACCCAGTTTCGGGAGACCAGGGAGAAGAGAAGGAGGATGGCGATGAGCAGGAAGATTAGGCTGCGTTTGTCCACGATAAAGGTTGCCAGCTTGACCATGGCGAAAAAATCATCTCTTTACCTGATTTGCTTTAAGGGTCTTGGGGTCCGGTTTCAGCGATACCGCTGGAACACCTCCCGGACCGCCTCCATGTTTTCAAATACTGCCAGGGTGACCGTGAAGCCGTCCCGCCGGACGCTGCCCCCCCGGATGACGGGGAGCTGTTCGGTGAGGTAGGACTTGGCGGCCTCCTCCTTCCGGGCCAGATGCTTCTCCAACCGCTGCTTCACCGCCTCGGCGGCCTCTCCGTCGGCGCAGCGCACCACGATCAGCTCATCCGGCGCGGTGGAGCTCTCCGGCAGATAGTACACCGCGCTGACGTAATCCTCCGGTTTCAGGCCGGTGTTTTCCAGCAGGAAATCCGCGGGCATGACGGACATCTCCGGCCCGCCCGCCGCCTCCAGCAGCGCGGAGGCCAGGGCCTGGGGCTCCGGCAGCTCTGGCTTCGCCTTCCCGCAGCCCGCGAGGACCAGGAGCGCCAGAAGCAGGATCGCCACATGGCGAAGGTTCCGGGTTTTCATCATTGCGTTCCTCCCTTACTCGCCCTTGTCTGCGGCCCACCGGTACAGGGCCTCCACCACCGCCCGGCGGCCTGCGTTGCCCAGGTGGATGAAGCCATCGCTGCAGTAATCATACGGCAGATTCCCGTCCGCGTCGCTCATGGCCGAGTGGATGTCGATGACCGGAACACCCCGGTCCGCGCAGGCATTTTCCACACTCTCCACGAATTCATCAATGAGGGCATTATCGAAATGACGGTTTTCCGTGTAATCCGGCAGCCATTCAGAGGCGGTTTTCGGCGGGATGGTCATGAGGTACAGCTCCACCCCCGGCTGCCACTCCTCCAGTAGGTCCATGAGCCGCAGGTAGCGGGAGGTGATCAGGGGCACGTCCGCCGGGTCCTCGGCCACCAGATCGTTCAGCCCCAAAAACAGGAAGATCCGCCTGGGCTGGAGAGCGGCGACGATCTCCTGCAGCGGCGTTTCCGCCCCCTGCCAGACGTAATACCTGCCCAGGTCCCGGTCGCCCACCAGATCGCAGATGCCGATCCCGCTGACGCTGGTGAGAAAACGGGCGTCTCCCAGAAGCGTGTCGCCCCCTCCCCGTACAGCGTTCACGTAGATCCGTACCCCCTCCAGGATGGAGTCGCCCAGGAACAGGCTGCCGTTGAAGAAGGCGTCGTTCTTCGTGTTGACCGGCACGGGCGTGGGTTCAGGAGTCGGCTCCGGTGTGGGTTCGGGCGTCGGCTCCGGTGTGGGTTCGGGCGTCGGCTCCGGTGTGGGTTCCGGTGTCGGTTCGGGAGTCGGCTCCGGCGTGGGTTCGGGCGTAGGTTCGGGTGTGGGTTCCGGTGTTGGCTCGGGTGTTGGTTCCGGCGTAGGCTCAGGCGTCTGGGCCACCGCCGCAGCCGTGGGCGCGGGAGGCGCTTCCTGGGGCGCACCGCAGCCGGTCAGCAGGCAGAGGGCCAGCAGAACCAGACAGATATGGGTGATCCGTTTCATCCTCACGCCTCCACGTCTCTTTGTAATACATCAGTATATCGCCGTTGAATTCCACTTGTCAAGAAAAGCGGCCCGGGCACAACGCGGGTACCGCCGGGATCACCGCTTCAGCTGCTTCGCCTTGTCCGTGATCCCCTTCTCCCGCCAATGGCCGAAGAAGAACAGCGGGATGATGAGCATGCCCATGAGCATACTGATGCCCCAGGCCTGGAATACGCCTATGTAGTGGTCCATGCCCACCCCGGCGGCGGCAGCCGCCTCCCGGCTGAGGAAGGTCCCCGCCGCCACGGCCTCCTCCAGGTCCCGGTCCAGGGGTCGGGCGGTGAGGGCCCAGGTGATGGGCACCTTCAGGATGGTGGAGCAGATGACGCACAGGGAGGCGCTGAGGGCCGCCCCCGCGCCCCGAAGGGTCCCGGCCAGGATGTTCTGGACCCCGTAGAAGAAATAGAAGAAGCACACAAAGCGGATGCCCTGGGCCGCCATGAACCGGGCGTTCTCGCTGGAGCCGAAGATCAGGGTGATGGCCGGGCAGAAGAAGTACAGGATCACGGACAGCACCAGGGTGACCCCGCAGGTCACCAGAAGGGTGGTGCGCACACCTTTATTGGTGCGGTCCAGGTCCCCAGCCCCCACGTTCTGGCCCACATAGGTGGTGACGGCGGTGGAGAAGCCCATCATGGGCAGAAGCACGAAGCCGTCGATCTTCATGAGCATGGAATTCGCG
>JAEEGG010019972.1_pt1 | contig 13446 bp, 15 predicted proteins | sample 9134161 | NCBI WGS metagenome assembly JAEEGG01 (sample SAMN16246543, study PRJNA631951) | gut metagenome | biome: gut microbiome; feature: rumen; material: CR-attached | host: Bos | place: Iran: Karaj | collected 2018-10 | reverse complement strand
ACGTGTCGTAGAAGTACATGTCGCCACTCTTGGGGATGGCGTAGTAGAACGTCTCGCGCTTGCCGTTCAGGAACTGCTCGAAGGTGATCTTTCCCCTCGAAGCCGTGTAGGTCGTCTTCACCTCCAGTCCGCTGCCCTGCTTGCCGCTCAGTGTGGCAGTGCCGTCGCTCGCCAGGTCTGCGTAGTATTCTGGCCTCTCGCTGATGCCCAGTTCCTTTGGGTAGAAGTCCGTCCGCCATCTTCCAATGACACCGTTGTCGCTGGCCCCCGCATTGGTTGTGTCGGTAAATCCGAATCCTGTAGAGAAGGATATCCATTCGCCGGTGGTCGGGTCTACAGGATGCTTGTATCCGTCCATGTCGTCGATTCTGATTTTCTCGGGCACGTTTCTCCTTGAAACGTCCATACCGATGTTGTTGGCCAGCACCACCGTCGTCGCCATGTCGCCCACAGCGTCCCATGTGCCGACGGCCTGGAAGTGGTCAAAACCGCCAATCATACCACCCGACGGCCCCACCTCTTTCGCTTCGTAGAGGAACGAGCCGTTGCGGAAGAAGTAGACATTGCCCTCTTGTGTGGTGAACATCTTTCCCGACAGGTAATCGTCTGCGCTGCCGCCCGATCCGCTGTCGTCGCTGCTGCATGCCGCCAAGCATAGCGCCACTGCAGCCATCATAACTAAAAATACTTTTTTCATATCGCCTGAATTTTTTGTAGTTAAACAATATACCTTTATAATATATTACTTTATTGGCTTCTTGGCAGATGGTATCAGTCCGAGGTGAATACCTTGGCCGCAATGAGGACAGACAAAATCGTTGCCCTCCTGCTGCGGCAGTTCGTCGAGGAAGAATTCCCCGCGACTGACGCCGATGATCTTTGCTATTTCGTCGAGCTTTCCGATGGTCGGATTTCCATTCACAATCTGACTGACTGCCGAACGGCTGGTGTTCATCACCTTTGCAATATCTTCAAGTGTAAAGCCTTGCTTTTTGATTACTTCTTTTATCCTCATAAAGTTTATATCTTACGTTTTCGTTGCAAAGATAAGATATTTCTTGCTATCTACCAAACTTTTTCGCAAAAAAGTTGTAGTTTTATCTCCTTTTTTATGCTTTTTTTGTCAAATCACACCTTAACTTATCAAATTTTTGTTAAATTTTGGGCTGTTTTCTTGCAAGTATCAGGATTAAGGCTTATCTTTGCAGCGTCAAATCGTTCAAGCGGCATTAGGAGCCGCATCACAGGCGGCATTTTTTATGCCATCTTTCTTGGGAGAGATCATAGAATCTCAATATACCGACCGCACAGCGTGGGCGCTCTTTACTGAGCATGCGAAAGCACCCGAGGTTTTGCTTGAACGAACCTGACAGCGCTTAGTGCGGTTTTTTATTATTTAATGTCAAAAAGTTCAAGTGTATGAAAAAATTTAGAGAAACCTGCACCTTAAATGGTGTGAAATCAGTCCCGATGGACACCGCAAATCCGGTCGCGGCAGTGCAAGTAGATGAAAAGACGATGCAGCTATGGGAACGTGACCCGATGCGGTACAGAGACCAGATTATGATTCTCGAAAAGAGAATGCGTGATGAAAGGAGAGAGCGCTTTGAGAACAAGACGGGATGGTATTTTCGCAAAGACCTCACGCTGGAAGAGATTCTCGCATACAGCCGCAAAGACCGTATGGAGTCGAAATTATATATCAGGATTATCAACTTGACAGCAAGAATTGAACGTATGGATAAGCCGCAGAAGTGCCGCAACGTGATAAGCAACGGCCCGCAGGTATTGATCCAAACTGCTGAGCAATACGTGATGTCGTTAATGATGAAGCAATGTATAACAATTGGCAAGGCATAAAACTGAATGTAGCTATGAGTATCAATCCGCCAGTAAGACATATCAAGGTGTTCGGCTGGAGAATATACTTCAGCCGAAGTAAAATGAGACGTTGTGCGCCATCGCTAAATAGACATAAGATTCACCGCAGAAGGCACGTCAATAATCTTTCAAGGAAAAAGTTACGTAGATACAAACAGACGGGTGGCTGTTGTCAGATATGTGGTCATCACGGTGAAATCGGTCAGATGGAAATGCACCACATCCTTCCAATAGCTGTTTTCCCTGAGTTGGGCAATGAAATAACAAACATGATTCTCCTTTGCCGACAGTGCCATTTCCTGGTTCATCACAATCCTATGCTAAATTTGAAGCTGATGTCAAGACAAGCAACGCAGAACGGCATCGACCTCTCAAAACGATATCATAAAAAAGCCATGACTCTCTGGGAGACTTCACAAGCATGCCAGCAGCAGAAAATGGAGATAGAGAATATGAGTAGTAGTAGCATATAAATGACATTTCAAAAGTTAGGAATATGAATAAAACGAGTAAAAACTATGCCGATTTCGTTCGCCGTGTTGCTTTTGTTCAAGGCGACGCGATTGATTTGGGCGAATCGGAATACAAGGGCGACAATGAGCCGATTATTGTACGCTGCACGCGTTGCGGTTTCACTTTTGCTGTCGAGCGGGCTGGCAGCCTTCTCGACGAGGATAAGCCCGCCGAGTGTCCTCTCTGCCGCGAGCGCCGAGAGCACTTGCAGCGCATGAACCGCATCCGTCTGAAGGAGAACAACCGCCTGCGTTCGGCTCTCCAACTGATTAGCATCTTATAATATATAAAGGAATAGAGATATGCCGTCATTCTATAGCAACGACAAACTCGAACAGATAACCAAGCGCATCAAGCGAGGGCAAGACCCTTGGGACGCTTGCGACCCAGGCAATCGCCGTGAGTGCATACGTGGCGCATTCGCCGCCTATGCCATGCACCGATCGGGAATGAAAATTACCGACCCATCTGAACTGGTAATCGCAGCCAATAGAATGTTTGGCATTGAGTTTGATAAAGCCGACCGTCCAACATATTTTAATTTTGAACGGCAACTCTTCCAATATTTCAAAAAGGAACTCGACGAAGTAAGGCTCACTAAGAGGATTGAATCATTCTTTGACCCCAACTTCAAGAAGTCATTCCATCAGGCCCTTATCGACATTCACGAAGACCGCCGCAAGGCGGAAGCCGACCGAAAGCGGATGCTGAGGGAGAAGGATAAGGAAAGGGAACGCGAGCGCAACCGCAAGGCTGCCAACAAGCGCCGCCGTGAGGCATACAAGGTAGAGAAGAGCGAACGTGAGAAGTTCGACCAGGCGCATCCATTCATTGTAACCCACAAAGTAAGGCTGATGCCGAACAAACAGCAGGAAGAGTATATCCAAAAATGCTTCAAGGTGTACCGACTCTGCTATAACTGGGCTCTTGACACATGGCGACGCAGATACAATGAAGGAGAACGGGTGTTTGCCGATCAGCTTAAAACAGAGTTCAATGCCATCTACGACCTGCATTTTCCCATCGTGAACGAAGTGACTCACTTTGCCAAGGACACGGGTTTCGACTGTTTCCGCAGGGCGCAGAATGACTACTTCAATAAAATAAGCCGTGGCGCAAAGGCACACTTGCCACGCCGCCGACAGGAGTGTCTGCGCGACGGCTCTTTCAGATTCACTAAGCGCGGCACCAGTTTCCCCTATCTCTGGGACTACAACCCCGACAACCCAGACAGCGTGGCCAATTATGAGAAGAACGGACCGAGCAAGAAGCGTCAGTATCTACATATTCCAGAGTTAGGTTGCGTGAAGATGATGGAGCGCGTGCGCTTTGACGGTCGCGTGCTGAGTGCGGTCATCAAGCAGGAGGCCGACGGCCACTACTATGCCTGCATCAACGTGCGCATCGACCAGGAAGAGTGGAAGCGCACCCATAAACAAGGTAATCGCACACTTAGGCCAATTGGCATCGACATCGGCGTGAAGAATTATGCGGTGATTTCGAACGGTGTGATGATTGAAAACCCCCACATCGGCAAAAGCATGATGGCTCGCGAGAAACTGTTGGCATCGAAAATGATGCGGTGTCAACATGCCCGCACCGAAAAGGATAAGGCAGAGGGAGTGCGTGCATCGAAGAACTTCAAGAAGCGTGCAGCCATACTGGCCAAGTTTAGAAACAAGATAACGAGGAAGCGTGAGGATTTCATCCACAAACTCACATCGGTACTCACCGCCAGGTTTGCACGGATCGTGGTCGAGGACTTCCGAGTGGAACACCTGCGACAGAAACACGCCCTTGCAGCAGAACTATCTGACATAGCACCTTACCGCTTCCGGTCATTGCTCCAACAGAAGATGGATATGATAAAGGTGAAGAACAAGGCACTCCAGATAGACAGCCAACTGACAATAGCCAATCGTTATTTCCCGTCAACACAAATATGCTCTATATGCGGAGACCGAAGAGAGGAAAGGCTGACATTGAAAGATAGAACGTTCGTTTGTGAGCATTGCGGTGCGGTTATCGACCGCGACCTGAATGCCGCAAGGAACCTGATGAAGATAGTAGGGCCGGGCGAGCCCGATTCGTCTGCGGAGTCAGGCGGTCTTTTAAGACGTTTGAAAAAGAATGGAATTAAAGCCCGTCAGATGGATGCAGAAAGCAAGTAGGGCTGCAGACCTGCTTGCACGCCAGTGCCGCCACACTGTTTTTTATAAGCCTTGTGGCGGCTTTTTCTTTTTATTCGTTTTCTCGTAGAAAAATTCACTCAACATGAACCTGTTTTGTAGAGAAAATTGCCTTGATGAAAATCAAGTACTATGGAAATTTTGAAAAACACACCTTCCCAAGCCAACACCTAAAATGTTGATATATTGATGCTTATAACCACCTGTTATTGCTCACAGTTACCAAAGTTTGTTAGGCTAAAATCCGAACTTTTGAATCATAGAAGTGGTGCTGATAACAAGACGGAAGCCTGCCCGCCACGCTGCTGGGCTGACTGGAAGCCCCCCTGCGGGGCTTTGTTCCCACATATATGCATAGGCGGCTGATTATCAGCAACTTACGTGTTTTTCTTTCGACTGAGCACCCGACACCATAAAGAGCAGCCCCTGAACACCCCGAAACGATCGGCACGGCGACCACCACCGCGACCACAACGCCCACCAGGACCACCACGCCCACCAGGACCACCACGCCCACGACCACCACGACCACCACGACCACGACCAGGACCGGCACAACATCAGGAGCAGCAGCACCACCACAACCCCGACAAGCTACCAACACCCCGACCACATCAGGAGCGGCCACGCTCCCCCAATCTGGCAACCATAAGCAAACAACAACCCCCAACACCATGAGCAGCACCACAACCATAAGAGCAGCACCACAACACCCCGGAAATATCCCGATAAAACGCCACCACCTTATATATAAATATACGCGATAATAAACGCGCGTTTGTGAAAACTTGTAAAAATAGTTATTTGTTTAGTTGTATCTTTACAAATAAACGTTAATAAATAGTTATTTCTTTCGTTTTTATTTGGTTGTTTAGATAAAACTTACTATCTTTGCACTTGGAAACCTAAAGGAGCGGCGAAGACAGTAACCCAACCCTGACAAAGTTTTGAGCGCGCAAGCCCTCGGCAACGGACTACAGGCAGTAACCACCCGACCCCCTCACCTCTTAATGTAGGGTAGGCGCAACGCCTACACGGTGACAACCCCGCGAACAATACAGAGTCAAGAGCAATAAATAATTATAATAACCCTCAAAAATTAGTAGTTATGAAAATGTACGAAGTAATTACAACTTTCACCGACGGCGGACAAGTTGCAATGTATTACGAATCGAAAGCGGAAGCAATAGCGGCCGCCGACAACGACGCATTTACACACGACGGCACAATCAGAAGATTAACCGCCGGCCGCGTTGACGTGGTTAAGTGTTTTATTTTGGATATTGACCACATGGGACAAAATAGCGGATTATATAGCCAACACTTTATACCTAGTTTATTAGTAGTTGAGCGCGACGGCCTGTTATGGTTAAGAGTTGAAAACGTACACGAAAGCGGATATATAACCCCGGCGGGCCTAACTCTTCTTTATACTGACGAGTTACAAGCACAACGGGCGGCACTCGGTTAGCAACCACGGGAGCGGGCGACCGCTCCCCGCTCTTAATATACACCCCGCGAAACATCACATAAAATTTAGAATAAACAATTTAAAATTATAAAGATATGATTAAATCTGCAGTTAAAAAAGGAAATTTCGTAAAATGCGACATTGAGAACATGAACGGCCGTATTTATCAAATAGTCGATTTCGACGACTGTATTTATTTGGTAGATGTTGACAAAGTAGCCGAAGGCCTGGAAACCTTAGCGCCGCGCGATTTCTGGCGAGTAAGTCCGAAATACTTTGCGGCTAATTTCTCACTGGTTGAAACCGACAAGCCGGAAAAGCCCGCACGGGCCGCCGGTGTCGTAGCCGCTGCGCTTTTCTTGCTTTCGCTAACAATCGGAACGGCTGAAAAGCCCGCACAGATTTACACAGATGATCCCGCCGCAGTGCTGGCCGAAATAGCCGCCGCCGGTGAGGTTGTAACCGCTTACGACATCGCCGCCGCATAACGTTAGAGAGTTTGCAAAATATCACCATATTATAATATTATAGCTTATGAAGACAATCAACGACACCCCCGCCGAACTGCGCGAACTGGGAGCCCTGGCGCCCCTCTTCGCATGGACTGACCGCCACCCCCGCGCCGCCGCCGTGCTCTTGTGGCTCATGGCCGCCGCCCTCGTTTACGTGGTATTTACTTATAATTTCACGATACCCGCGTACAAATAAGGACAGAGGGACAAAACAACAAAAAGAACATATTAATAACAATTTAATTCTGATAAGATTATGAAGACAACAAGCAACAAGAACGAGACAAAGCCCGCCGTTATAGGTTGTAATGACATCAGCGAAGCCACGGCCACCGCTCAGGCTTTGGGGCTGACCGTTAAAAATAATACATGGTGCTACGCCCTTTATTACCTGAAGGACGAGAACGGCGAAAACATCCGCAACGACAGGGGCGAATATATTATTATTTCGGCTTCGTTATGCATTGATAATAATAATAAATGGTTTCTTCCCCGTAGATGGTTTAAAAATGGATGGATAGCCGAAGAGCTTCCGAGCTACTGGAGTATTGACACCTATGTACATAAGCCGGACGGCTCGTGTATTCGTGACTATGACCCGACAATAAAACGAAGCGACGACGGCAAGCGCTTTGTATTAAATTTCGATTGGGTATTACCCGCCACAGCTGACAACCTGGGCCGGATCTTGTCCGAGGTGCTGCGACAATTCCGCGCCGCATAATTATACACTATAAATTATATCACTAATCACAGAAAACCCCAAGACCCGGAAGGGCGCAAAATAATATGAAGTACTTCGTAAATTTCCCATATACCGCCGAGACATTAAAGGCAGAATTTCGTGAGCTGGCCAAGAAGTTACACCCCGACACAGGAGGCAACGCCGAGGAGTTTAAGGCAATGCAAAACGAATACGAACAAGTTACAAACAATCTGAAGAAGGCCAACGAGGAAGCCGAGGCCGCCGAGGATCTGAGGAAAGCCCGCGAGGAAGCCCGCCGCCGCGAGGAGGAGGAGCGCAAGCAGGAGGAAGCCCGCAAGGCAGCCGCCCGCCCTGAGTACGAAAGGAAGTGCAAGAAGTGGGCGCACCTCATGGAAGATCTGAAGCCATACCAGGAGGCAGAGGCAGCCGCCCGCAAAAATTACGGATGGAGCAGCCAGGAGGCCAAGGCAGCGGGCCACGCATACAGAGCCGCCCGCCGTCGTAACCTGGTGGCAATGGCTAAGGCCGCTTTTCCTGGTGTGAAGTTTTCCGCAAGCATTTATAACGGATGGGGCGGCGGTGCTACTATTTCATGGAACGAGGGCCCGACGGTTCAGGAGTTCAAGGCCGCAACAGATTATGACATCTTTGTAAGCGGTTGGGACACTTTCGACGGCATGACGGATTGTGCGGGATACGAGCGCGCCGACTTTACAGAGTTTGCGAATAATTACGGCCAGTTCTCGGGCTGCGTCAGCTACGACCGTACAGAGGACAAGGAGCACCGCGAGCACGTCGCCGACGTGATTTGCAGTGTTAAGCCGTCAGCAGCTGAGCAGCGCGCCAGGGATGGACGCCGCGAGGATTGCACGGTATTTCTGAGCAATGAGGAAATAGAGCAGATTTGCAGCCGTTTAGACATCGACCCCGAGAAATTCAAGAAGGGGCACCAGATTTATAGTAATTATGGCGAAAGCCGGTATTTTGAGTTATTTGTCGAATGGTTTACCAAGTGGAGCCATTACACACCAAAGCCCAAGGCCCCGGAGTTTGCGCCCAAGTATGGCCCGACTTACAAGGCCATTAAAAAGGCGTTAGGCGGGAACGTTTTCGGCTATCGTAAAAATGATATTATCGCCGACATCTTCGCACTCTGCGACGATCTCAACGGCTTAGAAATTGGCAAAATATTCATCTGGAAAGAAAAAAAGCAGTTTTCCGGCATGTATTCAAGCAATTACAAGAACACCGCCGCCCGCATCCAAAAAATGGCCGCCGTGGGTATCACTTTAGACCGAGACGGTGAGAAGGTGCAGGCCGTCGCCGAGGAAGTGCGCGAAGCTCTGCGCAAGGAGCGCGCCGACATCGAGCAGCAGCGCCAGAGGTGGGAAGCTGAGCAGCGAGGCGAGCAGGCCGCAGCCAAGGCCGAGAAGCCCCGCAAGGAGCGCAAGCAGACCGAGAGCGCATCCGCCACAGAAACGACCGCCACAGCCGCCGAGAGCAACGCCGACGGGCTCACAATGGAGCAGTACAGCGAGAAGGCCACAGTGATAAGAGGGTACAACGCACAGCAGGCCGCAGAGCTCGAAGCAATGGGCGGCAAGGAGTGGCGCAACCTGAAGGGCGGAAAAGGTTACATATTCAGCACCCGCCGCCACGGGGAGCAGTTGGCCGAGTGGTTTGCACGTTATACCAACGCTGAGAAATCAGACGACACAGCCAACGAGCCACAACAGGAAGCCCCGCAGGCTGAGCAGGCCACCAGGACCGACGAGGTACCCGCAGAGCCTACCGCCGATTATGTCAATAAGCATTTAGAGATAAGAAACGCCCTAGGGCTGGAATTTGTGAACCGCTTCGGATCCTACTGGATTAGTGGGCGCGCCTGTTTCGCTTTCTTTGTCGCCCCGTTCGGATGGTTGGCATTTAAAGACACTAATCAAGTCTATTGCCCCAAGGGAGGCCGCGCCGCGCTTGTGAGCATTCAGGACGAAGGCGGCTTTTTGGATTTGAATAACATCGAATTTGTGCGACCTGTGAAAGATGAGCGCTACCGCACGGACAAGGCCGAGGAAGCGCCAAAGGCAGAGACCCGCGAGCCGTCGCCACTGCTGGAGGCCGTGGCCGATCTTTTACAGACTATCGGGGAAATCATACAGCAGGCCGCAAAATTCGAGGGCGTGACCGTACCCGCCGAGACCCTGAAACGATGGAAGCAGGAGGCCACCGAGGGCACGAAGACCGCCGCCGCCCGTCTGGCTGAGGTTTGCGCCTGTCTCGCATCGCTGACCCCTGACAACCGCCGCGACTTCGACGCCCTGGGCGTCATCTTCTGGAGCTTGTCGGAGCAACTGAGGCAGAGCGGCAACCGTGCCGACATCTTGACGGGCTACGAATTCGCACGGGCGCAGCTCTTCGACCTTATCGACCGGACGCAGAACGAGAACCAGGCGCGAGCCGTCAGGGAGGCCAACGAGCCAGACCGCCGCGCCGCCTGACATCCACACGGGGACGGGGCACGCCGAACCAAAACCCGCACAGGGGAGGCCCTGACACGGACACCCCGCCCCCACCTTTATATATATTATAGACCCCGCAATTATACACCGATTTTTAAATTACTGAAACGATGAACTTTTCATATAATCCTGATTTCTACCCGACCCCAAAGGAGGTCATTAACAAAATGCTGATGGACGACAGCCCCGCCGGCCTGGTGGTGCTGGAACCGTCGGCAGGTAGTGGAAACATTGCCCGCGCACTTCGCGAAGCTGGAGCCGCCGAGGTGCTGACATGCGAGATAGACCCGAATCTGCAGCCCATACTGAGGCGCGACGGGTTCCGCCTGATTGCATCGGACTTTATGAGCGTTACCGCTGAGCAGGTAAGCCACATAAATATGATCGTCATGAATCCCCCATTCTCTCAGGGTGTGCGCCATATACAACACGCCTACGACATCGCGCCCGCTGGTTGTTGCATCGTTGCTTTGTGCAACACATCCAATCTGGAAAACTCGTATTTTGGTCATTATAGGGAGTTTGTGGAATTGGTGAAACTTCGCGGCTATTCCGAGAATCTGGGCGACGTGTTCAGCACGGCAGAGCGCCGCACGCATTGCAACGTATCACTGGTTAAGATCTGGAAAGAAGGCAAGGGCGCCGACGAGTTCAACGGCTATTTTTCAGCCTACGAGGAAAGCGACCAGGGCGGCAGTGGCGAGCAGGCCGGACTCATGCAGTACAATTTCTTGCGTGACATCGTTAACCGATACATTGAAGCTGTCAAGCTCTTCGACGGTGTTCTGGAGGCCACAAAGAAAATCAACCGCGCCGCGACGTTTGTAGATTACACCGTAGAGACCAACGAGAAGACGGGCGAGCAGAAGGCCGTAAAACACGAGTATGGAAGTATCCCCGTTAGCTTCGAGGCCGTGACCTACAACCACAACAGCGGACGGGCAGAGGCTACCGCCATCGACCACGCGACATATAAAAAGGAGCTGCAAAAATACTACTGGCGCATCATCTTCCAGAAAATGAACATGGAGAAGTATGCCACCCGCGAACTGCGCGAACAGATAAACCGCTTTATAGAGCAGCGGCAAAATGTCCCCTTTACAATGTCGAATATCTATCGCGTTATAGAGACGGTCGTAAAGACCAACGGCCAACGGATGACCCGCGCACTCTGCGAGGCTTTCGACACCATTTGCAGTCTGTCAGCTGAGAACAGCACGGCGGGCGCGACCTGGAAGACGAACAGTAACTACATGGTGAACCGTCGCTTTATTAAGCCTTATATTTGCGAGGGCTATCCCGCCTACAGCCGCGAATCATGGCCAACGGTTAATCTGGGCTATTCGCGTAATACTGAGGATATCGAGGACGTAACAAAGGCCCTTTGTTATTTGATGGGTAGAAATTACGACGAAATACCGGCACTTTGGGAGGTAGTCAGCGATCAACGTCCCGCATGGGGCTCGTGGTTTGAGTGGGGCTTTTTCCGCTGCCGTGGCTACAAAAAAGGTACCATGCACTTTGAGTTTATCGACGAAAACGTTTGGGCACGATTTAACCAGGAGGTTGCCAAGTCGAAGGGCTGGAAGATAGGCAGCACCACCAAGAGCGAGCACGGCCACAAGCAGAACCGCCGCAAGTAATCACACCATTATATATATTATACACTACAATTATAATCACTTTCTAAAATATCACGGAATTATGGTACGTTTAGAGCACATCGGAACCGCCACAACGACGGACATCAACAACGAACAGTTAAATATCATTCTGGACGCATTAGAGCACGAAATGCAGCGTTACAACCAGGCTACCACCACCATCAGCGCAGAGACAGCCAACGCCGCCATTCGCGCCGCAGTAACCGAAATCGGTAAAGTACATCACAAGTTATGTTTGATGATGGACGAGAATTACAAATAACCACCTACGTTATAACAAACATCAGAAATCACAAACAATTTAATTCAGAAAGATTATGAAGACAAAGAACAACGGCACGACCGCCGCAAAGGTCGACAACAACGAGAGTAACCGCGTGAATAACATCGCAATGCCCGCAGGGGAATGCGGCGATCTGTGTTATGACTACTTTGGCAAATCGTCGGTTATCGTATTCGGCAACACCGACGACCATGCCGCACAGCTGGAGGCCATCGGTGGCAAGTATAGCGACCGACTGAAATACAGCCCCCTGCAGAACGGGCGCAAGTGGACGGAGAAACAAGGCCGCACGGCTGGCTACTACTTCACCACCGAGGGAGCAAAGCGCGAGGCCATCCAGTACGTGCAGCGCGTGAACCACGCTATCTTTGACCGCTACGAGCAGAGCACCGAGGGAGGCGAATACCTGAGACAGAAGCCCGCAGACTTCAAGGAGGGCGACCGCGTGAGGACCATTCACGGACTGGGCACCGTGACCGCCAACGAGCCGCAATACAACAAGGCCGTGAGCGTCTGCGTGCGTCTCGACAAGATGACATATAACTACGGCTGGAAGGGTATGCCACATACCTTTATCGAATGCCGCTGCGACGAGATTACACGTTACAGCCCATCGGCCAAATCAGAGACCGCCGACGAGCGCAAGGCCGCCGACATCGCCAGGGAGCGACAGGAGCGACCTGGCACGGTCAACACCTCATGGGCGACGGACTTCACGCCCGAGGACTTCGAGAAGCTGACAAGCCGCTACGAGATAGCCGACGAAGACCGCGATATCATGGGCCGACGATTCCACACGGGCGAGGGACTTTGGACGGTTGACGTGTTCGTAAGCGACTACGCAGGCAACGAGGCTCACGCGCTCATCTATCTGCTGACGGGCGAGGGCGAAGTAAGAGCCAACGTGCTCAGTCTCGACCACCTGCGCCAGACGCTCACCGAGGCAAAGGGCTGGACGCGCACGGCATAAGCCCGACGGGGCACCCCGCCCCCACACCTTTATATATATTATAGCGATTATCACAAATTATAGCAACTTTTAAAATCCACGGAATTATGGCAACAACAAATATCAACAACGAGACAAAGGCTTTGGCCGAGAGAATTATGAACACCCTGGAGAATACCGCCTCAAGTGCATGGGCTGAGCAGGTAGCCGACAAGACTATTCTGGTGACACGTCACGAGGGAAGCACGGAGCAAGTGCGCGTGCTGTTTGTAGATGATGACAACTGTATCAGCGACGATTTCAAGGGTGTGACCGCCGAGAGGGCCGCACAGATCATCATCGGAGCCCGTGAGCACGACGGCAAGACATTGACGGCAAGCCTGACGGTAGTATTCGGCAACCGCGAGGACTACGAGCGCGGCAAGCAGGTATTCGACAGCGAGGGTGAGAGCCGCCTCTGGGCTGGTGACTGGGACGACAAGCGCGGGGCCATTGAGTTCTGCGAGAGTGGCACGCTGGAGGAGACGGAGCGCGAAGTGCGCGAGGAACTGGACCGCCTGGGCTTCGAGAACTACGCCACCATTGACGGCGAGGAAATGTGGGTGTAGTATCATTATACATATATTATAGATTGCTAAAAAATCCACGGATTTTGCGGATATATCAAAATAAATTCGTATCTTCGCAGCGGAATAACAATTTAATTCAAAGCGCATTAAGTTATGGAGAAGGATTTGAACATCAGCAGACCGAAGTCGG
>JAEEGG010019970.1_pt1 | contig 13447 bp, 7 predicted proteins | sample 9134161 | NCBI WGS metagenome assembly JAEEGG01 (sample SAMN16246543, study PRJNA631951) | gut metagenome | biome: gut microbiome; feature: rumen; material: CR-attached | host: Bos | place: Iran: Karaj | collected 2018-10 | reverse complement strand
AATCGTGCCCGAGAAACCCTGCTCACCATTAACAGCTTCCGTCTGGATCTGCTGAACCTTCACTCTGACCGTCAGCTCTTGAGCGGTCTGTTTTTTTCCACCACAACTGAATAGTGCCACCAGCACCATCATTGTCAAAATAGTCCGAATTGTTTTCATATACATATTATTAAAATTATAATTCAATTCATCCATCATTACCTTCTCATCTCCCATTGTGAAATTTAGTCCGATATTCCATAGGTGTCATGCCTGTATGTTCTTTAAAATACGTACCAAAGAATGAGGCATTAGGGAATTTCAGGTCGTTGGCTATCTCCTGTATCGTCATATCGGTAAAGCGCAGACGGTACTCGATGGCCTTCAGCGTGAAAAGCCGTATGATATCACTCGGACGGCGGTTCATCGTCTCCTTCATCAGCATCGAGAGATATTTGGGAGTGATGTTCAACTGGCTAGCGAAATAATCCACCTTGCGGATACGACCGCCACTCTGCTCCAACAATTGCATGAACCTGTCGGCGAGTTTCTTACGATAGACACTGGGTGTGTTTTCACTCTGCTCGTTAAGATCTGCCTCTACTATCATGCCTCGACGTACTATATCCAACACTTCCAACAGCATGGTACCGAAGAGCGACCTCACGATGTCGATATAGAGTATAGGGGTACGGTCACGCATCCTACGACAGAGCAACTGGAAATAACCATCGAATATAGAGGCATCGCAATCAGAGAGTCTCACTATCGGATGCTGTCTCAGGAACATCAGATGATCAGCCATGTTTTTCGCACCATGTATATCGATGTTCCAGGCTTCACTGGCAGTAAACCAAATCTGCCTGCAGTTGAAGTTCTGCGATGACATGAAATTAGTAATCACACTACGCATCATGATATATATGAACATGTCGTTCTTGCGCAACTGGATGGTCTGCCCCTCATACTCAAACTGAGCCATACCGTCCGTGCAGACAAGGAGCACGCCATGGTTTTCTATATACACTCCACTCTCAGGGAACAGGTCTTTTATAGGGGCTTGCCCTACATTTTCTATCACTATGAAATCATCACTGTCATCGATCCGTAATATACCTTCTTCTGTTGGGGGTTTAAGTGGTATAAGCTCCATAATGTTTCTTTTTTCTACTTTTTGGGTGCAAAATTAGGAAAAAGCAAACATAAAATGATGTTCAAAATTTCCGATTTTATAGTTGATTTCAAAAGAAGCGGCAAATCTTCAGATCATAAGCCAAACTGACTGATATATAACCTGTTTTTTATTAGGGGTTCAAATTTCGCCCACAAATTTGGTCGTTTCACTGAAAGCTATTATCTTTGCACAACAAATATGACTAGATGATGAAGTATTCTGTAAAAAACTTATTGCTGACTGCCTGTGCAGTCGTGACATTGGGATCGTGTAAGGTAGAGGGAAGCATTACCATCAATAACGATGACTATGCGTATGCGCAGTATCTGGGATTCCAAAGTAAGAACGACAGTCTGTGGGGACTGATGAACCTTGACGGAGAGGTGCTCGTCAAGCCAACCTTCAAGAACAAGCCGCTTGACGTGACACAAGACCGCTTCTTCGTGCAAAATGCCGACAGTCTCTGGGAACTCTACAGCGCCGAGCCTGAGCCCAAGCGTATCGGAAACGACCAATACGCAAGCGTAGGTGCTTTCCGGCATGGTCTATGCCCAGTCTCAAGGCCAAATGAAGGTCTGATGTACATCAACGTAAACGGCGAAAAGGCTATTGATATGGCTACATTGAACAACAAGGCGGTTGTGGCAGCCTTTAATTTCTCCGATGAACGCGCCAGAGTGCAGACAGCCGACGGATGCCAAGGGGTCATCGACAAACAGGGTAATATCATCGTTGAACCTATCTATGCCGTAGTCAGCGATTATCGCTATGGCAAGGCTTTCGCCTACAAGACCCTGAAGCCTGGACAGGATAAATTCGAACAGGAATGGGGCGTCATCGACACAGAAGGCAGGGAACTGTTCTCATCGACAACTGGACAGATGTGGCCGATACGCGACAAATTCGAAGCCAACGGACTGGCCATCGTCAAGACAAACGGAGACAATGACAAGACCTATGCACTCATCGACGAGACAGGCGAGATCGTACGCAACCTGACCATGGACAGCGTGGAAGAGATCAGTGGCGACTACATCGTCTTCACCATGGGTGACAAATACGGCCTGATGAATGTCGATGGAGAAATGCTTATCAAACCGTCTTTCGACTGGGTGGCGACCAACGGAGAGATCATCATGGCCGATAACGACGGTACAGCCCAATTCCAGCTTTTCGACCAGAACGGTCAAGAGATAAAGACGCTGGACGGTACTGAGGTGACGATTTTCGGTAGGTATGTAATAGGATACGACAAATGCTTCAGACTGAAGCAAGACGATACCGACGCACTCTACGACGAATACGGGCAGAAGATGGCTACAGAAGCCGATACAGAAGGTTTCACGCAAATGATAGGCGAAGTATCCAGTTTTGCCAATTCGGACAAGGCAGAATAAAAAAGCTATTTGTCTTCACTACTTGATGGGCTCCATGTGGAGGGCAACATGGGTATCGGGGCCAAAACGCTCCTTCAGTTTCCGCTCAATGGTGGTAGCACGCTCATGGACTATGGTCAGGGGTAATTGACCGTCCATTCGCACGTGTACCTCGATGGCTATATGGTTGCCGATGCGACGGGTGCGGAGGTTGTGAGGCTGCCGGACATCGCCGAACGACTGGATAATCTGCAGGATCTCGTGTTCTGTTTCTTCCGGAAGAGAACTCTCCGTGAGTTCATTGACCGTAGTCTTCAGCAGTTCATAGGCCACCTTTACCAGCATCAGACCTACCACGATGGAGGCCAGCGGATCGAACACCGTCCAACGCTGACCTAACCAGATAGCCAGACCGATACCGACGGCTGCGCCTATCGATGAGAGGGCATCGCTGCGGTGATGCCAGGCATTGGCAATCATCACCTGAGAATTGAGTGCCTTGCCCCTCCGCGCGGTATATTGATAGAGCATCTCTTTGACAGCTATCGACAACAGGGCTGCCCAGAGGGCAATCCAGCCTGGCGCCTCGAGTTGTGCTCCTCGCCACCAGTCGAAAAGGTTCAGCATGCCCGACACAACGATGCCCGTAGCCGCAGCCACCAGTCCTAAACCAATCAGGAAGGAGGCAATGGTCTCGAATTTCCCATGTCCGTAATCGTGCGACTGATCCTGAGGCTTGGCGCTGATGCTCACAAACACCAATACCAGGATATCAGTCACGAAGTCGGACATCGAATGAACGGCATCGGCTATCATCGCCGAGCTGTTTCCCAGGATGCCAGCAATAAACTTGAAGGTGAGCAATGCCGCATTGCCAGCGCTCCCCACAAGTGTTACCTTATAAATTTCTCTTTTTCTGCTCATATTACAAGATACGGACGTTCCGGGTATGAACGAAATGATAGACAGGACGTTCGTCGGGACGGATGGTCTCAAGGCGTACATTCTTCAACAGGATATCCTCTGCATGGCTGATAGAGAAGCCCCAAGCGGGCTGGATGCCGTGAGCAGAGGGCTCGGGATAGCGAGCCTCGCCCACCTGTCCGGGCTGACGGGCCTCGGGAATGAAGAAAGGATTGCGCCCCCGCTGCTCTTCGACATCTCTCAACGTGAGTCCACCCCGAAACTGGACATAGAGATTACTGATACGGACCTTACGGACAGGATGTCCCTCAATGCCCGCAATCAGACAAGCATAACGGCTGTCGGCATCGATAACCCGGACGTGGGAGATACGGACATCACTGACCTTGGAGGGATGGAAACCCTCAGGCGCGCGCATACGATCGCCCAGGCGAATATAAATAGGTGAATTGCAAATATCGTGCATCGTGAGATAGCTGACGCGGATATCTTTCATCTCAGCACCATCGACAGTTTCGAGAGCCAGGCCACGACAATGGGTAAATGTGCATCGGCGGACAGTGATATGACGGAACCCGCCATTCGACTCGGTACCAAGTTTGATGCGCCCTGTAGGTCCGTCACCGTCGGGTGCCTTTTCGGTTTGGGTGGTACGCGAGCCATCGAGCAGGGAGCCGACATCATAGCCACTGACTTCGCAGTCTTCAATCAGCACATGCTCCGTAGGTTTCGGACGGCCTAAGGCATAAGAACACTTCAGCACAATAGCATCGTCGTTGACCGTGTTGACACGACAATTTCTCACAACGACTCGCTCGCAGCAGTCGATGTCGAAGCCATCGCGGTTGGTGTCGCAAGTAACATTTTCTATCAGCAGGTCATCGACGCCTGTCAGCAAGAGGGCAAAGTGACCGCATCGCAGAAAGTTCAGTCCGCGAATCGTAACATGATGGCAGTCGCGCAGAGCCAATGCCTTATTGGCAACGGTAGGGCCGGTATAGCCGCGTCGCGGCTCGCCCCGGGAGAGCACGTCAGAGCCATCAATCAAGCCTTCGCCCTCGATCGTGACATGATGCAGACTATCTCCCCAAAGCAGAGAGTTATGCCAATGGCTGTGCCCAAAGTCCTGATAATGGGAGTCGTTGGGCTCTGCCTCATCATAGCCAAGACTATCGGTAACGGGCGCAGCCTTCACGACGGCACCTTTCTCCAATCTCAGTGTGATGTTGCTCTGGAGATGTATCGAGTAGCAGAGATAGGTTCCTGCAGGAAACAGCACTACACCGCCCCCTTCAGCAGCAGCCTGCTGGATGGCGGCATTAATGGCTGGTGAATCGATATGCCGGCCGTCGCCGACAGCACCGAAAGTCTTCACATCTATGGCCAGACAGCAACAGGCGAATGCGAACAGGATGATGGTCGATAAATATCGTTTCATGCCGACAAAGTTACACATTATTTATTAAATGTGACCACTGACAACCGCTTTTTATCAGATTATTGGGGTGGAATGTCAAAAAATGCAGTCTTTTCCGATTCAAAACCGCTAAATTTGCACCAAGAAACCATACTAACAATTATATCTTAACAATAAACGGATGCAATCATGAGAAAACTAATTCTGACTATCGGCCTTATGATGACAAGTCTGCTTACCTCGCAGGCTCAGGAGGCAGACACTAACTTGGCAAGACACAACTTCTTCTATGCCGGACAAAGTAAACAGAGACGGATGTTTATCGTGAAAGACGGACAGATAGACTGGCACTATCAGGACCAACTGAAGCGCGGTGAAATCAGCGACGCCGTTCTGATGAGCGACGGCCATATTCTGGTGGCCCACCAGTATGGCGTGGCAGAGGTGACGCAGAATCAGCAGACCGTCTGGAGCTATGCCGCCCCCGAAGGAACAGAGATACACACCATCCAGCCCATTGGACGGACGCACGTCGTATTTGTGCAGAACGGTAAGCCAGCCAAGGCGGTGGTGATGGAGATTCCTTCTACGAAGATTGTGCGCGAGTTTGAGTTGCCTATCTCCGAGAAAGGATCGGTACACGGTCAGTTCCGCAATGCTCGGCTCTCGTCGAGAGGCACACTTCTCATTGCCAACATGGCTTTAGGCTGTATCCATGAGTATAACTGTAACGGTCAGGAGGTGGACCGCTGGGAAGGTTTTTTGCCCTGGAGTGTACAAGAGATGCCGAAGACCGGCAATCTGCTCATCACAGGCCGAAAGGGTAAGATTCAAGAGATCAACCGTCAGGGGCAGACTGTCTGGGAACTGAACACCACAGGCTATGGCGTGACTCAGCCACAGAAGACTGTCAGGCTAAAGAACGGCGGACACATCATCAACAACTGGTATAACGAATGGAACAAGGAGCCGATGGATACAGCCAATGCACCTGTACAGGCTATCGAGGTCGATAAGGAAGGCAAGGTCGTATGGCAACTGCGGGCATGGAAGAATCCAGACCTCGGACCATCGACGACCATTCAGTTGCTGGACGAACCTGTGAACCGCGACCGTATGTTCTTCGGTGAGTTTAACGCCCAGGCTCCCAAACTCTTTGTCGGACCGAACGAGCCGATAGGAACAGGTGTTGGCATTCATCCCGGAAGAGTGGCCTGGATTCATGCTCCAGGCGTAGCACGCTGGGACGGCAAGACGGGGCTCTGGGTGGAAGACCGATGGAACGACCAGACGCGTGCTGACGCCATGATACCCGAGGCCGTGATGCAACTGACGGGCGAGCCAACGGCCAAAAAGGCATGGCAAGCACTCTTCAAGCACTTCAACAAGACGCACGGACGAGGTCAGCGCGGCTATAAGAAGGGAGAGACAATCGCTGTGAAGTTGAATATGAACAATGCCATCACTCATCACGACACGATAGAACTCAACTCATCACCTTTCACGACGCTGGCCCTCGTACGCTCGCTGGTAAACGATGGGGGTGTCAGACCACAGGATATCATCCTCTGCGAGCCCAGCCGCGCCATCACCGACTCTATATATAACAAGGTACACAGAGAGTTCCCTCTGGTACGCATGATTGACAATATCGGCGGTGACGGACGCGAGAAGTGTGAATACTATCCTGAGCAGATCGTCTATTCGGTAGATAACGGCAAGATGGCTCGCGGTCTGGCCAAGTGTATCGTGGATGCGGACTACCTCATCAACAGTGCCCTGCTGAAGACCCACAGCGGTCCGGGCGTAACACTTACCACCAAAAACTGGTACGGTGCCACTGACATCAACCTCCTCTGGCGGAGAAACGCCCACAACAACGTAAGTCAGGACAAACGTCACGGCAAGCCAGGCTACAAGACATTCGTTGACTGGATGACACATAAGAACATGGGGCAGAAGGCACTGCTATTCCTCATCGACGGCACCTATGGCTCGCGCGACGTGAACGGAGCGCCCAACCCCAAGTGGATGAAGGAGCCCTTCAATAGCGACTGGGCCTGCTCGGTCATCATATCGCAAGATGAGGTGGCCTGTGATGCCGTAGGCATGGACATCATCATCGGTGAGTGGCCTGAGTTCCAAAGTCTGAACTACTGCGACGAATACCTGCGCGAAGCAGCCAGTCTGCCCCATGCACCCAGTGGCACCGTCTATCTGCAAGAGGGGAAGCCTGTCGAAAAGCCCATCGGGCTCTTCGAGCACTGGAACCAAGCACACCAATATACCAAAATTGACCTGAAATACAAAAAACTATGAAGATGAAAAGGTGGTTGACAATGATTGTCATTGCGCTACTCGCCATAGGAGCAGAGGCGCAGACGATGGATGCCTTCAGTGGCGTTCTACCCGTGACAGACACCAAGATGAAGATGAGCCTGAACGGCGAGTGGCAACTGAAGGTGATAGAAGGCATCACTGACGACCAGACGGTGCCGGAAGCAGACGAGACATGGCGACAGATTCCAGTACCCGGATGCTGGGAGGCATACGGATTCTGCAAGCCAAGCTATGATGCAGCCAAGCCGCTTACTGGCTACTATCGGACATCATTCAGTGTACCCGAAGCCTGGAAAGGGCAACATATCGTGATCCGACTAGACGGTGTGCTCTATGGCTACGACCTTTGGATCAACGGCAAGGCTGCGGGTTCATGGCGTTCGGCCTACAACACAGCCATGTTTGATATTACCCCCTATCTTAACAAGAAAGCCAGACAGCAGACACTCGCCCTACGTGTCATCTCACAATTTCCTGGCAGCGACTTCGACTATAATGACGATTGGGCACCCAATGGCATCTTCCGCGACGTGACACTGATGGCTGTACCCGACACCCATCTTAGAGACCTGACCATCCGTACAAAAAACACGGGTGAGGTGGACGTGATAACCGACATCGCTCATCAGAATAAAGGGACGCAGGTTATACACGAGATACTTGACGCGCAAGGAAGACCAGTGGGGACACGTAAGGTAGAGAATCCGCAATTGTGGACAGCAGAGACACCTTATCTCTATACCCTCAGGACGACACTCCTGCAAAACGGCAAGACACTGCAGACCTTTATGCACCGCTTCGGATTCAGAGAACTGACGATCGACGGGAATATACTAAAACTGAACGGCCGGCCCATCAAGTTGCGCGGGGTGACAAGCCATTCCACCGACCCCGTGACGGTAAAAGTCATCGACGAGGCCAGTATCCTACGCGACATGAAGTTGATGAAGGAGGCTTCAATCAACTATATCCGCACGTCGCACTACCCCCGTGAGCCACGTTTCTACGAACTAGCCGACTCACTTGGTTTCTACATCATCGACGAAGTGCCGTTCGGCTATGGAGACAAGAACCTCTCCGACTCCACCTTCTACCCTGTGCTGCAGCAACGAGCCCAAGCAACTATCCGTCGTGACAAGAATCACCCATCGGTACTGATATGGAGTCTGGGTAACGAAAATCCGTTGACGGATATCTGCATAAAGTTAGGCGATTATGTGAAACGTGAGTTGGATCCCGTCCGTCCCATCTGTTACCCGCAAGTAGGTTCTTATTTCCGTCGCTTCAACTACGATTTTCCCCAAGTGGCCGACATCTATGCACCACACTATCCCTCAACGTCCCAGATTGCCGACTTCTATCAGCGGGCTGACCGTCCGGTCATCTTTACTGAGTACTGTCACACGCTTGGCATTTCGCTCGAGGATCACGACCGCCAATGGGAAATCATAGAGCGCACACCAGGTATTGCAGGTGGCAGCGTATGGGAATGGGTTGATCAGGGAATGCCATTTAATAATGTAAAAATTAAAAAATGTAATAATGTAAAAATTGGAAAGAAGTATGGCTATGAGGAGCGCGTATTTACTTCTGATGACGGGGGATTTGAGATGTATGGCAATAAAGGTACCGATGGACTACTCTACGCTGACCGTACACCCCTGCCCAACTATTACGAGCTTCAGCATAACTATGCCCGCGCCTTCGTGTCGGCGATCGATGGCGATATGCTACAAATCGTGAATCGTTACGACTTCCTGAATCTGAAGGACCACGTGACTTTCCACTGGACCCTGACCAACAATCGCGACACCGTGATGCGTGGTGCCTTCAGTCCGGACTGCATGCCTCGAAGTACTGTGGCTTATACCCTGAGCCTGCCAAAGCAAGAGGGGCTCAGTCTGCTTCTGTTTGATATCGAGGATGCTCAGGGTCACACATTCTTGCATCAGTCGTTTGTGATGAACAAGCCACAGACAGTCTGGACGGGTCACGGAAGCGGAGCCGTCATGACCAAGGACGTAACCATCCGTACAGGTCGAAAGCCCACTATGGGGGAGCGTTTGACCCAAAAGAGTCGTCTGCCGAGGAAGTATCTGTTACCCCTCGACAATAGCCAGGTGAAGGCGGATATCCAGAGCCGTGCCATCGATGGCGGTGAGGAAGTATCGTTTACCTTAACCCCAGACACGGCCGACGTGTTCCGCTCCGAGTTAGGACTCGCCTACCTGCTGGATCCCAGCATCGACCGCGTTCAATGGATAGGCTACGGACCTTTTGCCAGCTATCCCGGTCGCCATCAGGCCAACCGCTACGGCTTTTGGTCGAAACACATGGACGACCTGTACTTCGAGGGGAATCACAGTGGCATCGATGCTGCCTTTCTATCAGACAAGGCAGGTAATGGCATTCTGATTACGGGCGACTCACTATCACTGAACTTCGAACAGACCGATCGGGGTATCGTGCTCACCGTCAACGCTGCTGTCAGCGGTCAGGGGCCGAAGTTTGCCAAGACCCACTTCCCCGGATGGCAGAAGGGTAACCCGCCCGTAGGTGCCACTTTCCGCAGTTACTATATCAAAGCTGACGTGATGCCTCAGGTGGTCAGCCAGATGTTTAGGCCTGCCACCGAGGTTCAGCCCCCCTTCCGCCCATTCGTGACACAATATGATACATATCTGTTAAAATATAGTGAAATAGCAGAATAAGAACAGCCTTCCCCGCAGTATCTCCACCGGATTTCTCCCGATGGAATCTATCAAAAATCGTTCATAGAGTAGCAAAATTGTTACATTGAAACAAATTTTGCATCCTATGAACGATATTTTTACGTCTTTTAACCTATGGGTTCGTACTTTTGCGCCAGAATTTATTCACAGAGTACTAACAATTTAAACGATCAACAATGGAAAAACTAAAGAAACTGATTCTGAGTTTTGCACTACTGTTTGCAAGTACTATAATGTACGCGCAAACGGAGATCAGTGGTACCGTGGTCGATGCAACAGGCGAGACCGTTATCGGAGCCACAGTTATGGAAAAAGGGACGTCGAATGGTACCATTACCGATTTCGACGGTAGCTTCAAGTTGAAAGTCGAAGCAGGAAAGATCCTCGTTATCTCCTACATCGGCTACAACACACAAGAGGTTCCTGCACAAGACGGTATGACGGTAACTCTTAAAGACGACGCCCAGGCTTTGGCAGAAGTCGTAGTTACCGGTTACCAGGTTCAGCGCAAGGCCGATCTGACCGGTTCGGTAGGCGTTGTGGAGACCAAAGACTTCAAGACGAGCAACACCGACCCCATGGCCTCACTGCAGGGTAAGGTGCCCGGTATGACCATCAGGTCAAACGGTTCACCCTCTGGCGAAGCAGATGTTCACATCCGCGGTATCGGTTCAATGGGTGGATCAAGCACTGCACCTCTTTATATTGTCGATGGCATGCCTTACAGCGGCTCACTGAACAGTCTGAATGCCTCTGACATCGAGACCATGCAGGTATTGAAGGATGCAGCCTCAGCCTCTATCTACGGATCACGCGCTGCCAATGGTGTGATCGTCATCACTACCAAGAAAGGTAAGAAAGGCGACAAGATCAACATCGACTTCAACGCCTCTGTCTCTATGGCCTGGATGACACAGAAGATGAAGCTTTTGAACACACAGCAGTATGCTACTGCCCTGGTTCAGGCTGCCCTGAACGACGGCAAGAACCCGTATGACTACGCCCAGAATTATGGTCTGACACTTACAGCAGAAGACGGCGTCGGCATCTCTGTTTACAATCCTACGACAGGTGCCACAGAGGCTTACAACGTAGGCGGCTTTTATGGCGGTTTTATGAACGAAAAGCGCACCATGAGATTCAGTGATACAGACTGGGTCAATGAAATCGGACGTACGGGTGTCACCCAGAACTACGATCTAGCGCTCTCAAAGGCCACAGACAACGGCTCATCGCTCTTCTCTTTCAGTTACAAGAAAGCAACGGGTGTACTGAAGCACACTGATTTCGAGAACTTTGCAGCCCGTTTCAACAGCTCATATAAGATTAACAGCATCGTCAGCGTTGGTGAGAATGCTACATTCTCATATTCAAACAATGTGGACTGTGCACCTCTGGAGAACGCACTGAAGATTGCGCCTACACTCCCCGTTTACGAAGAGGACGGTGTTACATTCTCTGGACCTGTAGGTGGTATGAGTGACCGTCAGAACCCACTTCGCGAGTTGTTCCACAACAAAGACAACCGTCTGAAAAAGTGGCGCATCTTTGCCAATGCCTACGTTGACATTACACCAATCAAGGGCATGCTGTTCCGCTCAAACTTCGGTATCGACTATACCAACAGCAATATCCGCAGCCTCCAGCACACATGGGATTCAGACGTTGTGAAGAACAATACCAATGCCAGCACATTGTCGCAGACACACAGCACGAAATGGACCTGGTCGAACACGCTGCAGTACAATTTCGATTTCCTGGAAGGCCACAATCTGAACATCCTGGCCGGTATCGAGGCCCATCAGGACAACTACGTGGACTTCTCTGCTCGTCGTACGAACTATCCGCTCGAAACCTTCGACTATATGTGGCCGAATGCCGGTACAGGCATACAGAATGTGACTGGTGCTGGTGACTCTTATAAGCTGATGTCTTATTTTGGTAAGATCGACTACAACTGGAATGACCAGCTGCTGGCTTCATTCACACTGCGTCATGACGGTTCAAGCCGCTTCGGTAAGAACCACCAGTTCGGTACTTTCCCCTCTGTTTCACTCGGTTACCGCCTCTCCAAGCATATCAACGCCGACTGGCTGCGCGACTTGAAAATCCGTGCTAGCTATGGTGTGACAGGTAATCAGGGTATGAATTCTAACACAGCCCACTACGGACTCTATGTTGCCGACTATGGCTCAAGCCGTGAGAACTCTACTGCCTACGACCTCAACCTTCAGGGTTCTGGTACATTCCCTTCAGGTTACTACAAGTTGCAGTCATCCAATGAAGACCTGAAGTGGGAGTCATCATCACAGTGGAACTTCGGTGCCGACTTCTCACTCTTCGGTGGCGACCTCTACGGTTCTTACGACCTCTTCTTCAAGGAGACCAAGGACATGCTCGTTCAGCCTGCCTTCCTCGGAGCCATCGGCTTTGGCGGTCAGACATGGATCAACGGTCCTACGCTGAAAAACTGGGGTATGGAGCTCAACCTGGGCTATCGTCATAAGACTTCTTACGGACTGTCGTACGACATATCTGGTAATGTTGACTTCTATCGCTCAAAGGTAACTTATCTGCCTGAGAAGTCGAAGAACTCTTACGAGCATAATGACTACCACAACCTGGCTCAGGACGAGAAGGCATACGGTTCACGTATCGGCTACGTTGTAGAAGGTCTGTATCAGTCGCGTGAGGATGTCCTTGCTCACGGTCAGGCAGGTGCCCGCGTTGGCGGTCTGAAGTATGCCGACCTCAACGGTGACGGTATGATCAACGAGAAGGATCGCACTTGGATCTTCAACCCCGTTCCCAATTTCTCTTATGGTATCAACATCAACGTTGCCTACCGTGATATCGATTTCACAATGTTCTGGCAAGGAGTGTCTGGTGTCGATGTCATCAACGACCAGAAATTCCAGACCGACTTCTGGAGCATCACCGATGCTGGTTCGAACAAGGGTGAGCGTCTGATTAATGCCTGGACTCCTGCAAACAGCGGTTCTGACATCCCTGCCCTGACCACATCGAACGGTGCTGATGAAGGACGTTTCTCCTCTTACTTCGTCGAGAATGGTTCATACGTTAAAATGCGTACTCTGCAGTTGGGTTACACCCTGCCAGCATCGCTCCTCAGTAAGTTGTTCATCTCTAAGGCCCGCATCTTCCTCTCTGGTGACAATCTCCTGACTATCAAGTCAAGTTCACTGACCTGTTCAGACCCAGAGAACACCGCGTGGAATTATCCGCACACTGCTTCATTCACCTTTGGAGTACAACTGGGATTCTAATTTAGTCAAGAATTAAGAGTTAAGCATTTTTGATTGAGTGAAATGAAATAATAAGAAATATGAAAAAGATCAATATATATATCGCATCCTTACTGCTTTCTGTCTTTGCAGTATCATGTAGTGTAGATGATGTGAAGCCCCAGGGTACGCTCGATGAAGAGACGGCGTTCTCCAACCCTGAGAAGCTTGTCACCGCAGCCTATGCCAAACTTGGCGAC
>JAEEGG010019964.1_pt1 | contig 13451 bp, 8 predicted proteins | sample 9134161 | NCBI WGS metagenome assembly JAEEGG01 (sample SAMN16246543, study PRJNA631951) | gut metagenome | biome: gut microbiome; feature: rumen; material: CR-attached | host: Bos | place: Iran: Karaj | collected 2018-10 | reverse complement strand
CAAGTCAGGTGGACATGACCCATGCACTGCCGGGTGTCGTCATGATGGCAGACGCAGTATTTCTGCGATCCGGAACCATCATCGATGTCGTGCAGCAGGTGGGCTTCGCTCAGCAGCGAGAGCGTACGGAATAGTGTGGAACGATCCACCGTGGGCAGTGCTGCCTCCAGATCGGCCAGGCTGAAAGCATCAGCAAATCCGTGCCTCACCTGTCGCCAAATCATCAGTCGGACCGCAGTAACCCGTATGCCAGCCTGTTGCAGCACCTGTTCGTCGGACATGTCGGAATGATGGGTCATGATACTTTTTCGTACTGGTACTGGTAACTGACAACATGGCCGGCTTGGAGGGAGGCGGGGACATCGATAAGTCGCTGGTTGCGAGAGCCCCGGAAACAGAGAGTCTCGTCACGTTCGGCCTTGATGAAGGGGCCGTCAACGAGCACGTCGATGAGTTCAAGGAGCGCACGCTGACGGGGGTTGTTGATGAGTACTTCGAAGGTGAAGCCAGTGTAGCACCAGATGGTTTTCTCGGTGCGCTTCCGGATGGCGCGGGCCAGGTCGGCAAAGCCTTCGGGCTGGTACATGGGATCGCCGCCGCTGAAGGTCACTCCCTGGGCGTAGGGGTCGGCTTCGATGATGCGCATGATGTCGTCGGTGGTCATGGCCTGCCCGCCCTTGAAGTCCCAGGACTGCGGGTTGTGGCAGCCCGGGCACTGATGCCGGCAACCGGCACAGTAGATGGAGGTCCTGAATCCGGGACCGTCTACCATGGTGTCTTCTATGATACTCAGTACACTGATCATTACTTTAGAACAGTTGCTGCTCACCGTCGTTGATGTGGGTGACGCGGTCGTTCAGTTCGGCTAGCTTTCCGCTATTCCAGCGGTCGGTTGTTCCGACGAGATAGCCGGTGATGCGCTGTAGTTTGTCAATGTTATGACTGCCGCAGCGGGGACACTGCTTCAGGTCGGCTGTGGCATTCTCGTAGCCGCAGTCCATGCAGCGGTTGCGGTTGTGGTTAACGCTTCCGTAGCCCATGTTCAGGCGGTCCATCATGTCGACGACGCCCATGATCACGGCGGGGTTGTGGGTTGCGTCGCCGTCAATCTCGACGTAGAAGATGTGGCCGCCTCGTGTCAGGTCGTGATAGGGTGCCTCTATTTCGGCCTCGTGGCGCGCTGAGCACTTATAGTACACGGGCACGTGGTTCGAGTTAGTGTAATAGTCGCGGTCGGTGACTCCGGGAATCTTGCCAAAGTCCTTGCGGTCGCGCTTGGTGAAGCGTCCGGCCAGTCCTTCGGCGGGCGTGGCCAGCACGGAATAGTTGTGGTGATAGCGCTGGCAGAAGTCGTTGACGCGGTCGCGCATGTAGGTTACAATTCTCAGGCCCAGCTCCTGGCTCTCCTGGCTCTCGCCGTGGTGCTTGCCAGTGAGGGCCACGAGACATTCGGCCAGTCCGATGAATCCGATGCCGAGCGTGCCCTGGTTGATGACGCTTTCGATGGTATCGTTGCTACCCAGTTTGTCGGCTCCTATCCAGAGGCTCTTCATGAGCAGCGGGAACTGCTTGGCGTAGGCCGTCTTCTGGAACTGGAATCGCTCGTCGAGTTGCTTTGCTGCCACCTCGAGCATGTTGTCGAGCTTGGCGAAGAACTGTGCGATGCGCTGTTCGCGGTCTTCAATCTTCATGCACTCGATGGCCATGCGCACGATGTTGATGGTCGTGAACGACAGGTTGCCGCGGCCTATCGAGGTCTTCGGCCCGAACCGGTTCTCGAACACGCGGGTCCTGCAGCCCATCGTGGCCACCTCGTGCAGGTAGCGTTTCGGGTCGTCGGCACGCCACTCGTCGGTCTGGTTGAACGTGGCATCGAGGTTCAGGAAGTTGGGGAAGAACCTGCGTGCCGTGACCTTGCAGGCCAGTTGGTAGAGGTCGAAGTTGCGGTCTTCGGGCAGGTAGTTCACGCCGCGCTTCTTCTTCCATATCTGGATGGGGAAGATGGCGGTCTCGCCGCCGCCCACTCCTTCGTAGGTGGAGAGCAGTATCTCGCGCATAACGCAGCGTCCCTCAGCACTGGTGTCGGTGCCGTAGTTGATGGAGGAGAATACCACTTGGTTGCCGCCGCGCGAGTGGATGGTGTTCATGTTGTGGATGAAGGCTTCCATGGCCTGATGCACGCGCCCCACGGTCTTGTTGATAGCATGCTGGCGCACGCGGTCAATGCCTGTCAGCCCGTTGAGGTCCTGCTTCAGATAGTCCACCAGGGGTTCGTCATAAAGGGTGGAATAGTTCTCGCCGTTGAGCTCCTCCAAGTATTTCACCTCTTCTATATATGTCAGTCGCACGAAGGGAGCAAGATAGAAGTCGAAGGCAGGTATGGCCTGACCTCCGTGCATCTCGTTCTGGGCACACTCCATGCTGATGCAGGCCAGCACCGAGGCTGTCTCGATGCGCTTGGCGGGGCGCGATGCGCCGTGGCCGGCAATGAACCCGCAGTTCAGGATGTTGTCCAGCGGGTGCTGCACGCAGGTGAGCGACTTCGTGGGATAGTAGTCCTTGTCGTGTATGTGCAGGTAGTTGTTCTTCACGGCTTCGCGGCTTTCATCCGAGAGCAGGTAGTCGTCCACGAAGGGCTTGGTGCTCTCCGAGGCGAACTTCATCATCATGCCTGCCGGTGTGTCGGCATTCATGTTGGCGTTCTCGCGCGTGACGTCGTTTGACTTCACGTTGACGATGTCTAGGAAGATGTCGTGGGTCTTGGCCTTGCGGGCTATGCTTCGCTGGTTGCGGTAGGCAATGTATTTCTGAGCCACGTCCTTGCGGGCGCTTTTCATCAGCTCCAGCTCGACCATGTCCTGGATGGCCTCGACGGTCATCTGTGTGTCACCGCGCTGGGCAATGTGGTCGGTAATCACGTTGAGCAGCCGCTCGTCCTCGCCCTTCTCGGTAGTCATCATGGCTTTGCGTATGGCGGCCGCGATTTTTAGCTCATTGAAGCCCACGATGCGACCATCGCGTTTTACAACTGTCTGTATCATAATCCGTTAAAAAATAAGAGGTGCTTTGGGTTATCGCTAATCGTTTGCAAAGATAATAATATTCTTCCGAAGTTGCGAGTTTTGGACAACTTTTGTTCGGTTAAAAAATGTCAATTATTTGATTGTCAGTCAGTTGTGAAATTTTTCGGGAAACATTCGATGTTTCACGGGCTGAAAACTTATCCAAAACTCCTAACCGTTTGATAGCCAATACTCTATCCGATGTGCCACGAAGTAGTCTCTCAGCAGGCTGCCTCAGAACTGTTGAGAATCAGTCGCTTACATGATTTCTCGCTGACCGTGCCTGGGATGTGTTGCAACTGAGCCTCGGTTGCATGCTGACTGAGGCTCAGTTGCAAGACAAGTAAGCCTCAGTTGTATTGCAACTGAGGCTTAGCTGTAACTCGCTGAAAATCAGTATTCAAACGATGAGCCGCCCAGGAACTCGCGGAGGAGCGACGTCGGGGGTATCTGGTCTTCGGGAATGGGTGTGATGTAGTGCAGGAACTTCTTCAGCCTGTACGCCTCGGCATATTCCACGCAGTTCTCCGGCACCTGCTCCAGCAGCGGTTCGGCCTGGCGCTTGATTACTGCCAGCTCGAAGAGCATGGCCGTGTTGAACATCACGTCGGCATTCTCCTGGTACGGGAAGATCCACTTGTTCTCACCCTTGCGCACCGATGGCCAGCGGCGTATGGTCTCGCGTGCGTCGACGCCACGGTACTTGTTGTCGCGAATGATGCGTCGCAGCAGGCGGTTGTCGGTCGTGGGTATGTAGTTGTGTTTGTCCAAGAGCAGCGTGGTCAGTGCCGACGCATAGATGCGGAACTTCATCTCGTCGGGTATCTGGGCTGTCAGTTCGGGGTTCAGGGCGTGTATGCCCTCCACCACCAGCACCTGGTCGTCCTTCAGCCGCAGCTTGCGCCCGCTCATCTCGCTCTTGCCTGCCTGGAAGTTATAGCGTGGCAGCTCGATCTCTTCGCCCCGGAACAGAGCGTTCAGCTGTTCGTTGAGCAGCGGTATGTTCAGTGCGTGTATGCTCTCGAAGTCGTAGTCGCCCGTCTCGTCGCGCGGTGTCTTGTCGCGATCCAGGAAATAGTCGTCGAGCGAGATGGGCACTGGCTTGATGCCGTTGGTGATGAGCTGCACCGACAGGCGCTTGCAGGTGGTGGTCTTACCGCTGCTCGACGGGCCTGCAATGAGTACCATGCGTATGCCCTTGCGGAAGGCGATGTCCTCGGCAATACGGGCTATCTTCTTCTCCTGCAGGGCTTCTGACACCTGTATGAGCAGGTTGGTCCGTCCGTAGGCAATGCACTCGTTCAGGTCGCCAATGGTGCGCAGCCCCAGCAGGTCCTGCCAGCGATGGTGCTCCTTGAAGATGCTGAACATCTTGTCCTGCATCACAATCTCGCCCAGCTCGTTGGGGTGCTCGCGCGATGGAATGCGCAGCAGCAGGCCGTCGTAGTACTTCTCCAGACCGAACAGATAGAGCTGCGACGTGTTGGTGAGCAGCGAACCGTAGTAGTAGTCGTAGTACTTGTCAATGTCGTAGATGGTGGTGAAGAGCGAACCCGTGCTCTTGAGCAGTTTCACCTTGGAATGGGTTTTCAGGTCGGTGAACATCTGGATGGCCTCTTCTGTGGTGGTCTCATGACGGTGGATGGGCATGGCGGCATCGATAACTTCCTGCATGTGGCGGCGTATGTTGCCCACATCGTCAAGCGTCACGGGCCGTCCTATGTTCAAGTCTACGTAGTAGCCGTTCGACACGGGAATGTCGATAGACACCTTGCACTTCTCGTACAGGTCGCGAACGGCCTTGCACAGCACGAAGAACAGCGTGCGCGTGTAGGCCCGCTGGCCCGAAGGCGACGTGATGTCGAGGAACTCCACGTTCTTGGTCTTGTAGACTCGGAAGTGCATGCCTTCCACTTTGTTGTTCACACGTGCGGCTAATGGAGCCCACTCCATCTTCAGGTCGAGCTGCTTAAACACCTCCTCGAGGTTGCTTCCCATCTCGACTTCGACTGTCTGGTTGTTGTTCAGACAATGTATGGTCACAGTTTTCATCATAAGGGTAAAATTGCCAAAAAGTTATAAATGGAATGTAAAATTACATTTTTTTTCGTGAAACGGTATATATAAATGAGATTTTTTTCGTATTTTTGCACTCACATAACAAAGATTACCACTTTTATGTCTATTTGGGTTATTTTCAAGCTTCTGGGCTCGCTCGCACTTCTCATGTTTGGTATGAAGTCAATGAGTGAAGCACTGCAGAAGATGGCGGGTCCGCAATTGCGACACGTCTTGGGAGCTATGACCACCAACCGCTTCACCGGCATGCTCACCGGCATGCTTGTCACAGCCTCGGTACAGTCTTCAACAGCCACAACGGTGATGACGGTCTCGTTTGTCAATGCGGGCCTGCTCACACTGGCGCAGGCCATCTCGGTCATCATGGGTGCCAACATCGGCACCACGCTCACCGCATGGATCATGTCGGCCGGTATGTCGTTCGACATCACGGCGGCTGTCTATCCGGCTTTCTTCCTGGGCATTATCCTTATCTATCAGAAGAAATACCGCTATATCGGCGACTTCCTTTTCGGTCTGTCGTTCCTGCTCCTGGGCCTGGGCACACTCCGAATGACGGGCACCGAGATGCACCTGGGCGAGAATCAGGCACTGCTCGACTTCTTCGCCTCATTCGACCCCACGTCGTTCATCACCACTATTATATTCTTGTTGCTGGGCGGCATCCTCACGTTCTGCGTGCAGTCGTCGGCAGCCGTCATGGCCATCACCATGATTCTGTGCTCCAGTGGTGCCCTGCCCATCTATCAGGGCATTGCGCTGGTCATGGGTGAGAACATCGGCACCACCGTGACCTCGAACCTGGCAGCCCTCTCGGCCAACACACAGGCACGCCGTGCGGCCCTGGCCCACATGTTCTTCAACGTGTTCGGCGTCATCTGGATACTTTTCATCTTCCGTCCCTTCATCGACATGGTGTGCGGATGGGTGGGCTACGACGTGGCCCTGGTGAAAGAAACCGCCGGTGCTGCCGCCTTCCTGGCCAACGCCGCCAAGCTGACCTTCGTGCTGGCCGCCTTCCACACCACGTTCAACGTGGCCAACACGCTGATACTTATCTGGTTCATTCCCCAGATTGAGAAGTTCGTGTGCTGGGTCATCAAGCCCAAGCGCAACGACGAGGAAGAGGACTTCCGCCTGCACTTTATTACGGCTGGCTTCATGAAGACCCCCGAGCTTTCGGTGCTCGAGGCCCAGAAGGAAATCTCATCGTTCTCAGAACGTATGCAGCGCATGTTCGGCATGGTGAAGGAACTGCTTGACCTTTCGTCGAGCGCGAACAATAAAGACAAGAACAGTGAGCAGGAGTTCAACAAGCTCTATTCGCGCATTGAGAAGTACGAAAGCATCAGCGACAACATGGAACTGGAGATTGCACAGTACCTGGAAAGCGTCAGCGATGCCCACCTCAGCGACGACACCAAGGGAAAGATACGCGCCATGCTGCGTGAGGTGTCCGAACTGGAGTCCATCGGCGACTCGTGCTTCAACATGGCACGCACTATCAACCGCAAGTTTGCGGCCAAGCAGGACCACTTCATTGAGAAACAGTACGAGCACCTGCACCAGATGATGGGACTGACGGACCAGGCCCTGACGCAGATGAACCGCCTGATGGGTGGCCGAAAGGAGAGCTACGACGTGAACCGTACGTTCAACATCGAGAATGAAATCAATAATTATCGCAATCAGTTGAAGGCACAGAACATCGTCGATGTAAACAACCACGAATACACCTACGCCGAAGGTACCATCTACATCGACCTGGTCAACGAGTGCGAGAAGCTGGGCGACTACGTGGTCAACGTGGTCGAAGCCCGCATGGGAACACGTCAGCGAGAGGCTTAGTCAGCATCTTCTCTCACATATTCAGGGCGCTCGTCTTCCGACAGTGTCCTGATTTTTATGTTCTCGAACACCACGCCTCGGGCATGACGGACGAAGAATCCCTGTGCAGGTAGCATGCCCCACATGGTGCCTTCGGGGTATTCCTTTTCCTTTTCGTCGGCAGGAACGGCGGTCTTCCGGCCCCCGCCACGGTGCTCAATGCTTATGTTCCGCAGCGTGATGTCTTCCACGTTGTGGCCGGGCAGACCTGTGATGCTGCTGCCGATGAAGCCTGCATCGCGCACCGTCACATCGCTGATGGTCACGTTCCTCAGCGTGCCCACATGGCTTATCTGCTGACCTTCGTAGTAGCCTCGGGCCCGGTTGCCTAAGCGGACGAAGATGGGAACCTCAGTACCTTCGGCCACGATGTTGCTCACCTGTACGTTCTCAAGCACGCCTCCGTCCACCACTTCCAGCGAGATGACCGATGTTCCGCGGTCGTTGCCGAAGAACTTCGAGCTTTGGTCGGCACTGGGTTTCACCACAATGCCGCTGATGGAAATGTTACGGTAGCCGCCGTTGCTCTCGGTGCCCAGCTTGATAGCGTTGCAGTGGCTACTTACCACGCAGTTGCTGATGCGTACATTCTCGCAAAGCCGGGGCGAGGTGCTCTTCAGTGTAATTGCATCATCGTCGCTGTCGGCCAGCATGTCTGTCACAATCACGTCGTGGCAGCCGTCCAGGTCGAGTGCGTCGTTGTTGTAGTTGTTGCGGTTAAACACCTTGATGCCGTCTATCTTCAGCCGGTCGCAGGCCAGGTAGTGCTGCATCCAGCAGCCCGAGTTGCGCAGCGTCACGCCCTTTATCGTGATGTCCTGGCTCTGGATGAAGCGCAATAGGTGTGGACGTGTAATACCTTCATCGTTCCACGACAGTTTGGGAAAGGCCGCTCCGCGTCCGTCAATGGTGCCTGTGCCGCTGATCACCACGTTACTTACGTTGTCGGCATAGAGCAGTTGGATGGTGGTGGACTGTGTCCTGAGCGAGACGTAGTTTGACTTCATGGGCCGGTAGTCCTTCACGTCGGTCGAACCGTAGAGCGTTGCCCCGTGTTCTAAGTGCAGCTCCACGTCAGACCGCAGCTTCAGACTGCCCGTCTTGTATTGTCCCGACGGCACCACTACGCGTCCGCCACCCGCTTTCGAACAAGCATCAATGGCCTGTTGGATGGACTCCGTGCTCAGCTTTGTGGTGTCACTTACTGCTCCGTACTGCCGGATATTATAGTCGGTAGCATGCTCTGACAGCATGCTACCGGCCCAAAACATGGTTAGAAAAAGTTTTCTCATTTCGCAGTCTTCGTGGCTTTCACGAAGTATATAATTAATAAGATGTAAGCGATAAGGGCGCAAAGTTCGCTAAGTGGGTTGGCAAACCACGACTCGCTGACGGGATTGAAGCCACCGAAACGCAGCAGTGCGCTGACAACACCCATCAGGGCACCACCGGCAATGAAGCCGCTGGCAATGAGCGTGCCCTTCTCGCCACGGGCATCGTTGACTGATTTGTCCTTTGAACGGGTGGTTACATACCAGTTGATGGCTCCGCCAACGAGCAGTGGGGTGTTCAGCTCCAGGGGAATGAACATGCCCAGTGCAAAGGGCAGGGCAGGAATCTTGCACAGCGTGAGCACCACGGCCAGTGCGGCACCAATGGCATAGAGCAGCCACGGAGCCCCCACACCGTTCATCAACGGGTCAATCACAGCAGCCATAGCGTTGGCCTGCGGGGCAGCGAGCTGTCCGCTGGCAAAGCCGTAGGTCTCATTGAGCAGCATCATGACGCCACCCACCGTAGCCGCTGAGACCAGTGTGCCGAGGAACTTCCACGACTCCTGCTTTCTGGGTGTGGTTCCCAGCCAGTAGCCTATCTTCAAGTCAGTGATGAACGCACCTGCCATTGACAGCGCCGTGCATACCACACCGCCCATGACCAGTGCGGCCACCATACCGCTGGTACCCTTCAGTCCCACGCCCACCATTACGACCGAAGCCAGGATGAGCGTCATCAGTGTCATACCGCTGACGGGGTTCGACCCCACGATGGCAATGGCGTTGGCAGCCACTGTGGTAAAGAGGAAGGCGATAACGGCCACCAGTACAATGGCTACCAGCGCCTGTAGCATGTTGCCGTCCATCACACCGAACCAGAAGAACAGGAACGTAATGAGAATGGTTACGACAGAGCCGATGGCAATGAACTTGAAGGGAAGGTCGCGTTCCGTGCGACGCATTTCCATTGCGTCATCCTTGTTGCCCTTCATCTCACGTGCAGCCAATGAAACGGCACCCTTGATGATGCCCCAGCTGCGGATGATTCCGATAATACCAGCCATAGCAATGGCACCGATGCCGATGCTCTTTCCGTAAGCCTTGAAGATCTCCTCTGGCGACATATCACCGACAGCTGTCGTGATAGACGGGTCCCACGTGTTGAGCACCGTGTCACCAAACAGCAGCGCCATGCCTGGTACCAACAGCCACCATACAGCCAGCGAGCCGATACATATAATTAAGGTATAGCGCAGTCCGATGATGTAACCCAGACCCAGAACGGCAGCACCCGTGTTGAGGGAGAACACCAGCTTGGCCTTTTCAGCCAGCCACTGTCCGCCAGCCACCATGCGTGAGGTGAACACCTCGTTCCAAAGACCGAAGGTAGAAACCACAAAGTCGTAGAGTCCACCCACCAGACCTGCTATAAGCAGGGGCTTGGCCTGACTGCCGCCCTTCTCGCCGCTCATCAGCACCTGTGTGGTGGCTGTAGCTTCTGGGAAAGGATACTTGCCGTGCATGTCCTTCACAAAGTACTTACGGAACGGTATGAGGAACAGGATACCCAGGATGCCACCCAGCAATGAAGCCAGGAACATCTTAAAGAACGACACATCGTCAAACTGGTACTTGGCCTGCAGAATGTAGATAGCAGGCAGCGTGAAGATGGCACCTGCCACCACAGCACCCGAACAGGCACCAATGGACTGGATAATGACATTCTCACCCAGGGCATTCTTACGCTTGACGGCTGCTGAGACGCCCACAGCGATAATGGCAATGGGGATGGCGGCCTCAAACACCTGTCCGACTTTCAGACCGAGGTAGGCAGCGGCCGCAGAGAACACAATGGCCATCACAATACCCCATGAAACGGTCCATACATTCACTTCGGGGAACACCTTGTCGGCCGGCATCGCCGGTTGGTATTCCTCACCTTCTTTCAATTCGCGGAACGCACTCTCTGGCAGTTCCAACGAGCCCCCTAAGTTAGGGGGTTGGGGGTCTGAACAATTGTTCATTTTGTTTTCTTTACTCATAATTTATGTTGTTTATATCATTATTATCTCGTTTTGACCCCTAATCCCCTCGCTCGGCTTCGCCGCTTTGCTCTGCAAAGAACTTAGGGGACTTATAAAAGGTCTTTTCTATTCGCTCCAAACCTTCCATGAGTTGCGAACGAGGACACGCCATGTTGATGCGGATGAAACCCTCGCCCCAAGTAGGACTGTACATGGCGCCACTCGACACCCATACCCCTGCCTCGTTGTAGAGACGGTCGGCCAGCTCATCGCTGCTCATGCCCGTCGCACGGATATCCACCCATGCCAAGTAGGTACCTTCCAAAGGCATCACCTTCAACTGCGGCAGCTTTTCAGCGAAGAAGCTGCAGAGGGCATCGTAGTTCCCCTTCAGATAGAGACACAGCTCGTCAAGCCATTCCTCACTCTCGTTGTAGGCGGCCATCAGCGCCTCGACGCCAAAGGGGTTCAGGTCGCACACCTCATTGATGTTGATGGCGCGGTTGATGCGTCGGCGAAGCTCTGGGTCGTGACAGATGATGTTGGCCGTCTGCAAGCCCGCAATGTTAAATGCCTTGCTGGGTGAGTTGCAGACAACAGCGTCACTGCTAATGGTTCCAAAGGGTACAAACTTGTGTCCTGGCATGACGAGTTCACAATGGATCTCGTCGCTGACCACCCGTACCCCATGGCGCTGGCAGATGTCGTTCATGCGCTCCAGTTCCTCACGGGTCCATACCCTGCCGCCTGGATTGTGGGGGTTACAGAGCAGGAACGCCGTGGTCTTCTCGTCGCTGCACATGGCTTCGAAGTCCTTAAAGTTTAGTGGGACCTCCACCACCTCACAACCATTGTTCCTGATACTGGAGAAGAAACAGTTATAGACGGGCGAGAGAATGAGCACTTTCTCGCCTGGCATGGTGATGGCCTTCAAGCAACAGCTGATGGCTGGTACCACGCCCGTCGTATAGAGGATGTCCTCGCGTTCAATCTCCCACTGGTGACGTCGCTTGAACCACGAGATGATGGCCTCGTAGTAGGCCTCCGGCACGTGGGTATAGCCGAACACGCCATGTGCAGCACGACGCTCAATGGCCTGCTGAATGGCTGGTGCCACACGGAAGTCCATGTCTGCCACCCAGAGGGGGATGATGTCCTCTTCCGGCTTTTCATCCCACTTCACGCAATTCGTACCTCTGCGCACAATCCGCTCGTCAAAGTTATATTTCTTCATCGTATAACTAACTCCTAATTCCTATCACGCAGTTATTCGGTTCCCTAACATGCTCATCGATTGTCACGCTGCCGATGGAGTCGGCAACGATGTGTCCGCTTGTCGGGTTCTTGATGTTCTCGATGTGTCCACGGATGTCTGCCTCCACCGTTGAATACTCAAACATACGGTCGCAGGCCTTGTCAATGGTACAGTTCTCCAGCACCAGGTTCTCTGTATAGCACAGCAACTGCTCACCTGCCAGGTGGCAGTTCACCAACCTGACGTTCTTCGAGTGCCACGCCAGGTATTCCCCGTCAAGCACCGAGTCGTAGATGGTGACGTTTTCGCACTCCCAGAAGGAGTCCTTTGTCAATATCTTGGCGTTGTGTATCTCAACGTTTTTGCAGTATTGGAACACGTACTTGGCATCGCTCATGAGCCCATCGACAAAGATGTTCTCGCTGAACATAAACGGATAAGTGCCACCATGCAACTGCACATCCTTGATTCTCACGTTTTTGCAACGCCAGAAGGTTTCGTCGGCATCGGTAATGTTGACGCGTTCCAGTTCCAGCCCGTCCATCTCGCGGAAGAACTTTGGTCCGTCAATGCGACAGTTCTTCATTTTCAGCCGGTTGGTGTACCAGACGGCAGAGCGCGAGCCTTCGGCAAAGTAGCAGTTCTCAATATAGGCTCCCTCCACATGCCACCACGGATATTTTCCGTAGAAGCGGCATTCATAGGCTTCCATATTGCGGCATTGCTTGATGCCACTCTCACCATCGGTAATGGTCACCTGTTCCAGTCGCAGGTCGCTGGAAGCAAAAAGTGGTCGTTCGCCTCCAAATTCTTGGTTCTTAATCGTCTGTTTCAAGCTTTCTTTCATTATAGTTTAGTTATGGGTTTTCTTCAGACCTCCACCCCCTGACTCAGGAAACGAGAATAGATGTCAATGACTTGGCGAGCAACGTCCTGACCTTCGAATCGGCGGATGTAGTCACGACTGGCGGCAATGCGTTCCTCACGACCTGGTGCGCCACGCAGCACCTGACTCACGGCGGCAGCCAGTGCCTCGGCATCGTCAGGACCTACATAGAGCGAATGAGGACCACCTGCTTCCTCTAAGCAGGAACCTGTAGCAGCCACGACGGGCAGCCCCATGGCAATGGCTTCGATGATGGGGATGCCGAATCCCTCGTAGCGGGAGGGATAGACAAACGCCTCTGCATCGGCATAGAGCTGTGGCAGCTGTTCGTTGGTGACGTTATGCAGCATCACCACGCGCTCTCCTAACCCGTGACTATCAGCATATTGACGCACCTTACGGGCATAGTCGGTAGCGCGTCCCACCAGCACGAGCGAGAGGTTTTCGGGCAGGTAATGCAACGCCTGAACGGCAAGCAAGGCATTCTTCCGTTCCTCAATAGTGCCGACAGAAAGGATGTAGAGCCCCCCTTTCGTCCCCCGAGGGGGACACAAAAGCTGGCTGAACCGCGGCGCATAGCCCTGGTAGATGACGGTAATCTTCTCTTCCGGCACATGACCCAGCTCCATGATGTCACGCTTGGTACACTCACTGATGGCAATGATATGGTCTGCCTCGCGCACCGTACGGCGGAACTTCCATTCGTAAAGCTTCGCGTCTATCCATGAGTAGTACTCCGGATGACGCATGAAGATCAGGTCGTGAATGGTCACCACGCTGCGGATACCCTCCTTGCGCAGTCCCGTCGGCAGTTCCCCTGAAAGACCGTGATACACTTGCACACCGTCTCTCACAAGGTCTTTCACGATACCCAATGAGCGCCAGTAGAGGGCTTTGAGCTTTGAAGTTTGAGGTTTGAGCTTTGGATAGCACCACTTGATGTTCGGACGCTGCTCTAGCTGACATCGTAAGTCGTCACGACCC
>JAEEGG010019962.1_pt1 | contig 13451 bp, 8 predicted proteins | sample 9134161 | NCBI WGS metagenome assembly JAEEGG01 (sample SAMN16246543, study PRJNA631951) | gut metagenome | biome: gut microbiome; feature: rumen; material: CR-attached | host: Bos | place: Iran: Karaj | collected 2018-10 | reverse complement strand
CCATGCGTTTCTTCATCTTCTCCAACGTCGGCAACAGCGGTTTCCATGCGGTCTGCTCGTCCTTTAGGATTTGTTCTGCAGCTGCAACGCCCATGGCAGCCATGAAGTCCACTCCCTTTGGTGTCGCGCGCTGGGGTGGGTTATTCTCGTAGTCCACCATCTCCTGCAAGACTTCTGCATCAGGTTGGTAACGCTGCGGCATGACGTTGATCTTGTTGTGGCTCGTCTTCTCATACTTCGGACGAATACGGGTCTGTTTGTTGCCAATCTCGTTCAGCTTTGCCGTAATCTTCGCGATGGCGTCATCGTTGTGCATGAGGTCCTCCATCTGCAAACCGCTCTTCTCGACTTCGGCCATTACCTGTGGCAGGCTCAAATTGTCCGATTCACCCATCAGGAACGTGATAAACTGGTTCAAACGGTCGTAGTTCTTCTTTGCACTACTATTCAGTTTCAGAGCGCAGGCCTGCTGAATGGCAGCGAGCACCTCGTCGTTGTGGTTCGTACCAAATGGTACGCTTTGCAACCACATCATACCGCGGAAATACCGCTGGAGCTTTTCACTTCGTGTATAATGTCCGCGTGGTCGGAAGAGACTATAACTGAAAAGGATATCCTTGTAGTCTTGCATAAAATTGCTGGGAGCATCGACGGCGTTCATTACCTTCTCGACTTCCTCTACGTCGATGTCGCCCTTCTCCCGTGCAAAGATGTAATCGCCCGTGAACAGCTTGTAGGCAATGTTATAGAACGCTGCATTATGATGCGCCACGGCATTGATCTTCTCGTCGAAACCCGACCAGCGCTCCATATTGTACAACATCTCGTGCATGTCGCGACAGAATCGTATCATCATCGGCAGCAACTTGTTTTCCTCCACCTCGCGTAGCATGCAGTCAATATACAAATGGTACAGCTGCAGATACAGGTCGGTGGTTACGAAACTCGGGAAGTCTCTGTAGTCGTTCTGCTCGTACACGTGGAACAACTGCGAGTGGTTTGACGGCACGATGGCGAAACCTTCTTCAGCGAGTTTCTGACACAGCGTGGTATCGAAGTCCTTCAACTGCGTCGGATTCAGCAGATTCACCATGTTCACGCGCAAACCTTCTTCCACCGCGAAGTTCTGCTTCTTCAACTCGTCCTCGCGTTCTTTCAGGCGTTTCATGAATGCCGTTTCCTGCTCGTTATACGTCACCAGTTTCTGTTCGTCGATGGCTCGCATGTAGGCATCGCGCCAACTCTCGTTGTCCTTGCTCTCGAAGGGTTGCATCCTTGCGTCGAGATCGTACATCAGCGAGTCGTACCACGTAGTACTCTCGAAGATGCCACGCAGATAGGAGTCCTTGAAAGGATATCCCTTCTGCGCTGCAGGAGCATTGCGCAGGATACGCAGGTCGCTTAGGTTCAATCCGGAAACATCCATGCCGTAGTCGATACTGTCACCTAGCTTCTCTACGTCGATGGTCGATACCGGCATTTGTACTACACTTTGTTTCTGGCTGCAGGCTGCGATTAAGCCCGCCACGCATGCCAACAGAAATACTTTTCTTTTCATCGGTTCAAGGTTTTTATTGCTGTTTCTTTATCTACACCTTTTATAATATAATGGTCAAAGACCATTCCAAATCCACCCCACACGTAGTCCGACACGACATATTGTCCGTCGGTGGTACGTTCCAACGCCCGAATTTTGCCGTCGGCATAACGGAAATCCTCGAGTTCGCCACCGAGTTTCGAACCTAACCACAGTGGCCGAGCCTTGCCGTTTACATCCTTGAAGATAAAGATACGGCGGGCCTTTTCGGGATAGAACCGCGTGCTTTTTACCACGCCGACAATAGCATCGGTTCGTCCGTCACCATCCACGTCGCCCGTCTGATACTGGTAGATAGGGTAGGGTAGTCGCCAACTGTTCAACCAGTAGAGACTGTCGTGCTCCTTGCGCAGTTCGAAGTTTTGTGCTACACAAATCATCGTGCAGAAAAACACGAAAAAGAAGGTCAATAAGCGTAAGTTCATAGCGCTGGTAGGTTTCTTTGCCTGCAAATATACGAAAAAATCCTAAAAAAGAATGCATGATACGATTTTTTTCGTATATTTGCTCACAAATTTGAATACTAACTTAAAAACTAAGCGCCCTATGCTGAACGAATTCCTATCTGAATTGCGGCAAATGTTGCCCTCAGACCGTATTTACACCGACGAGCTCCGTACCCTTGGTTGGGGTACCGACGCCAGTTTCTACCGACAGATTCCAAAGGTTGTCATCCGAAGTGACGGCGAGGAGGAAGTGTCACGCATCCTCGCACTATGCCACAAACATCATCTTCCGGTGACGTTCCGTGCTGCAGGTACGTCTCTTTCGGGACAGTCATGCACCGACAGCGTACTTCTTGTCGCAGGTAAACATTGGGAGAAGTACACCCTATCGGACGATGACGTCATCACATTACAACCGGGTGTCGTCGGGGCTCGCGTCAACGAAATCTTAAAACCCCATGGTCGCGTATTTCCGCCTGATCCTGCATCGATAGGCTCAGCGATGGTGGGTGGTATCGTCGTCAACAACGCCTCAGGCATGAACTGCGGTGTCCATGCCAATAGCGACCGCATGCTTATCTCAGCACGCATCATCCTGGCTGACGGTACCGTGCTCGACACCGATGAGGTAGGCAGTCGCGAGGAGTTTGAACGTACCCACCCCGAGTTCCTTGCCCGTATCAAGGCCTTGCGCGACCGTGTGCGGGCAGACAAAGACCTTGCCGAACGCATCCAGAAGAAATATAGTATCAAGAATGTCACTGGACTGAATCTCCGCCCACTCATTGCTTATGACGACCCGTTCGAAATCATTGCCCATAGCATTGTCGGTTCGGAGGGTACGCTGGCGTTCCTTTCTGAGGTGACCATGAAGACGCTGAAGGACTATCCGTTCAAAGCTTCGGCAATGGTTTACTTCATGACGATGAAGGAGAGCTGCGAGGCCGTCGTCGCCATGAAGAAGCTGAAGGCAGGCGACGAGGATTTCGCCATGAGTGCTGAGAATCTGATGGTGAAATCTGCTGAGATGCTCGACTACAAGTCCCTCTCGTCCGTCGACGACCCTGTATTCCTGCAATACAAAGCCGACGTCGATGCAGGCAAGATAGAGGGTGTCGAACCTGGCGACTACCACAATCTCACGGCCATCCTCACCGAGACCAAGGGTATCACGCATGAACAATTACTTGATAAGATTGCGAAGATTAAGGAGTGTCTGGGACAGTTCAAGCTCTATATACCTGCCGAGTTTACGGAGGATCCCGCCGTCTATGGCAAATATTGGGCCATCCGCTCCGGCATCTTCCCCAGTGTTGGTGGCACCCGTCCCGTCGGCACGTCATGCCTCATTGAGGACGTCGCATTCCCCATCGAATCCCTTCCCGAAGCAACGGTCAAATTACAAAAACTTATTGCCGATCACGGCTACGACGATGCCTGCATCTACGGTCACGCCTTCGAGGGTAACTACCACTTCATCCTCAACCAGAGTTTTGCCGATGAACACGAGGTGGCACGCTACGCTGAGATGATGCGTGACGTGGCTAAGCTTGTCGTCGAGGAATACGACGGTTCGCTGAAGGCCGAACACGGCACAGGCCGTAATATGGCTCCGTTTGTGAAATATGAGTGGGGCGACAAGGCTTACGAGGTGATGAAGGAACTGAAGGACATTTTTGATCCTGAAGGCCTGCTGAATCAGGGTGTCATCTTCAACGACGACCCCGACTGTTATATCAAGTGCCTCAAACCCTTGCCCGTCCTCGATTTCGACTTCGATGCAGTCCCCGACGGCGGTCACTACCTCATGGACCCGTCGCTCTCTACCGCCAAGGAAACCGTCGAGCAAGTCAAACGCGCCAACAAATGTATCGAGTGCGGCTTCTGCGAGGTCAACTGCATGTCGTGCGGCCTCACCCTCTCCAGCCGCATGCGTATCGCCGTCCAACGCGAAATCCGCCACCTTACCGCGCAGTTACGAGTGGGCGGCGATTCGGTCGCCGCCATCCAGGACCGCCTAACCACGTTGAAGAAGCAGTATAAATACTATGGCGACCAAACCTGCGCTACCGACGGCCTTTGCTCGACGTCCTGCCCGATGAAGATCAACACCGGCGAACTGACGCATCTGATTCGTCAGATGGATATGAACGAGAGTCCTACAGGATATAAGATTGGTGAGTTTGCTGCAGAACACATGGCTGGCATCAAGAGTGGTCTCCGTGTAGTCCTCGATGTGGCCCACACCGCTCACCTCACCCTCGGTCCTTCCCTCATGTCCAGTGTCTGCCGCGGTATGAACAAGATGGGCCTGCCCCTTTGGACCACCGCCATGCCGAAAAAGCATCGCCAACCGAAGAAGTCCGACCTTACTCAGTTCATCATTGAAAAGAGTATCCCGCACAAAGAGGAAGAACATTCGCCACTGAAAGTCGTTTACTTCCCCAGTTGTATTAACCAAACCATGGGCCAGTCGAAGAGTGGCGGCAAGATTCACGACCTCGTCGATGAGGTCATCCAACTCATGGCGAAAGCCGGCTACGAGGTCATCTTCCCGGAAGGTATGGAGCGCATGTGCTGCGGCCAGATTTGGGAATCGAAAGGTATGCTCGACATCGCCGACCGGAAGAGTGCCGAACTCGAAGCCGCCCTTTGGAAGGCCAGCGAAGAGGGCAAATACCCCGTCCTCTGTGCACAGAGTCCATGCTTACATAGAATGAAGAAGGTTATGGGTGAGCGAGAGCAGAGTGATGCTTGCATCGACTCTGCCGAGCGTGAAGAAGCTCGCCCGAAGGGCAAGGTTATGCATAAAATGAAGCTCTATGAGCCTGCCGAGTTTATCATGAAGTATCTCGTCGATCGTCTCGACTTCCATCCTATCGACCGTCATATCGCCCTGCATCTGACGTGCTCGACGCGACAGATGGGCGTCGATAAGGACATGATAGCACTTGCAAAGCTATGCTCTAACAACGTCTTCCTCCCCGAGGGCGTCGGATGTTGTGGATTTGCTGGTGACCGCGGCTTCACGTTCCCCGAACTAAACAAGTACGGTCTTCGCAAACTCCGTCCACAGATCGAGGCCAACCACATCGAGGTGGGCTACAGCAACAGCCGCACCTGCGAAATCGGTCTCGAAACGAACTCCGGCATTCCGTATATGAGTATCGTCTATCTCGTCAACGAGTGTACAACAGCAAAGAAGGCCTGATGTCAGGCCTCCTTTGTTGGCGACGGTTTTCCCGTCGCCTTTTTTAGTGTGCAACGATTCGGTCGCCGCTCTATTTTTATCGTCTTTTCACTATGCAATGTTCACTGTTCAACGTTCAATGTTCAACGTTGATTAGTATTCCATCACAGCAGGCAGTTCCTTAGCCTGGTCAATCATCTTCTGCACTTCTACAACGGCAGGAACGCGGTTGGTCAGATTCTTCACGGCGTTCACCTCTTCCAGCTTCTTCTGCAGGTTTTCGGCTACGCGATGCTTCAGTTCTTTGACGGTGTCCACGCCGCTGGCCTCCAACAGTTCAGCAAACTGAGGACCTACGCCATTGATGCGATACAGGTCGCAGTGGTTCGCCCACTTCAGAATCAGCTTGCCGCTGATGCCGGTCTGCTCCTCCAGTGCCTTACGGCCTGCGGGCTTTGCACATTTCTCCAACAGCTCTGCATCGGTCTTAATACCTGCTGCAATCAGTTTCTCGGCGTAAACTTCACCTACACCCTCAATGTCAATTACTTTGTAAGTCATATTATAAAAAGTTTTAGTTATTTTATGTTGCAGTAGGTGCACTTTGCACACTGCGACTGCAAATATACGAAAAAAGTCTGACTGCACCATATTTTTTTGTTTTTTTAATACAAAAGTGCATGCAATAGGTGGAAAATATTCGTACCTTTGCAGCGTTAAACATAAAAAAGAAAGGAATTTAGAGATGAATTATAACGAAATTGATTTGCGTGGACTCACTGCTGATCAGCAGCTGACCATGTCGCAGGCGTTCCCTGTCTTGATGCGTAAAGTGTATGTGTGGATGACTCTCGCACTTGCCATTACCGGCTTCACGGCCTATGCCGTTGCCAACAGCCCCGGCATTCTCCAGGCCATCTACACCAACCAGATTCTCTTCTGGGGTCTTATCATTGCCGAGTTCGCACTCGTTTTCGGTGTTAGTGCTGCCATCAATAAGCTGTCGCTGACTACTGCCACGTTGATGTTTATCCTCTATTCGGTCATCAATGGTGCCCTGTTGTCGTACATCTTCCTGGCCTATACGGCATCGTCCGTCGCTACGGTGTTCTTCATCACCGCAGGCACCTTTGCTGCAATGGCCATTGTGGGCTACACCACCAAGACCGACCTCTCGTCGATGGGTAAAATACTCTTCATGGCGCTCATCGGACTCATCATTGCCACCATCGTCAACCTCTTTATCAAGAGCAGTGGCTTTACCCTTATTCTGAGCTATGTCGGTGTACTCATCTTTGTCGGACTCACCGCGTGGGATTCCCAGAAAATCAAGCAGATGCTCCTCCAGGCTCCTGATGCCGGCGAGGGTGCTCAGAAGCTTGCTCTCCTCGGAGCCCTCACGCTCTACCTCGACTTCATCAACCTCTTCATCTATCTCCTCCGCATCTTCGGTCGTAGGGAGTAAGATAAGATGTTACTGCATTATTGAGACGACAGATACGGCGTCTCTGTCAGTCCGCCATAACTTTTGGCGGACTTTTTCATTGCCTCTTCTGTGGTGTACTGCTCGTAGAACGTACAGCGGGTGACGATGGTTTGCGCTGAGCAGCGTTCACCAATTACTTTTACCAGTGCCCAGCCTTTCTTGTCGTCGCTGAACTCCTCACCCTTCAGCACAAAGTACCCGTCCACCAGCGTCATCTTAGTCCGCGAAATCTCGCGCATACTGAAACGTACTCGCGGAATAGTGTCCTCTCCAGTCTGCTCGGCAGTATAGAGGAATAGCTTCTCCTGATAGTAGTGCTTCTCCTTCTCGAGGTCGGTCAGCAGGGCGGGTTCACCGTCCACCTCTCCCAATGTTAATTTGATAGTTGGCAACGTGCCATCGCTCACTGGTATGCCGGGCATCAGGAATGATGCCTCAGTCATGTGTATTCGTTCCACAAACACCGTTGGCAACCTATTTGCCAGCGATGCAAAGTTCTGATAGGCTGTCTTACGTTGGGTAAACATCATCTCCTTACAGCCGTATTTCATCATCTTCCATAACGCAGTGGTGTGACGCATTTTCTGGCGTTGGTTGAACTGGCCCAGCGTATTGCTGCGCCTCTCGTCCGAGTTCGATACGCGCGTAATCACCTGTCCTTGCTTCACGTAGGTCGTAACACCCACTTTGCGCAGACTGCCAATCATGATTAGCCCCTTAGCTGCATACTTCTGTTTCATAGTCAAAATCTCCTATCTTTTTTAATTATACATTTATTCATTGTTCCTTCGTCATTCTCTCCTCGCTCTTCCTTCGCTCTAGCCTTGTTCTTCCTTCGATACACCTTCTATTCTCCACCTATTGTTGTCCAGTTGCTATTCATTTATTGTCCTTTTTTTCTTCATTCGTTATCCACTCTTTTACCGGACATCAACCGGACAACAACCGAACAACAAGCGGACATCAACCGGACAAGAGTTATCGCAACTCCCTTGCAGTATCCTTGCTACTTGGGTGGTACACCGAACTTGAAATCTTGGCTTTTTCGGGGGCAAAGATACAAAAAATCCTCGAAACCCCAACAAGTTTCGAGAATTTTTGTGGTGTCTGTGTTATTATAATTTTTTTACGGTTGACCGTAGGGCTTCAGATCGCCTCGTTCGGGATCCCATACCCCAATGGTGATTGACCAGTCATCGCTGTCAGAGAGGGTAGAATAGGTCGTTTTTCCGTTAGTATCAGTATTAGCTATGGAGAATCCAGAGACGTACTGGTGAATACTGCCCCAGTTACTGATTTCAGGATCTGCCATGTAACCTTCACACGAATAACCTGCTTGACCCGGTACGGGAGTTCTCAAGGAGTAGAAAGGAACACTGGTAAGATTAAATGATGTACTATTTGAATTAGTGGTGGTATACCATACTTCACCCGTTGCTACCGTTGTGTGTATGTCCTCTTGGTCAGTCTTACATGTAACTGTTCCACTGACCACACCATCCTCTACATTGTCACTGCTGCGGAAAATATTCAGTACAATACTCCAGGTGTTTTTAATCCTGGTTTCTACCTTTCGGCGAATCATAGTACCATCGGTATTCCACCCCATGTTATAGAAACTTTCCATACTGTAATCCTCACTGCCATTGGCAATAAGGGTTGCTCCAGTAGAAACGGCACTGGAGACACAATAGACGGGTACGTTATGATTGTAAAGAGAAGGATATACATTATTAATTGTGCTGCTACTTCCTGATTCATTAGTAACCTTAGCCTTCAATTGCAGGAATAGTCCTGTATAACTGAAATTGCTAGGATCTTGTTCTACGTTGATGGTTTCCTCGACAGAACCGTATTGGTTGGTAGCCTTAATTTTAATGATGGCCGAACGTATTTGTTGGGTTTCATTGTCAGTAGCCTGAAGGGTCAGAATGTGAGTTTTCTTATCGTATTTGTACGTAAGCCATGAGCCTCCTGATTTAGTGAAGGTCAAATCGTCTGCATCAGAAGTGACCACCACTTCTGCGGGTGTAGGATCCTTGGCTTCCATCGTGACCATCGTTCTGGACACCTCAAGCACAGGCAAGATGACTCTCTCTGCATCCTGAACAACTGTTACCGTATCTCTAAGTTCTTCGCCTTCAAGTGTCTTCACGCAGACAATAATAGAGTCGGAGCGTGTCTCACCAGTATCATTGCGCTGAGCATCCACGGTGAATACGATATTGGTAGGGTCAGCAATGCTACCCATCGTACACAGATACCAGCTGTTATTCCCGTTTTGATTCTTGGATTTCTTGGTAATGGTCTCTATGTCTTGATATCTGACGTTGGTGCTGGCCGTAAACGTGCTCGTTCCACCTTGGAACTCGAAGTTCAGATAGTCAGGCGTAACCGTCACTTGTCCACTCTCTGCCTGCGCAGTGAATTCTATGAATGGTTTGGCCAACAACTCGTAGTCGAAGACTTTCGTAATGGGGAAGAGTTTATACTGCTGGCCATGATTTAGCCCCTTGAGCTTGATGGAATATCTCATGGGCGTCTCGTTGTAGTAGGAACTTGAGAACCACAGGTTGTTACCCACACGCTTGTTCTGGCTGTCGTAGACGGCAAAGCCGATGGGATTGGGCATCAGTGTATTACGGCTAACTGCTGCTGATGCGATGTCAGCCTTGAGGTTGGGATTGTAGTTGACAGCGACATCGCTGAACCTGGGCACCAGTCCGCCCTCGAAATCGCTGCCAAGATCCCAGTCGAACAGTGACTCCTTGTATTTCCAGTTGCCAAATTGTGCCTCGGCATTGCCTGCCATGTAAAAACCAAATTTGAGCGCCCCGTCACGGTTCAGAAGGTCATAAGCGTAGGTTGACTCACCATTGATGGTCGTAAAATCGAGCGAAGTCTCGTTTGATACCAGTTCGGCTTCGATTTCAGCCTTTGCCCCTGCTTCGACACTTAAACCCACTTTCCCTGTTTTTTTTGATATCAAAATACCAGGCGTTGCCATGTTCAGTTCTACGTACGGACCGGCGGTAAGAGTAGCCTTTCCGCTGACTTTATATGTGAACTCATTCTTTAGCATTTTGGACATTGTGGTACACATACTCTGACTCTCGTCGTTCTTCCAGTCGCAATTATACTGTGAATTAGCATAAGCCATATAAGAGACCAGTTTATGGGCTTCGGCAGTCACCTCCCCACCGATACCAGCCTTTGCTCCTGCCTCAAAATCGATGCAGAAGGGGGAGTCGGGAATCCACCATGTCTTTTGGAGGAAAGGCTCACTCTTATAGTCGGTGGATCCTTTGGCAGTCAATTTCATGTCAAACCATGTGCGCATCTCCATGCGTACCGTGGCATCGCAGTATATATAGCCAGCAATGGAACCGACATTTAAGAAACCGCGGGCACTCAGCTTGCCAAGGACACCAAAATCGACATATCCTTCACCAGAGAAATCGCTTCCATCATAACCGAGTTCAGGAACTTCAAGGTGAAAAATCTCCACGGGAACCGTCAATTCCAGTATACCGCTTTGCTCGTTCTTGGCCCGATGAATCGCGCGTGCCGTCGCAGCATCTACCATGTCACCTTCGACACCAACCTTGCAGACATAGTGGTCGAAGAGTTCCGTCAGGTCAGCCTGCTCGCAGTTGACGGTGATGCCGTCGGCTCCGTTGCTGATACTCAGTACCTTGCAATAAAAACCACCTGGCAGGTAGTCACGGCTTTCTGTCGTCACCAGTTTGTCGCCGGGGGAAGGAATAAGTCCTGCCGGTGTTGAAGGTGAAAGCAAAAGTGTCTTAACACTGTCGCTACCTATGACGTAACTCCACAAATCACTTTCCGTAGTGGCTTTTACGTCTTCTTTATATACCGTCTCAGGTGTGACAAAGGTTATGCTGTCGATGGCCGAAATGGGGATGCGGAAGACAGAGTCCAACGCATACACCTCTTGCACTACATAGTCGTCGTGCTCTACGCCCAGCGTGTCTACCTTGCTGTAGCTGATGTGGTCGATATCATCGTAGAAAAAACCGTTGAAGGCGCCATCATTACGGAAAATATACAGTGCATCCTGCGTCTGCTGGGCGCTGGCGGGCTGGATATTGAGCATGCCCAATATTGCCGTTAATAGATAAAGGAAATAGCGTTTCATGGCTTCATGATTTTATAAGTTACATTGTCGGCTTTTACCAGATACACCCCTTTGGGCAGTTCAGAGAGATTCAGGCGATAGGTTCCTGAACGATGGGCAGTGAGCTGACGAAGCAGTTTTCCATCGAGGGAGTAGATGTCTACAGAGGCACCCTGCTTCAACTGACTGATTACTAGAACTCCGTCTTTGTAGCCGACTTCTGTAGGGTCGACAGCCTTTTCATCGATACCTGAGGGATCCTTTTTGATATAAGTAAAACGGAGTACATCGCTGAGGGCAAACGTAACAGTCTCTTTCTCGGTGACAACCTTTAAGTCGCTGCCTTCAAACGTGACGTTGGGCTTGTCTTTTAGGACGAAAGTGGTCTCAGCGCCATTCTTCGTTTTCACGACTAGCGTGTTCTCGGCTTTATCTGCCCAAGCTCCAATAGCAATCGCTACATAAAAAAATAAAAAAAGGAATCTTTTAGTCATAATAGTATTGTATAATTGGTTTGTTATGTGTTGTTTTGTGGGGTGGCCTTCCATTCAGTGGGGGTCATGCCGGTATGTTCCTTGAAGTAGCGGGTCATGGCTTTGTCGTTGGTGAAGCCAGACTCGATGGCCACAGAGGAGATTTTCATTTCCGGATGGTCGAGCAACAGACGCTTGGCGTGTTCCAGGCGATATTCGTTGACGAACTGCGTCAGGGAACAGCCTCGTTCCGCTCTTATGCAATCGGAAATGTAACGAATGTTGGTGTCGAGGGCTGACGCAATGTCGGAGACCTTGAGACCTTGTTGGAGGTATAGTTGCTGACCGTCCATCAGGTTGCAGATGCGCTGCATCAATTGTTCGTTCTCTCTTTGAGAGTGGGGCGTCGCAATTCCCTTGGTAGCCGCCTCCGACTGTTCCTCTGGTTCGAGCTGCGGCTGCGGCCTTCTGCGCCTTAATATATAGGTAATCGCAATGGTCACGAACAACACAATAGCCAACGACCACCAGAGCCAACTGTTGAGACCTGCCGACGCCGCTGAATCGTCGTCGTTGAAGCGCAGCAACCATACGGATGCCACTGGCGAGAAATTGCTGTTCGGCTCTACACCCACACCGCCTGTCAACATCAGATTGCCTTCGGCGGTCAGTACGGGGATGGTCAGCATGCCGGCCTCGGGTAGCGGGTCGGTATGATAGAGAGTCAGGGGCGCTGGCGTCTTGGAGTAATCGATGCAGAGCACGTACAGACGGCTAGTCGCGTCGAAACCGACCACGTAGCCACGCTGGTGGTGACGGTCGGCATAGACGGGCGTGATATATCTGATGGCGCCCCATTGGCTCTTCATCGGGACGGGTGTCGAAGTGGGCAAGGGAGTGAACACGGTGTCACGGACATCAATGATGGCCAATTGGCCGTCCTTGTTTTCTACGGGCATCAGGTAACGGAACATACCCTTCGCCTCGTCGCCGATGAAACTGTCGTCGCTATGTTGTACGAGGTCGTATCGTAGAGGTTTCCAATTGTCAAACAATTCGTTGCGGAACGGCTCGCCATACAGCCTGTCGACGACTATGGTGTCGATGGGGTTGCCGTGAAAATCGTAGCCAGCCACTATCAATGCGTTGCCATTTGAGGTGCGGAACACGTGAGGCAGACTGCGCGTCTGGGCGACAGGCTTGATATGCGAGAACGTCGCCTTGCCGTCGAACATCTCGATGGCATCGTCGGCATACCAGTTGCCGGCAATCATCACGCGTCCGCTGTCGAGTTCTACAGCAGCACCGGAGACGCGTTTCTTGTCGAGACAGCCAAAACCGTTGAACTGATGGGTCACGGGATCGTACAGCTCCACCTCGTAACTCTGGCCGATGCCGAGATTGTCCTTGAAACCGCCTGCCAACAGCACCTTCCCGGACTTCATCACGATCGAGATGCCACCGTCGTGGTTATAGACAGTCTGCAACTGATGCCATTCGCCGTCTTTCAGGTACTCTGCCGTAGGGGTCAGTACAAAACCAGAGGTATGACCGCCGAGCACCGTCACTTCGCCATTCACCAGAATAGCCGAGTGGCCACTGCGGGGAACGTTCATGTCGGGCAGCCGTTCTGCCTCAATCTTGACAACAGGACAATTCACCTTGTCAAAGCCATCGGCTGCCGACTTCGAAGTCATCAACAGGGCTATGAATAATAGAATAAGGTAAATGCGCTGTCTCATATTTTTTGGGGCATTTCACGTTTGTTGGCTACAAAGGTAGGCAAAAGACGTCAGAAAAACAAACAATAGCGATAAAAAGCCCGACAAATTCGGAATTTGTCGGACGATTTCAGTTTTTGGGAGTCGTTGATTGGGCTTTACGCTGCAATTTTTCTTAGAATGCCGAGGGCCTTTAGTCGATAATAAGGGCTACTTGTCGCGCGATAAGTGACTCTCGTTTTGCAGCATTCGGTCTGTATTTATGGGTATGCTTATATAATATAATAAGGTGTAAGTTTTCGGTATTGTCAAAGAATGCGAAAACTTTTCATTTTTCTCGAAAAAAGTTCTTAAAATATTTGCAGGGATGAAAAATAGTTCGTACCTTTGCATCCGCTTT
>JAEEGG010019948.1_pt1 | contig 13459 bp, 9 predicted proteins | sample 9134161 | NCBI WGS metagenome assembly JAEEGG01 (sample SAMN16246543, study PRJNA631951) | gut metagenome | biome: gut microbiome; feature: rumen; material: CR-attached | host: Bos | place: Iran: Karaj | collected 2018-10 | reverse complement strand
CATCCAGCAGGCGATCAGCTGGCGTTCGAGCTACCAGATCGAGTTTGTCTGGGAGTGCTGGGTCGGTATTTTCGTCACGGTCCCCTTTGTCACCTTCTGCGTGCTTTCGGGGCTGCAGTCGATCGACGACTCGCTCTACGAGGCGGCCATTATGGACGGAGCCGGTTTCTGGGACAAGCTGCGACATGTCACGCTGCCGATGGTAAAACCGTCGCTCACGGTGAGCACGGTGCTGAACATCATCTATGTGTTCAATTCCTTCCCCATCGTCTATACCATGACCAAGGGCGCCCCGGCCCACAAGACGGATACGATGATCACGTATCTCTACATGCTGTCCTTCTATGAGCGGAAGAAAGGGCCGGCGACCGCGCTGTCGGTGATCGGTTTTCTGATCCTCTGCCTCTGTGCCGGCATCTATATGATCTCGGTGATGAGAAAGGAGGAACAGCTGTGAGATTTCCGGAGGTAAAACAGCAGAACCGGAAAATGCTGATTCTGTTTCTTGCGGGGCTGATCCTCACGCTGATCCTGATGAGCCTGCCGCTTTACAGCTTTGACATCGGTATCTATACCAAAAAATCGGCGAACACCTTCGTCGGCGATGAGAAGTATCAGACCGTGAGGGCCGAGGTCGAGGAGGTGGCGGAGGATTACCGCGCACAGGGCTTTGATGTGGAGATTCAGGAGAGCGTGCTGGAGCGCGTCAACTCCAAGGGAAAGACGACGTCCCTGGTCACCTTCACGGTTGCGCAGCGCTACAGCAGGAATCTTTTTTCCTTCCTGGGAAAGGGCTTTCCCTCTTCAACGGTACTGGCGGCGATGCTGGTGCTGATGCTGCTGGCGCTGATCCTGGAACTTGCAGGTCTGAAAGGAACGGACGATCTTTTGCCGCGCTATCTGGACAAGCGGACGGCAAGGCTGCGCAGCGGCGCGATCGCAGCCCTGGTTCTGGCTTTGCTGCTGGTGCCGGTCTTCATCCTGATGAACAACGTCATCTTTTTCCGGAGGCTCTCGCTGTACAGCGCGGGGCTGATCACGGAGGGGAAGGACATCTTCTTTGCAAGGCTGGACCGCTTCTTCTTTGACGGACAGATGGGCGAAAATGCCGAAGAGGCCCTTGCCGGGCTGAAAATCAACCACTCGCCGATGCTGTGGCTGATGATGCTGACGCTGTTTGTGTCTTTTACAACGGCGATCTCTCTGCGGCACGGGGAGATCAAAAGCGGTCTGCTCCGCGGGGCGCTGTATGTGTTTGTGGTCATCGTCTGCCTCATCACGCTGTACCCCTACTATGTGATGACGATCACGGCATTCCGCTCGAATGCCGAGACGCTGGATATGTATTTCCTGCATATGACCCCGACGAAATGGCTGTGGAGCAACCTGACGGACATCGTGCAGCGCGGCGTGCCGCGGTATCTGCTGAATTCGCTGTTTGTGGCCGGCGGGGCAACGGCGCTGGCCATGCTCTGCGGAATCCCGGCGGCCTATGCCATGGCGCGGATGAACTTCGTGGGAAAGAAAGCCTTTCTGGGCTTTGTCATCATGAGCCAGATGTTCTCGCCGGTGGTCCTGCTGATCGGTATTTCGCAGCTGATGAACACCCTGCACCTGAACAACACCCTCTGGGGCCTCATGCTCATTAACGCTGCCTTCAACCAGGCCTTTGCGATCTGGCTGCTGCGCGGAACCTTTGTGTCCATCTCGTCCGAGATGGAGCAGGCCGCGATGATCGACGGCTGCGGAACCGTCGGGGCGCTGCTGAAGGTCCTGCTGCCGGTTTCGGCCCCGGGCATTGTAACCGCGCTGATTTTTGTGTTCATCAATGCCTGGAATGAATACACGATAGCCACGGTCCTCATATCCACCGCGCAGAACCGGCCGATCACCGTGGGTATCACGCAGTTCAGCTCCTTCAATATGATCGAGTGGCAGTATATGTTTGCAGCCTCCCTGCTGGCGACGATCCCGGTGGTCATCCTGTTCATGAGCATCGAGAAGCATCTCACCGCGGGCCTTACCTCCGGCGGTGTGAAAGGATAATCCGGGTAAAACCGGAAGAAAAAAGACGGCTCTCTGTGTGAAAAATCAGAGAGCCGTCCTTCTGCGTTTTACTTTTCGTTCTTTCGCTCCGGGATCAGGAAGATGAACACGAGCGAGCTGACCAGCAGCAGGAAGGGGTAGAACAGATTCGGAATGATCTGAAAGGCCGTAATCTGTTTGCCCAGCTCCTCGCAGGCGGAAATGGCGACCAGCATCTGGGCGCCGTAGGGGATGATCCCCTGAAATACACAGGAGAAGGTATCCAGCAGGGACGCCGTTTTCCGATGAGAGATGCCATAGTTCTCTGCCATGTCAGCCGCAATGGGATTGGCCATGACAATGGCGACCGTGTTGTTCGCGGTGGCGATATCCATGGCGCCGACCAGCAGGCCCATGCCGAGCTGTCCTCCCTTTCGGCCGCGAAAGGCGCGGTAGATCCAGCCAAGCAGCGCGTCAAATCCGCCGTTGACCCGGATCAGGGCGCAGATGGCCGAGACGAGGATCGCAACCATTGTGGTCTCAAACATCCCGCCGGCACCGGCGCCCATGCTGCTCAGAAGCGCGGTCGCCGGCATGGCACCCGTAACCAGCATGATCACGGCCCCGGACAGAATGCCGATCAGCAGCACAATAAAGACATTGATGCCGATTATCCCGCCGATCAGAACCAGGATGTAGGGGATGGTCTGGACCAGATTATAGGGCTTGAGCGTGATTTCTCCCATGCTGCTGCGCAGAGACAGAATCAGAATCAGGACCAGCGTCAGCAGGGCTGCCGGCAGCGCGATGGCAAAGTTTTCACGGAACTTGTCCTTCATGTCACAGCCCTGTCCGTTGCAGGCGGCGATGGTTGTGTCCGAGATGAAGGACAGGTTGTCCCCGAACATGGCGCCGCCGATGACCGATGCGATACAGAGCGGCAGATTGAAGCCCGATGCCTCAGACACCGCGACGGCAATCGGACTGATCAGCGTGATCGTGCCGACCGAGGTACCCATCGCGAGCGAGACAAAGCAGCTGACCGCGAACAGCACAACCACGGCATACCGGGCCGGGATCACGGAGAGCGTGAAATAAGCCACGCTCTCAGCACTGCTGCGGCCTACCACACCGACGAAAATACCTGCCTCCATGAAGATGAGGATCATCGTCACGATGTTCCTGTCGCCGATTCCCTTGCCCATGATACCGAGTTTTTCATCAAACGAAAGCGCCCGGTTCTGCAGACAGGCGGCCAGCAGCGCAATCAGGAAAATGACCACGATCGGGATGTTATAGAAACCCATCGGGATTTTCAGAACGTACTCAAACAGGATACCCAGACCGAGATACAGAACCAGAAAGATACCGATGGGAAGAAGCGCAGCGGGGTTTCCTTTTTTCATAAAATAATCCTCCGACATTGTGAATGCCGGGGGATTATAACACAAAATGATGTGCGGATCAACCGGAATGAAGACGCTGCCTTCTGCTGACTTTTCTGTCAGTCGATGTGGATGATCTCTTTTGTCAGCTCGGCGGCCGTGACCCGCGGGTTTGGGAAGCGCTCGCGCTTTTCCGTGATTTTGCCGATGTTGAGCGCCTGCTTCGGACAGAACTGGACACAGCTGAGACAGCCGATGCAGTTTGACCCGAATTCGGGCTTGTTCCCGACAAGCTGAATGTTCCCCCGGGGACAGACCTGCACACAGGTGCCGCAGCCGATGCACGTTTCGTTTGCCGCAAATGTCTTCACACGGTCGGCATGCGTCTGGCTGAGGCCTTTGCTCATCAGCTCAAAGACAGCCGCTTTGGGAGGTCTCTTCTCACTGCGTCTCCCTGCAAGGACCAGGGCGGCCACTTCGGCTGCCTTTTTATCGATGCGGGCCTGCGCAGTCTCCGGCGTTGTAGGCGGGAAGGTCAGATTGTGCGGCATGAGCCAGATCGCCGTGGAATGGTTGGAGATTCCGGTCCAATAGTCCAGGTGCACAATCTCGTCCAGCTTATGCAGACCGCAGCCAAGATAGCCGGCAAACTGCTCAACGGCAAAGCGGTAGGCATCGGGCGCGATCTGAACAGCCCTGACATAGTCTTCCACATCGCCGGGCAGGCCGCCGGCCATGCAGGAGAAGATGAAACCGACGCGCTTTGCCTCTGTGGCATCCGTTTTGGCAGGAAATCTGCGCATCATGACAATATCGGTATCGCCGAGCTTGCGGGCGATGCTTTTTGCCATGTCCAGGCAGTGTCCCGCCCCGCTGTAGCAATAGATGATGTTCTCGCTCATGGGGTTCTCTCCTTTAGCGTTTATATAGGATTTTTTAAGGCTGAAAGCTGCGGATGATCGCCGTCATGGGGTCCCACTTCTGCTCCATGTCCGAGACAAGCTTCAGCTGGGTGCGGCAGCGGTCCAGATTATGCTCCGGACGGGTGATGTGGTAATAGTGATCGCCCTCCAGATAGTCGGTCAGAAAACGCAGCCCGTTCTCCAGCGTCATGGTCCATGCGCCGAGGGGGAGAGACTCCAGCTCCGCCGCGGTGAGCCCGCCGCAGGCGGGGATGAAACCGCGGGCATAGGTCTCATAGAGGTCCAGACTCATTTCTACCCGGCTGAGGTCCTTTTCATCCTCTGGCGCGGTCGAGGCGCCGAAACGGATGGAGTCGCCGAAATCATAGGCGACGAGGCCCGGCATCACGGTGTCGAGATCGATGACGCAGAGCGCTTTTCTGGTAACGGCGTCCAGCATGACGTTGTTGAGCTTGGTGTCGTTGTGGGTGACGCGGACGGGAAGCTCACCCCCTTCGCGCAGGCGCTGGAGTGTACCGGCCTTTTCCTCCCGCTCCAGCAGGAAGCGGACCTCCGGCAGGACGGAGGAGAGGCGGCCGGCCGCATCCGCATCCACGGCCAGATGAAACTTCCGGTAGCGGTCGGGGGTGTTGTGAAAATTCGGTATCGTCTCACAGAGTGTCTCGGCCGGAAAATCCCGCAGCCGGCACTGAAACTGCCCGAAAGCGACAGCGCTCTGATAAAAATCCTCCGGCGTTTCCGGCGTCTGGAGACAGAGACTGTCCTCCACAAAATCATAGACCCGCCAGAATTCCCCTTCGCTGTCCCTGCAGAAGGATCTGCCGTCCAGGGTCGGGATCAGATGCAGCGAGCTGCGCGGGTCCGGGCTTCGGGCAGCAAGAAACTCCGTCACGGCGGCAACGTTCCCCATGAGACCGGGGATGTCATGGAAAGCGGCGCGGCTCAGCCGCTGGAGAATATAACGCTTCCCCGTATCGGTGACGGCAAGAAAGGTCAGATTGATATGCCCTTCCCCGTAGGGGTCGCAGGAAACCGGCCTGCCGTTCAGCCGGAAAAGATCAAGAACCTGTTCCATACATGCATACACTCCGGATGAAGAATGATAACAAAAACATCATAGCAGAGAAGCCGGAAATCTTCAAGCGCAAACATGAGATTGTGCCCCCGCCCGGCATTGACACAGAGGCCAAACATGTTATAATCAAGGTGTGGGAAGTGCCGGAAAGGGAAAGGAGAAGCGCATGAAAAGAACACTGGGCGTTCTTATGGCGGCTATTCTGCTGCTGAGCCTGCAGGTCTTTGCATCTGCCGATGACAGTACGGCGGTCAGGACCACAGACGAGGTCACCGTCACGGACGCGGGCGTTCTGATCCTGACGGAGGACGGCCTCGCGATTTCCTATGCCTGCCCGACGGAAAACGTCGCCGCTGTAACCCAGGATCTGGATCAGCAGACCCTGCTGTACCTGCTTCTGTATTCCAGCGGCCTGAAGGCAAAGGCGGCGAAATACGTCGAAGACGGCATCCACCTGAACATCTATGACTTTGATTCCGGAACGGATATCTATCTCTATACCGAAGAGACCGTTCTCTCAATGCTTGTGCCGAACCTGACCGCCATGTCGGAGGACGATGTGGCCGTGATTCAGAACTATTTGAAAAACAACGAATTCGATGAGGCAGACTCGATTACGGCCGGCATGATCGGCAACAACCTGTGGTTCTTTGCCGACTACGGAACGATGGGCGCCATGGTGACCTTTGTAAACGGCATTCAGGTCACCTGCATTTTCCGCTATGCCGACGACAGCGGCCCGATTACCGGTCTGACGCTGCTGGACGGCCTGTCCGTGAGTGTGTGGTAACGATATGAAGAAGATTCTCTCGACTCTGTTGGCGGCAGCGTTTGTTCTTACGCTGCCGCTTATGGCATTTGCCGAAGAGGGGGGCGGCTTCGGCGGTCTGCTGAGCAATGTGCAGCAGAGCTATCAGCCGCCCGACCAGGGCGCCGCAATTCCAAACCGTGCACCGGGCGCCGAACAGCAGCTGAAAGAGGCGGCAGAGGGGAAAGACCTGACGGTCATGATCTATATGTGCGGCAGCAACCTTGAAAGCACGCCCCAAAGCTCTGCCAGCCGGGATATCGGGGAGATCGTCGGGTCCGGCTACGATACGGAAAAGGTCAACGTGCTGCTGATGGCGGGCGGCGCCAAATCCTGGCACCTGAAAGACATCGACAGCGCGGGAACCGGGATCTATTCCGTGCGGCCGGACGGCATCACCCGCCTCTGGGAGGCCGGGACAAGCATGAACATGGGCGAGGCGAGCACGCTGTCGATGCTGCTGTGCTACGGTGCGCGCTGTTTCCCGGCGGAAAACTATGCACTCATCATCTGGGATCACGGCAGCGGGGCGATAGGGGGTGTCTGTCAGGATGAGACCACCCGCGACTCGCTGAGTCTGACCGAGCTGAGAACGGCTATGCGCAACAGTCCCTTCGCCGGGGAAAAGCTCAGCTGGCTGGGTTTTGATGCCTGCCTGATGGCATCGCTCGAGGTGGCGATTATGCTTTCGCCGTTTGCTGAGTATCTCATCGCCTCGGAGGAGACCGAGCCGGGCTGCGGCTGGAACTACAGCTTCCTGAAGGACGCCGAGAAGGACCGGAACGGGGCCGAAACCGGCAGACGGATCATCGACAGCTTTTTTGACTGGTACGAAGAGCGGGAAAGCGGAAACAACCTGACCCTGTCGTGCATTGATCTGGGCAAGGCCGACCGGCTGGCCGAGCAGACAGACCGCTTCTTCGGCGAGGTCCGGCAGAACGCCTTTCCGGACCGCAGGGCCGAGCTCAGCAAGGCTGTGCGCCGGGCAAAAGCCTTCGGCAGCGTGGATGAGAATGCGGGCAATAACGCCGACAACACCAATGCCAACGTGCTGGATCTGCTGGACCTGGGCGACCTGGTTTCGTGCCTGCAGGAAGACCGGATGGCGGATGGGCAGGCGCTGCTCCGCCTGCTGCAGGACGAGGCCGTGGTCTATGCGCGCAACAGCATGAATCTGCCGCTCGGGGGCATGACGGTCTATCATCCTCTGCGGGCCAAGAACAGTTTTCTTACAAACCTCGCTGCCTACCGCGGCTTCGGTATACTGCCGGAGTATGTGCGCTATATCGACGAGTTCGGCCACATGCTGCTGGAAACCCCGGCGGCCAACTTTTCGGGTCTGCTTGCCAATGTCCAGAACAACGGGAAGGCACAGAAGGCAATCTTCTCGCTGCCTCTCAGCGAGACCCAGCGGGATAACCTGGACAGGGCGCAGCTGCTGGTACTGCAGCAGGCTGCAGATCAGGAAAACGCGTATCACCTGGTCTCGGTTTCGAATGAGACCGCGATCGACCGGAAAGGAAACATGAGCGGGGCCTTTGTGTTCCGTAATCTGTTCCTGACGCGTGAGGACGGCAGTGCCGTGCCCGGAACCCCGCCCCTGACCTATATCCTGAATGAAGACGGTCAGCTGTCTCTGCCGGTCACGCTGCTGACGGAAGAGGAAGACGGCGGGCATGAGACAAAAGCTTATCTGGTCTGCGGGGAAGAAGAGGACGGAAGCCTGAAGGTAAACACGCTGCTGATCTATGACGAACTGGCACAGTGCTACACCTCGCGCAGCCTGGTGGACCTCAGCGCCCTTACGGAGATGCGTTTTCCCGTTGTCGACCGGGCCGTGACCCGAAATGCGGAGGGAGCCATTCTCGGCTTTGACGAGTGGAACATCGTCGAAAAAACGGAAATCCGCTGGCCTGCGGAGGAGAATTACCGGCTGAGGTTCCTGGAGGACAGTCTGGAGGACGATACGCTGTATGCGGCCTTCGGTCTGACAGACCTGCAGAGCAACCGGTATACGAGCGAGCTGGTCAAATTTACGGGCGACAGCGGGCCGGGGACGGTCCAGCTCCGCTATGCCGACCGAAACCGCCTCCTGACTCTTCGGAATCTTTTCTGCGAACCGGTAGACGGGCAGGGGAACGTATGGCTGTCGCTCGACGTGACGAACAGCACCCGGAAAGAGGTCATCGTCATGCTTTCAGAGCTGACAGTCAATGGACAGAATATTGACGGTGAGACCTTTGTATACGGAACCGGGATGAATTACGGTCTGCTGACCGACGAGACCCAGACCCTTTTCGTGATTCTGGACAGTCAGCAGCTGGCGGGCCTCCGCGAACTGCGCAGCCTGCGCTTTTTGCTGACGGTTTCGGATGCCGAAACGGAAGAGCTGCTGGGTACCGTGGCGGTCCGGGGGAACGTTCAGGTCCCGCTTCCGGAATAATACAGGGAACCATGTACAGCGGGAACAGGATAAGAAGCATCGCGGCGGGGCTGGTGCTGCTGCTGATGCTGACAGGGTCGGGTGCCAGAGCGCTGGCGGCGGCCGGAGAAGAGACCGGGGCACACCGCACGACAGTGCTGGTCTATCTGTGCGGAGGCGATCTGGAACGGTTTTTCGGTGCTGCCACAGACGATATCCGCGAAATGGCGGCATCAGGGTTTGACAGCCGGTATACAAATCTGCTGATCATGACGGGGGATATGCAGGGCCGTAAGGACAGCCCGGCTGCGGGAAAAACCGCCGTCATTGAGCTCGGTGCGCACGGCATGCGTACACTGTGGCACAGCGAAGAAACGCTGAACATGGCTGACGGACAAACCCTGAAGGCCTTTCTGGATTACGGGCATGCGCGGGCTCCTGCGGAACGCTATGCGCTGATTCTCTGGGGCCACGGCGGTGGGGCGGAAGAAGGCCTGTTCTTTGACGGGCAGCCCGGCGGTGATTCCCTGACCCTGCAGGAAATCCGGACCGCGCTCTCCGAGAGCTTTCCGGCGAAGGAAAAACTGAGCTGGATCGGCTTTGATGCCTGCCTGATGGCCACGCTGGAAACAGCCCGGGCTGCAGCGGACTATGCCGACGTCCTGATCGCCTCACAGGCGCGGGAAGAGAGCAGCGGCTGGAACTATTCGTTCCTGCGCGGGCTGGAGAGGGATGCCGACGGAGAAGAGACGGGTCGGCGCATCGTGGACGCGTATTTCGCGGACGGTGCTGAAAAAGAGGAAATCCGGACCCTCTCCTGTATCCGCCTCGACCGGATTGACAGAGTCCGGGCAGAGGCAGACCGGTATTTTACCGCCGTGATTCCGCCTGTGACAGACGAAGGCTTTGCGGCATTCCGCGAGGCCTGCAGGCAGGTCTGCTCCTTCGGACTGACGGAGGATGCAGAGCCGGAATTGGTTGACCTGGTGTCGCTGAGCGAGGCGTGGGAACCCGTCCCCGGCTGCGGCGAGGCCCTTCGTGCATCGGTCCGCGAGGCGGTGGCCTGTTCCAGGGCGAACAGGGAAGGCGCCAACGGTCTGTCCGTCATCTGGCATGAATAAACCGAGCTCCTCAGCCGATTGAACGGCTGGGGAGCTTTTCAGAGGGGGCTGTCCGATCTCCGGCAGCCACAGTCGGTTTTGCGGCGGTCCGCCGCCTCGTTTTACGGTTTCTTTGCTTCTTCCCGGACGGCCTCGGCCGCCGCCCCCATGTTCGTGTTCATCACCTGCCGCACCTCATCAGCTGCCCGCAGGAATGCGCCGGCGACCTGGGGGTCGAAATGACTGCCGGCACCCTCCTGGATAATCGACATGGCCTTTTCAAACGGGAACGGTTCCTTGTAGCTGCGTCTGGAAACCAGCGCGTCAAAAACATCTGCAACGGCCATGATGCGTGCCGAGAGAGGAATCTCTTCCCCTTTCAGGCCGTCGGGATAGCCGGTGCCGTTCCACTTTTCGTGATGATAATGTGCGAGATTGCTTGCCTCCTTGAGGTAGCCCGTATCGTCCCCCGATACCGTGTTCATCGCGTGCGCAATGATTTCGGCACCGGCCGTGGTGTGCGTCTTCATGATGGCGAACTCTTCGTCCGTCAGCTTGCCGGGCTTGTTGAGGATCGTGTCGGAGACCTGGATCTTGCCGATGTCGTGCAGCGGGGCGGAATTGACGACATCGTCCATGAAATCGTCGGTCAGCTGGTCGGTATAGATGCCCTCTTTCTTCAGCTCCCGCATGATGATGTCCGTATAGGCAGCCGTCTTGCGCACATGATCGCCGGTACACTTGTCGCGGCTTTCCACCATGTCGGCCAGCACCAGGATCAGGCCGTTCTGCAGCTTGGTGATGATATCCTGCTGCCGTTCCATATTCTCAATGGTGTCCACCATATCCTCGGTGGTTTTGGTTACGGAGTGATACAGGTTTTCTATCTCATCACCGGTGCGGATGTCCAGATCCACGATGTTCTGTACGGTTTTGGCCCGGGCTTCATCGCTGGTGTACACGGAACTGCCCGTAGCGAGATCCAGCGCGTTGATGGGCAGGATGATGTTGTATTCGGCAAACCAGATGGCGGCTGTCAGCAGCAGCAGGAAGAAGCCGAAGAACAGCGACACGACGCGTGCCAGAAACTCATAGCCGTTTCGGGTGATATGGTCCATGCTGACGTCGACCCCCACATAGCACTGGCAGACGCCCTGACTGTTGTAAACAGGCTTGTATACCGTCAGCAGCCAGCCGTACTGCCCATGGGCGATAATGGGAGGGACCTCCTTGCCGGCCAGCAGATCCGGCAGCCAGTCCATGAAATCCGCATCGAACTCAACGACCTCACCCGGCTTTCCGGCGGGCGTATCCGGGGTATCCGCGTCAAAGACGACGTGACAGCCGTCCTCCAGAATCCGGTATGCATAAACGTACTGAATGCTTTCGGTGCTGCTGGCAAGGTCGTTGAAGCGCTTGGCGACCCGGGCGTAACCGTCGGCAGCTTCCCCCAGTCGGATATAGTCGTCCACGCGATCTCCGTCGATGGCATCGGATGCCACATTGGCAACGCCCCAGGCCAGCTCCTGCTGCTCTTCCACGGCGGCCGTGCGGAAATGAATAAAGCTGATCACGGTCACGATGAGGGCAATGATCACCATTGCTGCGGTCACCAGAATGACAATTTTGGACCGCAGAGACATCAGGCGCGGCTGCTTCCGGTCTGCCGACAGAAGCTTTTCCTTGGACATCGGGGCCTGCTGCCATCCCGCAAAATAGAATCGCTCCTTGAGGGATGCGGGCAGGATCTGCAGGACGGCTGCGACGACCAGCACGGTGATGGTCTTGTCCGCAAGATCGATCAGCATGTCTGCCAGAAACTGGGACCAGAACTTGCTTGCCACGCCGGCAGCGTGAATGCGCAGAGCCAGCGGTGCGGAAATGCCGGAGCCGAACTCAAAGCCGTACAGCACCCAGGTGAGCAGGGATCCGATGCCGCCGCCGATCAGGGTAAAGGTTGCGATAACTGCCAGCAGCCGCAGGGGTTTGCGGAAACTGTAGAAGCCATGGTTTGCAAACCAGGCGGAAGCGATGGCGATCAGAACCGTCAGAGATCCGTAGTAGGCCGTGGTGTAATCGCCGATGCCGTTGAGGATGTTGGTGAAAAAGCCGACAATGATGCCGGGGATATATCCGCCCAGTGCAGCGACCAGCGCACTGCCGATGTTGTCCAGATACAGCGGCAGGTGCAGCCCTGTTGCAAGGTGGGCGAGAAGATAATTGATCAGCAGACCCACGACACAGAGAATCAGGAGATATTTCCAGTCCGCCTTGCTTTTCCCGGATAGACTGTGCTGGATGCCCGGCGCGGCAGCAGGCTGCTGCGCCTGTCCGGAGCCGCTGTACTCCGCAGGGCCTCCCTCCGTGATGGTTTCGGAGCTTTCCTCTGCGTGATTATGAACGCCGTTTTTTTCCACGGGATTACCTCCGTCAATACCGAGATGCTGAGATGATTATACACGATTTGCCCGCTTCATGCAATGATAAGAAAGAGAGCTCCTGCGTCCGGTAAAAGAATTCTGTAGCTTTTTCCCGCTGATCATGATAAAATGATATGAATGATCTTAAGGGGCGATCTTAATGGATAAACTCTCCGGTTCCCTGGCAGGTATTCTCGGTTTCGAGAAACTGAGCAAATACGAAAAAGACTATCTGCACGATGCCAATATCCGCAGCTGCAGTTATATGGGTTTTATTGTCGTCCTGCTGGAAGTCTGGATGCTGATTCGGCAGATCTATTCCAAGATCATTCCGAAGTATCAGGCAGGCGGGGACCTGTTCGGATTATTCGTAAAATACACCTCCAAGTACTGGCTGTTCCTGCTGATCGGTCTGGGCCTCATGCTGTTCTGCCTGTTCTATCAGAGAGACAGAAAGCTTTCAAAAGGAAGGTTTATCACGCTGCTTGTGATCGGCACGGCCTGCATGCTGTATACCGCGGTGCTGAGCCTGGAGGCGTTTACAAAGACAAGCGACACAATTACCCCGGTCATGGCGGCCGTCATGAACACCATGCTGGTATCGATTTACGTCTTCCTGTTCGTGATCGGCGCATCCATTGTCGCTTACGCCCTGCTGAAATACCTGAAAAACAGGAATGTCGTTGCATTGGAATATGTGGCGATCATCTCCTTCAACCTGGTCTGCCTTGCTTTCGGCGTCTTCGTATCCTACAGCGACTTCTGGGGCGGCAAGGAGATCATCTGCTTTCTGACGATGGTGCTGTACGTCGGCTGTCTGCTGATCTACCGCCCCTATATCAGTGCGCTGATCCTCGGGGTCAGTTTCTTCGGGTTTTATCATATTCTTCTGACTTTTCAGGGCGGTCTGACCTTCGCGAAGCAGGATGTCGTCATCAGCGGTGTGACAAAGCAGATTACCTCCGGCGACACCGTTAACTATATCACCTTCTTTATTTCTCTGACTACGATCTGCTTTGCCATCTATCGCGGACGCCTGAACGAAGCCAGAAAGTCGAAAGCGCTGGAGAAAAGCGCAAAAGAGGATTCGCTGACCGGCCTCTACAATTACAGCTATTTCTCTGAGCTGGCAGAGGACAGCATCCGCAATCTCACCGGTGATATCAGCGAAAACGTCCTGCTGTTCATTGACGTCCATAATTTTAAGGCTTTTAACGACCAGAGAGGCTTCGAGGAGGGCGATAAGTTCCTGATTGCTCTCGGGAAATACATTTCCGATATCTTCAGGGGTTCCCTGTGCG
>JAEEGG010019946.1_pt1 | contig 13460 bp, 13 predicted proteins | sample 9134161 | NCBI WGS metagenome assembly JAEEGG01 (sample SAMN16246543, study PRJNA631951) | gut metagenome | biome: gut microbiome; feature: rumen; material: CR-attached | host: Bos | place: Iran: Karaj | collected 2018-10 | reverse complement strand
ACCGAGCTCTTTAAAGATCTCAGCCAGACCTTCTCCAGCAGCCACAGCAATAAATCCGTTATCCTTCTGAGGTTCCTTCGGCGCAGCGGGTGCGGGAGTCTCAGAAGCTGCCTTCTCCTGCTCCTTAAAGAGCTTCTCGTTGTGCTCGATACGCATGTTATCAATCTTCATGCTGGTGAGCTGACCATATGTAAGACCCTTCTCAAACGCCTGACCGGGATGGTTTGTATGAACATGTACCTTGACCATCTCGTCATCGGCAACACAAACGATCGAATCACCGATCGACTCAAGGAACGCCTTGAAATCAACCTCATCCTTTTGGGTGAACTTCTTCTCAAGCAGAACGATAAACTCTGTACAGTAACCGAACTTGATCTCCGATGTGGAGATGTTCGAAGTGTCGACCGATCTTCCGGATGCGGGTGCCGCAGGAGCAACCTCGCCTGTGAAGACAACTTCCTTTCCGCAAAGAGCTTCGAAACCGCCCTTCATTACCTCGAGGAGTCCTCTTCCGCCGGAATCGACAACGCCTGCCTCTTTAAGTACGGGAAGAAGTTCAGGGGTGTACTCGAGCACTTCTTCCATGTAATCGATCACGTTACGTACAAAGAAGATCATGTCCTCGGTCTCGCCTACAAGCTCTGCAGCCCTCTGAGCGCCGCCCTTGGCAACCGTAAGGATCGTACCTTCCTTAGGCTTCATAACAGCCTTATATGCAGTCTCAACAGCCTTTGAGAAAGCGTTGGCCGCAACATCGACATCAATTGAGTCGTAATCGCTGATAACCTTGCAGAATCCACGGAGCAACTGTGAAAGGATAACTCCGGAGTTTCCGCGAGCCCCGCGAAGAGATCCCGATGAGATCGCTTTAGCGAGTGTCTGCATGTCGGGGTTCTTGAGCGCTGCCACGTCACGTGCCGCCGACATGATGGTCATTGTCATATTGCTGCCGGTATCACCGTCCGGCACCGGGAAAACGTTGAGTTCGTTAATAATCTCTTTCTGTGAATCGATGTTCTGCGCAGCTGCAAGAAAGACCTTCTGTAAAAGCGCAGCATCTACGGTCTGTAATCCCACTTTTAAAAATCCTCCGAAAACATCATCAATCGATACTTCTTACACCTTCAACAAAGATGTTGATCGCTTTAACCTCGAGTCCGCAAAATTCCTCAACCTTATACTTAACGTTCTCGATAAGATTAGAGCATACGGTAGGAATGTTGATACCGTAAGACACGATGATATGCAGATCGATAAGAAGCTTGTTGTCATCGACTGTAACATTTACTCCGTGTGAAAGATTCTCTACTTTAAGAAGCTTTGCAAGTCCGTCCTTCATGCTGATGGAAGCCATGCCGACAATACCGAAATTCTCAACGGCTGCAGCGCCGGCACATTTTTCAATGACATCAGTGTTGACGATCACTTCTCCGCTTTCGTTAACTATTGAACCATTCATAAGAGCACCTTCTTTCGTAAATATATATATAAATCCGTTTTCTCCCAAATGATCTATGAAAACAACCCTTTTACGGATGATTTTCCCAAAAAAGAAAATAATAGGGCTACTGTCTGCTTTAATCAGTAGCCCCGATTATCATCATTTTGCATTTTGTACTCTGGTTACCCTGCCGGCTTTAAGACAAGCCGCGCACACGTACATCTTCTTAGGTCCGTTCTCTGTGATGACCCTTACGGACTTCACATTGGATTTCCAAACTCTATTTGCACGCCTAGAAACGTGGCTTCTTGAATAGCTCAGATGATGACCAAACATATTACCCTTGCCGCAAATAGCGCACTTAGCCATATCGACACCTCTCTTCTTTGTAAAATTAGCATCAAACACATGGATTTTATCATACGGCGCTCTCAATTGCAACAAGAATTTACAATTCGTGAATCCGGCGCGGGCAAATCGGGGAAAACCCGCCCGGATAAAGCATCCTTATGCTGCTCACCATGTGTTTTTAATTATTCTTCTTCGGAAGACTCCATGAACTTCTTTGCCTTCTCGTCCATCTTGGCGTCCTTCTCTTTATCTGCGGGAGACTTCTTGAATCTGTCAATGATCTCGGGAACGGCATCAAAGATCTTTGAAACCATATCCTGATTCTTAACACTGACGAGCTTTGTCGATCCTCCGGAGATCACGAGCACGGAATTGGGCGAGATCTTGCCGCCCATAGCACCGGCTGCCGCATTCTTTCCGCCCTGGAAAGCACCTGCGCCGACACCGAAGCTCACATCCACGAGGGGAAGGATGATTGTTCCGTCTTCAAAGCGGACCGCATCTCCCACTACAGTTTTTGTTGTAAGAAAAGAATCCATGCCCTTAAAAAGAGCACCTACCGTCTCGGAAAAGTTACTTTCTGCCATAATACCTCCTCAGTCCAATGTTATTTGACTGCTTTTTTGATCTTCTTTCTCAGGTACTTAAAGTCCCTGCTCCAATATGTCCTCAGAGCCGGTAAAAGCACCGTTATAACCCTGATCCTGCCTCGCAGATAAAGATCAAACTCAAGAGCTTTTTCTTCAAATACGGGCTCAACGCTTATGTGACCTCCGTAGATCGGATACATCATCGCTGCCGCGCCCAAGATCTTTCCTGTCGAACACGGATCGCCCGTTCCGAATCTGATGCTTCCTTTGAGCTTTCTCGGAAGGATATGCCTGACGATCTTTATCACGCGCTTCTTGGCGACACGATAAAACTCTCTCGCTCTGGGGTCGTTTTTTATATTGTATAGGTTTTTCGCCTTTTTAACAATACCTTGTTTCTTCGGTTTCTCTTCGTCCGATCCGTCGGAGTCTTTTTTGCGCTTCTTTTTCTTGCCTACCTTGTGCCCGGGATTCCTTTCTGTTTCGCGTTCCGTGGTCGATCCGTCCACCTGTTCCGACCCGGATTCAGTTTCTGAAGCACTCTCAGTATCACGATCATCTGCGGCCCCCGTGGAATCTGTATCGTTTACATCCTCATGTTCTACGTTTATCACAGTACTATCTGAAATCTCGGCATCTAATTTCCGAGTGAAGTCTTTTTCTGCGTCGTTTTCTGCCTTATCTCCCGTATTGTTTTCAGATACCTCTTCAGTTTTATCCTTAACACCGTCTTCTGTGTTTTCTTCTGTGTTTTCTTCTGTGTTTTCTTCTGTGTTTTCTTCAGCCTCTTTTTCAGAAGCTTTATCCGTGGAACCCTTTTCTTCGGAACCTAAATCCGACTCAGAAGTTTGAGCACTTACTTCATTATCAGCCGAAACATTTGCATCTAGATCATCTCCGTCTATCTCATCGGGGAAAAGAGAATCGTCATCATCGGAAAGCTCTTCTTCCACGTCTTCATCACTGTCTAAGATACTAAAGAACAGTAGCTTGCCCTTGGTCTTAAGCTTACCGTCGGCATATGTGACACGGATCCTCAGGATATGTAACAGCCAGGTGATACGGCCTTCAGCTTTAAGTTCTTCGTGCTTATCTCCCCATGCCTTGTATCTGACAGGTACGAAAAGAACAGCCAGAACCAAAAGAAGCGCAAGCCCCAAAAGCCCAAGCAGCGTAAAGCCGATTATCTTAAGGATTAGTAAGATGATCTCCAGCATCCGTAAAATACCTTTCAACGTCAAATGATCCGGATTCGCGATACACTTCGTCAATTATTTCGCGAACAAGTTCTGCGGCATCGTCACGGCTGTCGGCCAGCCCGATGATATGCACATCCTCAGAGGTGTCCTTCCTGTAATGTGCGAAAAGGAATTCGCCCATGTTATAGATATCGAGGATGTTCTCCTTATTGGAGGGGAAGGCGATGCAGTAATACTTCAGTGAGCGCAGCTTCCGCTTCTCGACGAGCTTGCGGATCTTGCGTTCTTTCTTCTTCGCTTTGCCCATGCAGCGAAGCTTGTCATGAAAAACTATCAAAGCATCTCCTCCTTTCCAAATAAAACTATCCAAAATAATACTATCAAAATAATACTGTACCAATTTAATTATTCAAATGAGCGTTCATGCGCAGAATGTATTCGCTCACACGTTGTCCGCTTGTCAGCGCTCCGCCGTTTAACTGCGGGTGCTCCCGCCGGAACTCGGTCGCTTTGATCAAAAGCCTCCGGCGAAGAACAAAGCGACCTCAAACACTGCTCCCGCACCCGCGACTATGCTCGCGCTTCCGGCGCGTCCTGCCTATCGTGATCGAATATATTCTGTCGCATTCTCGCTCTATCTACGTATGATCATTTTATACAGCTTTAAATGGTCATATCACATATCCGCGAAGAAGTTTTTGAATTCGCGGATCGCTGCTGCTTTTTCACGCTCATCCCTGCACGACTCGAGGCTGTTGCGGATATAGTCCTTCACTTCGTCCGAGTTGTTGAGGAACAGCGGCAGCTTTGAAAGTATCCCCGCCATACGAGCTCTCTGAAGCAGTTTTGAACCGGATGAGAAAGCCTGCGTGAGCTTGTCCTTAAGCTCCTTCGCCTTATGCATGATCATATCCCTGTCTACGGTCTTCCCGGGATTGCTTTCCGAGAGGGCCGCGAAGATCGAATCAGAGATCAGTGCAACGCATCTCTGCGCGTCTCTGTATACTTCAGCGGAATCTGCCTCTGTCATCTGAAGGAACGAATCCTCGTATCCCGGGATCTTAAGTCTTACCTCTTCAAGCTTCTCAAGCTCGGATTCATCGATTCCCTCGTAGAGCATTCCGTCTTCGAAGGTCTTCCTGTCTCCCGACTCGAACGCGTCAAGGAGATTATTGATGAACGTGGTAACTGAAGCGTTTGTAAACACTTCACCGCGTCCCTTTCCGATATATACGGACGTAGCCAGCTCAAGCAGAGCCGCATTGATCATAAGTCCGATATCCGAGAAAGCATCTATCCTTACCGCGGTTCTGAGCGTCGCTTCACCGCATCGGTCGTAGAGCTTTGAAAGCTCCTCTGCCGAAGCATCTGCAAAATCACTTCCGAACACGGTATCTACGATCTCGGACGCGTCGGCATCTCCGCCGGCAACACCCTCTGAGACCCTGAGTCCTCCGAAGCCCTCAATGTTCGAAACGATATCATCGATATCCTTCTCTGTACGTCCGAGCTGTGATTCAAGCGCACCTTCCACGATATCAAAGAATCTCGATTTCGCGATCCTCAGGGGAAGCGATGCGATCGCAGCCTTAACACCCTCGCGTACCGCAACACTGTCATTTGACCTGAAGATCAGGCTGATGATCGAAGATGCTTCCTTAGCGTCGTCTGCGGGAGCTGCGGGATCCGGCTCGCAAAGTCTTCTGAGTACATACTCGCAAACAGAAAGATTGTCACGAAGCTCTACAACTCCGCGCATCTGTCCTTCAACCTCATCTCTGATCTTCTCAAGTTCTCCCGCTATCCTGCCGTACTCTTCAGGTTCTGCGCTTCCGGCTTCACGGATGAGCTTTAAGACCTCAAGAGCCTGCCCATACCACTCGGGCTTTTCTGCCTCGTATTTATCAAAAAGATACTCCGTGAAGGCACCTGTCTTAAAGAACAGCTCGTAACCTCCGACGTAGTGATAAGCCTGAAAGATCCTTTCTAACTTCTTTTCCATCTGAACTCCTTAAACCTGTATTCCTGTCTGTTGTCCCCAACAACAGACACTATTTTTTATACCAGCATCTCCGCGAACTGCTTGATATACACAGCCACCGGAGTGGCACCAAGTACCTGCGTCCCTGTCAGTGCCGAAAATGTACTGATAAACCCGCATGCTCCGAAGGAGAGACACACGACAGTCCCCACGAGCTGATAAGACGAAGCGCTCCGTACCGCTCTTGTAAGAGCGAAGCACACTATGATAAAGAATGCGCAAAGTCCTTCTCCCAGCAGGAATATGACTACCGATCCGCCGAAGCCGCTCTCTTTGATCATGATAAGCGATGAAAGCAGTACCGCGGGTGTCAGGTAAACGAGCACCGCAAGAAGCTCGAGCGCGTAAGCGGCAAAGAGGTTGCCTCCGGTAGTCCTGCGTCTTGCAGTGATGCTCTGCCCGTGCTCGAGTGCAAATCCGTTGCACCCGCAAACAACGAGCACCAAGAGGAGCATCCCTATGAGCCCCGCAATGATCTGTCTGTATATCATAGCGGTTGTAACGCTTATGCCTGACTTGTCGGGGTTCTCTATATCGACGTACCGTATGTCAAAGTCAAATCCGTAATCGGGGTCCTCCGCCACTTCCGCAACGAATGTGGCGTACTCCTCCTCCGTGAGGATCTCAGCCCCGTTACCGGGCAGTGTCCTGTACTCATCGTAAGTCCTGAAGAAGCACACATCGTACATCATATAACCGGCAACGATATCCTGAACAATTATCGATGAGGTGTCGTCACTGGGTGTGATCACCTTGATAAGATCCTCCCTGATGCCGTCACGCAGCTTAGTCTCGTAGTCGTCTCCTATCACGAAGATACTACCTATATACCCGTCCATGAGTAACTCGGTCAGTTCTTCCATGCTGCCTGTCGTAACCCTGAGGGCATCGCTTCCGAGGAGCCTGTCGCGAAGTCTTACCGCAACGAGCGACTCGCTCTCGCAGAGGAGTCCCATCGGAACTCTGCTGTTATCGGATGCATGAAGGTTCATATTGAAGAATACCGAGAGCATGACGATAACGCACAGCGCGTAACAAACTGTCGCTATGCGGTCCGTCAGGAGAAGCTTGAGTCTCAGTACAAATGCCCCCATGCAAACGTTCCTTTCCTACTTCTGCAAAATAAAAGTAATAAATCTGTAGCTCGGCATGAACTGTGCGAATCTGGAGAGAGCGTTCGGCAGATACATGACGGGGATGATCCCGCCTCCGAGTACAGTCATCAAAAGTATAGCCATGTTCGAAAAGAAGCAGTAACCGTTTTTCGAACGTATGAGCAAAGCAAGTATGGAGAAAACGATCCCCGCTCCGAAGATGAGTGCCGTAAGATAGAGTCCGATGCCGAAAGAGAATTCTATCTTACCGAACTGCTTCATAACGGTCATGACGGCGAGAAAGGCAGCCGACATAAGCGTTCCGTAGACAAGCACCTTCGAAATGATCGTACGTGCGGGGCTGATGCCGCACGAAACAAGTCTCGAGCGAACTCCGCTCTTCCTCTCGAGGAGTACCGAGTAACCCGTGAGCATCCCGGAGTAAAGAACCAGGAGGATGAGCACAGAGTATATGTAGTGGTCGGTGAGCGGCAGTGAAGCCATCCTGTCAAAGGCCTCGCGCTCGAAGAACGCGTCCTTGCCGAGAGCCGTCATGACAAGATCCCATGAGATCTCAACGTTCTTGTCCCTGATGAGCTGGCGGTCGTAGTCTTCCTCCCTCATCCTGAAGGTCAGAGACTCGATGTTGACCTCGACCGAGGTGATGTACCGGGAGTACGACTCAAGGAGCGCCCCGTAAACCGCAGCTTTGGCCTTGTCATCACTGTTGATCACGGCTTTGATCGGCGTATTCTTCATCCCGATCATCTCGGAAGTGAAGTTCTCGGGGATGACGAAGTAGAAATCCAGCTCGCCCTTTTCAAAACGGGAGTTAACCTCTTCTTCCGTCCCTTCGTAGATATTAACAAAGGCGTTGAAATCCTCGTTCTCGGCGAAGTATGTCTTGAGCATATCGGAATAATTGGACTGTTCATGATCGACGATACCGACAGTGATGACCGTCGGCGGAGTAATTCCGCTCGCAAGAAAAACACCCGCGATCCCCAGGAGCGCAAGCACTAGGAGCACAAGGAGTGTTTTCGTGTCGCTTATGAAAAGCTTTATGTCTTTTCCGATCATTTAGCCCCTATCCTACTCGACGTGAGTATGATTCGAAATATGGTCCATACAGTACTCGTAATTACCGTTGCACTTTGAACAGAACCTGAACTCGAGGTTGTCCCCGTCACGCTCTGTCCTGCCGCAGACAGCGCACTTATGACGTGTCACACTTCCGGGAAAAGGATATACTCCCGCGGGTCCTTTCCCGGACTCGGGCTGACGGTAGTTCATGCCGCCGACAAAACCCTTCTTGAAAGCCTTTGCTCTCCTTCTCTGCCCGGGCAGCTTGTTGCCCCAGGGCCTGTAAAAGAGGAGCATATTGAAGATGGCAGCGATGATAAGCAGTGTCATGCAAAGTCCGACAAGCACGCTCGCACTGAAACCTTCATAAATCTGGTATCCGAACGTGAGCGCATATATAAAGATAAAGTACTTGGCCTTGACGGGGATAAAGAACATGAGCAGGAAAGTCATGTCAGGTAACATAAGCGCCAGAGCCAGGAAAAGCGTATTGTTGAAATACGTGAGCGATACGGGGTACGAAAGCCCGTAGCCGTAATAAAGGTATGTTCCGACGTAGATGATGATCTGGCAGACAATATTTATGATGATGCCGTTGAAATAGAAAAGATTAAATCTCGACGCACCTCGCAGACGCTCAATGCTGTTACCGATCGAGTAATAAACAAAGAGCATGATCGCTTCCATGAGGATGCTCGACCTGTCCATGGGCTGGATGATAAATGTGACAAGTCTCCATACCTGACCGTCAAGCACTTTATCAATATCGAGCATCATCCACTCGTAGTAAAAGAGCGGGTTGATGATACCGACAAGGAATCCTGCCGCGTAAAGCAGGACGATATATTTCATGAAACCGGGGATCGCATGGCGTTCCCATTTCTTAACAAGCTTTTCTATCATAGTTTCCTGTCGGGTGCCACGGGTGGCATCCCTTCCTCTCATTTCTTATCCTCGATCACTGTCAGACAAAGACCCCAAAGCGGTCATTCCTCCACACGTTTGACGGCATCGAGCGACGGTTTAACAACCATCGAATAATTAGTATAGTATACCACAAAGCCCGGTCTCGCACCACCCGGTTTTTTGACGTTGCGGCGCTCGAGGTAGTCTACTTCAGCCTTGGCATTCTCGCGTCCGCTCGAATAATAAGCCGCCACGGCCGCTGCCTGTTCCATCGCACTGTCTGACGCCTCGCGACCCTCGGTCTTCAGGATGACGTGGGATCCGGGAGCACCTTTGAGGTGGAACCACCAGTCGTTCCCGCTCGCGAACTTAAAAGTCAGCTCATCGTTCTGGAAATTGTTTTTACCAACGTATATGTGGAATCCGTCTTTGGTCACGTAATGTACCGGAGCAGATGCATCCTTCTTCGGGCGTTTCTTACCTTTGCCTTCGCTGTGCGAGGGCTTTAGGTACCCCGCTTCCTCAAGCTCACGGCGGATGGTGATAAGATCTTCCTCACATGTCGCAAGCTCAAGTTCAAGAGCCACCGACCCGATATGATCGAGGTCTTCTTTTGTCTTCTCTATGTAGCCGGTGAGCGCGTCGAAAGTACGCTTCATCTTTCTGTACTTTTCGAAATACACCTTGGAATTGTCTATAGTGGAGAGCTCTTCGTCCATCGGGATCGTAACATCCTCGCCGGTGTTGTAATCCGTGACGGTGACAGACTTGCCGGGCACCTTAAGCTCATGGGCATATGCGCAAAGTAGCTCACCGTAGAGCTTAAAGGTATCTCTCTTCTCGGTGTCCTTTAGCTGCGAGAGCTGAAGTTCGTACTTCTTGACTATCCTCTCTCTGATGGTCGAAACGCTGTGACGGAGTGCAGATGAGCGCTGTCTGATCCTCTCGGCAAGATTCTTCTCCATGTAAAAGGTCTCAAGCAGTTCACTCGGACTCTCCGCTCTCCTGAGAGTGATACCCTCGAGACACTTAAGACTCGTAAGCTCAAATGCTGCGTACTCGAAGGGAAGTCCGTCCCTGAACACTTCACAGGTGGCAAAACGCTCGTTTTTAAGGTCATCCATGCAGCTGAGGAACACATCGGCAAGCTTCTCAAGGCCGTCAGAGGGCTGGTCTGCTGCCGGGATGTCACCGTCAAGTCCCGCACGGAACACGAACTCGTTGGCCATAAGCGGACTGATGCCGTTAAAAGACATGTAAACAGCCTTTGAGAGTGGCTGAGCTTTTGCCTTTACCGCTGCCACAAACGTCTCTCTGTCGCAAACCGTTGGATCGAGCTTTTCGGCCGTCTTGGCGATAAAGTAAGGTCTGCCCGTAAGGACTTCCCTGACCGAGCTTACTGTTGCGGGGATCCTCTTGATGCTGTCGATGATCACATTGTCCTCATCGCAGAGGATGATATTGCTGTGCTTACCCATGATCTCGATGATCAACCTGCGCACACGAAGATCACCGAGTTCGTCGTAATGCTCGATGTCAATAAAGATAACGCGTTCGTTTTCGGGCTGGGACACATCTTTTATCTTACCGCCCATGATGTATTTGCGAAGAAGCATGCAGAATGCCGGTGAACGGTCGGGTGCTTCTTTTTTTGTGTCTGTAATGTATATAAGAGGCAGGCTCGCGTCCGCCGACATGAGGATCCTCAGGGTGTCCTGAGTCTTGACCGTGATGATCAGTTCGTCATGTTCGGGCTGAACAATTCTGGTGATCCTGCCGCCGATCGTCCTGCGCTTTAGTTCGCTTACGAGATCGGCTATTATCAGTCCGTCAAATGCCATGATATTTCCTTTTTACTTTCTCATTCTCACCGGACAGCCTTCGGCCTTCTCCCGGCATAAAAACTGTGTTTTCGCATCAATCGATCGGATACATATAAGGCTTTCTCGCTCTGTATACGGTGTAATACTTAAAGCCTGTATCTGTAAGGATCTTTGCGACTTCGTCAAACGCATATGCTATATGTATGCGCTTATGAGCATCCGCACCAACGGTGATAAGCTCTCCGCCGAGTTCCTTGTACCTTTTCAGGATCCATCCGCGGGGATGTGCATATCCGAGGCCGTATTTAAGCCCCGCACTGTTAATCTCAAGCGCGATCCCCCGGTCGATTATGAACTTTAGGATCTCATCGACAACATCCCCGTTATCGCCTTCGATATATTCGTCCCTGCCGTCAAATACACGTCCTTCCATTGACTCTTTGCGGGCGTATCTTGCGGCATAATCGAGATGACCGAGTGTGTCAACATAATCGTTGTTCCGGATGTTTTCAAGAGTAGCGATAAAGAATGTCCTGAGTCCTTCTTTTACCGTCTTTCCCGCCCAGTATTCGGGTCTGTACGGATCGGAATACTCAAGACAGTGTGTGGAGCCGATCACAAAATCGATATCACGATGTGTGAGCAATTCCTTATATCTTGCCTTGGTCCTTTCGGCAACACCCGGCTCGTTTCTGAGCCCGAGCTCTATGCCTTTTAAGATCTCAATTTCCGGATACCTGATCCTGAGTTCGTCAATCTCTTTGTAGTTCTTGTCGACATCATATTCGAACACAAGATTATACTTTTCGGAATCAGGAAACTCGTAATCCATATGGTCTGTGATACAGATACCTTTAAGACCCTTTTCGATCGAACCCTTTACCTGTTCTTCCATTTTTTCTTCACTGTCATCCGAATAATCGGTATGCATGTGACAGTCATATAAGATCATAATAATCCTCTCTTCCAAAACTTTTAAAGCAACGTCTTTCATAAAAAGCGCAAAATGCGTTTCCCCTGTAAACAAACATTGCCGTGATATTTTATTTGAACAGTATACCGTGATTTTCAAGATTTTTTTTAACAACTCTTCCGACGATCACGGCTGCCTCTGCAGCTTCCCCCTCTGTGTTGTAACGCGAAAAAGAAAACCTTAATGTCCCCTTTGCAAGGCTTTCGCCGATCCCCATGGCGGTAAGGACATGCGAAACGCCTTTCCTTCCGGCGCTGCAGGCCGCACCCGAGGAACAGCATACACCTGCCATATCAAGATCGGGAATGATCGAAAGCGCATCACCCCCGGGGATGCTGACAGAGACTATCTCACTCAGGTAATTGCCTGAATCCTCCATATTTTCACCGGGTCTGTTGATCACCGCTGCCGGAAGTACCTCTTTAAGCCCTGCGGCAAATACGGATGCGGCACGTGCCGCCGTTCTGTCCTCAGATCCGTGCCGGAAAAGCTCCTCACATGCTTTCCCCAGTCCCACGCACGCAACCACATCGGGAGTTCCGGACCTCAGACCGATCTCCTGACCTCCACCTGTAAGGACAGGTTTGATGATAACACCTTTTCTCAGATAAAGGAATCCCGAACCCTTCGGACCGTGCAGCTTGTGTCCCGAGACAGACAGAGCGTCCACTCCGATTTCCCTTACATTCACGCGCATGTGCGGGACGGACTGGACCGCATCCGTATGGAAGATCGCACCTGCTTCGTGAGCGAGCCCGCAGAGCCTTTTGATATCATTAACCGCGCCTGTCTCATTGTTCACATGCATGATGCTGACAACGTCCGGCCTTTCTTTCAAGGCTTCCCTGTACGCCGCTTCATTCACAAAGCCGTTTCTGTCGACGGGTACCTTGATAAGCCTGACACGGTCGTACTCGCGGGCAATATCTTCGCATGTATTAAGGACGGACGCGTGTTCTGTGGTCTGAGTCACTATGCTTATTGATTTATGCGCAGGATCCATCCCGGTGCTTAAAAGGTTACGGATAAAACCTCTCAAAAAGAGATTGTTACTCTCCGTTGCACAGGACGTAAATATGACTTCCGAAACATCCGCCCCTATAAGCGCAGCGACACGCCCCCTCGCGGTATTAAGTGCAGAATTGGCTCTGAATCCCAGGGAGTACTGCCCAAGAGGTGATGCATACTCCTCTTTGAGGAACGGCATCATCTCTTCAAGCGCTTCATCACAGATCCGCGTGGTCGCGGCGTTATCAAGGTAGATCATCTTAAGTACTTTCCTTTACTCGGTAATAATACCCGGCCGGGTTATCATATCCGTCTGCTTTTCTCTTTTACGGACCCTTTTCTTTGAAAGACGGTTGCCTTTCAAAGGACAACCGTCTTTGTAGTCTAATCTTCTGTTGTTCTTTGTTAAATGACTCAAAACTTTCTTTTTTCTGTCATAAATCTAACATAATCACCGACTAGAATAAAGAAAAACAGACGGAAGAGAAACTGCCGATCCCTAATGTTGTCGGAATTTCTCTTCTTTTTTTATGCCTTCCAGAGGCCGTGAAGGTTGCAGTACGCGTAAACGGCTTCAACCGTCTCTCCCTCACAGATGGCAAAGGCCGCCTTGGGCTCCGTGCCGGGTTTGAGCACCTTACGCTGGTTGCCTGCGTTTGTCTGAAGTGAGATCCACTCGATAAAGTGCTTCTCTTCCATGGGATGTATCACGGCACCGACCGTGACATAAACCACATTGTCCTTAACCTCAAAAACAGGCACATGCTTCTCAAGCGATGCATCAACCGTTCCGGGAACGATCTCCTTCATCTTCTCACCGCAGCATACAACGGGGACACCCGTGTTCTTAACCATGGCAATTATGTTGCCGCAATGCTCGCATTTGTAAAACTTCTGTTCCATAGTAAACCTCCGATCCTCAAACTAAGCCTGACTTACTCACCCTAT
>JAEEGG010019943.1_pt1 | contig 13462 bp, 4 predicted proteins | sample 9134161 | NCBI WGS metagenome assembly JAEEGG01 (sample SAMN16246543, study PRJNA631951) | gut metagenome | biome: gut microbiome; feature: rumen; material: CR-attached | host: Bos | place: Iran: Karaj | collected 2018-10 | reverse complement strand
AGTCACTATCGGTATGAGAAACAACAACTTCTATGCTGGTACTGGATTCTCTTTGACTTACTATGGTGCACAGCCTAACTTCTCCGCCCTTCTCGCAGGAGATATCGCCGCTGCCAAGGAAGACGCTGAAACTAGACTCTTCTTCCCAGGCGACATCAAGGCTTTCAATGAGATTATCGGCCAGATTCCAGAGACGATTGAGGACTATCAAACCTACGATGACGCCAAGGCCAAAATCGCTGAGGCCAAGAAATATACCGATACTGCAGCCAATGCTATCAACTCTTGGAGTGCTATCGATGATTTCGCCAAACTTCTGGACAGCTATGAGGAAGGAACCGACGAGTATGAGGTTGTCAACACTGCTTTCACACAGACTCTGTCTGTAGGCGAGGGTGAGAATGACACCTATCTCGACGCTATCGCTTCTGGTAAAGACTACACCGCATACGTTGACTACCTCAGCTATTATGACAATGCCAAGGGCTATGCTGATGGCAATGCGGACTTGGCCACATTGATGGCATCGCAAATCGCTGACCTCAAGGCTAATTATGCCAACGCTGATAAACTGGCAGAATACAAGGCCGCTCTTGCTGTACCTTACAATGCCGCATTGCTGGCTTCACTCAATGCAGGTAGCGCTACTGAAAGCAATCCTGTAGACGTTACTGCTTTGCTCGTTAACCCCTCATTCGAAAACGGAACCAAGGGTTGGGATGGAGCACTGACAGTGGATAACGAACTCCAGAACGCTGAACGTTACGACACTAACTTCGATGTATCGCAGACTGTTTATGCTTTGCCAGCAGGTGCATATCGTGTAGAGGTTACTTCTTTCTACCGTGACGGTGGTGTAGGTGGACCTGAATCAGGCGCTTACATGAACTGGAATTACATCGCTCTTGGTGATGTTGAATACTGGGATAATCCTAACGTGGTGTTCTATGCCAATACTAACGGTGTGGAGAACACAAGTATCATCACTTCTATTTGCAATGCCAACTTCACAGAGCCTTCGTTCACTGAGTACATCTCAAGTTACGAAGAGGCTGAGGAACCCGATGAGGAGGGTAATATCATCATGTTGCCTGTATATACTTACATCAACCTTGACGAGCCTGCTTATCCATTCGACAATGTTGTGATTGACGGTGATGACATCTTCTGGTATCCTAACTCGATGAGAGGTGCATACTACGCATTCCAGAAGCCAGGTGCTTATAAGAATTCAGTAGAAATCATGGTAGAGGAAGGACAAAGCCTCACCTTCGGTCTCCGCAAGGAGGTGACAATCGGTGGTGACTGGTGTATGTTCGACGACTTCAAACTCTTCTATCTTGGTAAGGATGCTCCTTCCAGTGTCAAGGCTATCGAGACAAGCGAGAGCAAGGGTGCTGAGTACTTCTCTGTATCAGGTGCTCGCCTCAATGGCGCACAGAAGGGCGTTAACATCGTTCGCATGAGCGACGGCTCTGTTAAGAAAGTTTACAAGAAGTAAGAGACGACAGGTTGATTCCTGACATCATTGAATAGAAAAAAGGCGGTTGTCACATATGGCAACCGCCTTTTTTGCATTTTTCCCTGTTTTCGTTTGTTTATTTGTCTTTTTTGCATTATTTTCGCACTTAAATCAAAAACATTGTTAACTAACTAATTTTTATGAGAACGAAGACTTTTTTCTTATTATTTTTTGTCTTTCTGGGCTGGTTGTTACCAACATCATTGATGGCCCAGTTGACAGCAGGAACCTACTATCTTTACAACGTAGGAGCTGAACGTTATTTGAACTATGGCGGGTCAGATAACTATACGGCCTGTCTCAAACCTCACGGAGAACCTGTAGTGCTGAATGCTAGTGGTGATGGATTTACCGTTCAGACAGCACTTGACAGTAGATACCTGAGTTCGACTGCGACAAGTGAGAATGCTCGTCAGAAATCGGGTACGGTGTTCATTTTCACCGAACAGGCCGATGGAACGTACACCATTTCATCGTCAGAAGGTTTTATGGGGTATGGTGGAACGATAGTCTCCAACCTTGCAGGCACCGAGGTGCAGATGAACCTCAGCGACGGTACAAGTTCCAATGCTCACTGGCAAATTCTTTCAAGGGGCGACCTTGAGGCCCGATTCAGCGAAGCCTCACCATCGAATCCTGTAGATGCCACTTTCCTGGTTACTTGTCCGAACTTCGACCGTCACCATGCAAATCTGTCGGCGTGGTCAAACTTAACGACAGGAAATAATTCAGGGTATCTTTGCAACAATGCCGGTTACAAGTTTGATGCAAACACCACAGTTCAGCAGACGCTTACCAATGTGCCCAACGGCATCTATCTGCTGAAGGCGCAGGCTTTCTACCGCCACGGCTCGAATGGTATAGCTACTGGCTATACCGAAGCGACTATGCCACTCCATGGTGTGATGTTTGCTGGTGAGAATCAAGTTCTGGTTAAAAGCATACTTTCCGCTGAGAACAGGGCTTCGACAGACATTTACGGAAGTTACGGACGTTCTTTTGGTGGAGGATACATTCCATACGGTGCAAAGGAAAACTTTGCTGGTGCCTGTATTGCCTTTGACCATGGTCTCTTTTCAGGCAATGAAGTGCAGACAATAGTAGCAGATGGCTCTCTGACCATTGGGTTCAAAATAGACGAGCTGACACAGTATTCGTGGATAGCATACGACAACATCGAACTCTATTACCTTGGTCCTGTGCAGGATCTCACTCCTTTGAAGGAGCAGTACTACGCTTTGCGCACGAAGATTCAAGACATTATCATTGACCAGACAAGCGCTTATACCGATGAAGGCGGCGTGGCGACATCAGCTTATAACACGGTGCTTGCCACACAAAACGACATCGTTGAAAATGCAACGACGGAACAGGAAATCACCGATGCCAAGACAGCGCTTTGGGCAGCCGCTCTTACGTTTATGAAGAGTGTTGACATCATTGGTACGGGCTTTGACCTGACTTGGCTCATTCAAGACGCGGAATTCAACGACGCAGACTATACCAAATACTGGAAAGAGACAATGACTGTGGCTGGGACCAAAGGCGTTGTCGGCGGCGACAACAAGGTTTTGCGCTATTTCAACTGCAACTTCGACTTGAGTCAGACGTTGCCTTACACGTTGCCAGCCGGTGCATACCGAATGAAGGTCGATGGCTTTGAACGCACCAACAGCCCGATGAACACCGCTTATACCGATTATGATGCAGGAAACAGTGTCGTTACTGGTGTCATCTACCTTAACAACAACGCGCAGACCGTCAAGAATCTGTTTGACGTGCAGAGTGTGACCGACAACCATTTAGGCGGTGTGAAACCCACTGGTGCCTCGTTCTATATCGCTGACGGCTCAAACTCGGCCAGCCAGTACCTCTCTGCTGGTCTCTATTCCAACGAACTCTTCGCTGTGATGCCTGAAGACGGCGAGGTCACCATTGGCTATCGCTGCTCCAATACGGTTGCATGGACAGTCATTGATAATTTCCACCTTTACTACCGCGGCGAACACGACTTGTCGGGATGGCAGGGACAGCTTGAACTCGCTGTCACTGAGGCCCAAACTCTCGACATCCCAACGGCACCCAAACAAATTCTTACAGATGTGATTGAACAGTACAACAAAACTTATACTACCGCAGAGGAATATCAGAATGCCATAGAGCGAATCAATGCGGCCAAGGCTGTGGCAGAGCCTTACGTAGAGCCTTATGCCTGGTTTAAGACGATGCGCGCGAAGATTCAGGAAAACCTCATCTCGCAGACTGCGGTCTATACAGATGAAAACAATGCAGCCGACAACTACAACTCAGCGCTTATGACAGCCAATTCCAATGTGGAGAATGTCAGCAGTGTGGATGCGCTTGAAACCGTGAGCGCAAACCTATGGGCAGCAGCTCTCACATTCATGAAAGCCGTGACCATCAACCAGGGGAAGGGCTTCGACCTGACTTGGCTCATACAGGACGCTGAATTCAATGATGCAGACTACACCAAATACTGGAAGGAGACATTGACTTCGAGTACGACCAAAGGCGTTGTCGGCGGCGACAACAAGGTCATGCGCTATTACAACTGCAACTTCGACTTGGGACAAACGTTGCCTTACGCGATGCCTGCCGGTGCGTACCGCATGAAGGTGGATGGTTTTGAACGCACCAACGACCCGATGGATGCGGCCTACGCTGATTATGCCGCAGGAAGCAGTGTTGTTACGGGTGTCATCTACCTCAACAACAACGAGCAGACCGTCATGAACCTCTTTGATGTGCAGAGCGTGACCACTGATGCCCTGGAAGGTGTTCAGCCTACAGACGCCTCGTTCTATATCGCTAACGGCTCTACCTCGGCAAGCCGGTACCTCTCTGCCGGGTACTATCCCAACGAACTTATCGCCGTGATGCCAGAAGACGGCGAGGCCACTATCGGCTATCGCTGCGCCAATATGGTTGCATGGACCGTCATTGATAACTTCCGGCTGGAGTACATCGGAGAAGTCCCGACTGAGGAAATTACAGTGACTCCAGGTGAACTGACTCCTGTATTGGCTCCGTTCACAATCGATGCCAGCGACGAGCGGGTGACAGAACTCTATGCCATCGGTAGTGTCGACGAGAATAACGTCGCCCAACTCTATCCTGTCAGCTCAGTCGCTCCTGGAGTTCCCTGTGTGGTCAAACTGAACACTGCTACGCTCAGTGGTTCTATTGAGGCAACTACCTGCAGAAGCTATCTTCTCCCATGGGAGGGAGGAACTTTGGCTCCTGATAAAGAGAATAACACATGGAAGTACGTTAATGAGAAGAATGTAGAACAGACCACTACTTTCAATGTGCTTGAGTGGAGCGATATGTCATTTGACGTCAATATAGAGAATCTCGCAGCACGGAAGTTCCTTGCCAATGTGGCCTATTCAAGCGCTCTCGATGCGTCGCTGGTTTCCAGATACAATGTTGCACCTCCCACTCGCCGCGACATCCCCAACGCTGTTATGATTCCTGTGCCACCGTTCACGAGCAGTCAAGTGACTGTGACGCTGTCCTCGGATAAAGAGGCCATCGCCACGACACAAGTAGCTCAGGGAGAGTCTGAAGCCTACTTCTACAATCTGTTGCCCAACTCTGAATTTGAATATGCCATCACAGATGGAGAAAGCGTCATCTCTCAGGGCCACATCACGACGAAGGGCAACTTGCGTATGGTTTATGCTCCTTCTGCCTATAACATCCGCGACTTCGGCGGTTGGCTCACACAAGACGGACACCGCACGAACTACGGACACCTTTTCCGCGGTTCTACCCTCAACGGATACGCCAACACTACTGCCGAAGACCTCCAGACCTTGCGTGACCTCGGAGTGGGCGGCGAGATAGACCTCCGCTGGAAAGAAGACTATGATAAAGACCTTGGTTGTGGCACATCGGCCTTCGGTTTCACGCTCGGTGAAGACTACTACTTTGCCGCAGCTAACGACTTTACGGCAGCCAACCTCAGTGAGAGCGCAACGCAGCAACGCATAAAGGAAGAGTTTGATTTCATTCTCAACCACTTCCGCCAGGGCAAGGGCGTTTATTTCCATTGTGCTTGGGGAGCCGACCGTACTGGTATGCTTGCATTCCTGCTTGAAGGCGTGCTTGGTCTTACCATCGACCAGATTTACAAGGACTATGAGTTGACGTCTTTCTCCGCTGCGCCTGGTGCCACAAACCGTTTGAAGACCTCGTTCCAGGATCGTATCGACGTGATTCTTGCACTCGAAGGTGAAACCCTCCGTGACAAGTTCGAAAACTATTTCCTCAATTCGCTTGGCGTCTCAGCAGAGGACATCAACTACTTCCGCAATGTTATGATTAATGAACCCTGCACAACGGTAGAATTACTCGATGACGACCGCGCTATGGTGGAAGGGGAGAAGAATGCCGATATCATCGGAGCAGCCGAAGGAAAGACTGTCAATGTAACGCTTGCAGGACGCACTTTATATAAGGACAAAGGGTGGAATACCATCTGCCTGCCGTTCGCACTCAGTAAAAAACAACTTACCGATGAGGATTGCCCACTCTATGGAGCCACTATTGTGACACTCAGCACCGCCACCTTCTCCAGTGGTTCACTGACGTTGGACTTCGTGACAGCCGAAGCCATGGAGGCAGGAAAATCTTATCTCGTCAAGTGGACAGACGATGGCTTGGAAGACATAGCCAACCCTGTGTTCAATGGTGTGACCATCAGTAGCACAGAACCAACGGATGTCATTGGTGAAGACGCCAACTTCCACGGCATATACTCACCCTACGTTACAGGTGGTGAAGACAAGACGATGCTCTATCTCGGAGCGGACAACTATCTATACTATCCCGAAGCCGACATGACCATCAAGTCTTTCCGCGCATACTTCACCTTGAACAATGGCCTGATATGTGGCGAATCCATCGGCGACAATAACACTGTCAATTCCTTTGTCCTGAACTTCGGCGAGGAAACAACATCCATTGAACATTTACCATTTACCATTGACCATGAGGCTGGCGCATATTACGACCTCAGTGGTCGCAAGCTCAGTGGCAAGCCTACTCAGAAGGGTGTTTACATTATCAATGGTAATAAGGTTGTGATGAAGTGAGGACAATCCTTCTGAAATAATCATAAAGGGCCGCGCATTTTTACGCGGCCCTTTATATTCAACTTTCTCAGTGATTTTTATATCTGGCTTTTCATGTATGCACTGAGTGCTTCGGCACAACGCTCTCCATCCACTGCGGCAGAAACAATGCCTCCGGCATAGCCAGCGCCTTCACCGCATGGGAACAGACCCTGGATGCTGACGTGTTGCAACAGTTCCTTGTCACGGGGAATACGCACTGGCGCGGATGTACGGGTCTCGATGGCGATGACAGTTGCCTCGTTGGTGAGGAAGCCTTTCTTGTTCTTCCCGAACGTGGTGAACCCTTCCTGCAATCTGCTTGCCATAAATGGAGGCAGCCAAGAGTCGATGCGTGACGGCACCACACCAGGCGTATATGAAGTTGGTGGCAAGTCGTTGCTCGCCACTCCTTCCACAAAGTCGCTCATACGCTGTGCAGGAGCTGTCTGACGCATACCGCCTTCTATCCAACAAGTGTATTCCAACTCCTCCTGCAAGTACATCATCGCCAACGGTGATGTGGCGTCCCATTGTTGACGGATTACAGACAGACGGTCGTTGATGGCATCGATGGTCTGGCTGGTAACCAAAGACTTATCACAAAGGTCCTCAGGACGTATCTCCACCACCATGCCGCTGTTGCTCCACTGTGAGTTGCGGCTGCTGGCCGACATACCGTTCACCACTACCTGGTGAGCGCCACTCGCGGCGGGTACAACCACACCGCCAGGACACATGCAGAAAGAATAGACACCACGCCCCTGGGCCTGAGTCACCATGTTGTACTCTGCCGCCGGCAGGTATTCGCCTCGTCCCAAGGGGTTATGGTATTGCAAACGGTCGATGAGTAGGGATGGATGCTCCAAACGCACGCCCATCGCTATTCCCTTGCACTCTAAATCCACGCCGTTCTTCCATAGCCAGCGATAAACATCACGAGCAGAATGGCCTGTAGCGAGAATCACTGGTCCCTCGAAAGTCTCTCCCTTGTTGGTCTGGATACCCATCACCTTGCCTTCATGAATAAGGAGGGCATCCATGCGGGTCTGGAAATGCACCTCGCCACCACAGCGGATGATGGTGCCGCGGATGTTTTCTATCACCTTCGGCAGTTTGTCAGTACCAATATGTGGATGTGCATCGGTGAGAATACTCGTTGAAGCACCATGCTGGCACATCACGTTGAGTATCTTCTCGCTATTGCCGCGTTTTTTGCTGCGCGTGAAGAGTTTCCCGTCGGAAAAGGCACCAGCACCGCCCTCACCGAAAGAATAGTTGGACTCTGAATCTACTTTGTGCTCACGAGAGATAAGGGCAATGTCCTTGCGGCGTTCATGCACGTCCTTGCCGCGCTCCACCACGATGGGACGTATGCCAAGTTCAATGAGTCGTAGAGCGGCGAACAGACCGCCGGGACCAGCACCCACCACTATGGCCTGTGGTGCGTCATCCACTTGGCCATAAACAACGGGCAAAAAGTCATCTTCCGGAGGAAGTTCATTGATAAACACTCGTACCGTGAGGTTGACGTAAATCTTGCGCTGACGGGCGTCGATGCTTCGTTTCAAAACCCTCACACCCTTCACCTCGTCACTACTCAATCCTTCACTGCGTGAAAGGAAGCGCAAAATGCCTTGCTCGCTGGATGCCACCTTGGGCTCCACTCGTATTTGATATTCCTTAATCATGATGTATGTTTTCAGAACTAATTCTCAAATTCATTAATTCGGGACAAAAAGACTCACTCAATCTGGTTGCCGGTATATAACTGATAATATTTGCCTTTCAAGGCGAGAAGTTCGTCATGGGTGCCTCGTTCGATGATGCGACCGTGTTCCATCACCATGATACAGTCCGCGTTTCTTACGGTGCTCAGTCGATGGGCGATAACCAATGTGGTGCGGCCTTTCATCAACAGGTCCATGCCTTCCTGAACCAACCGTTCTGTGCGCGTGTCGATACTGGAAGTGGCCTCGTCGAGAATCAAAGCAGGCGGGTTGGCCACTGCAGCGCGTGCGATGGCGATAAGCTGTCGCTCACCTTGGCTCAGGTTGGTGCCGTCGCCAGAGAGCCATGTGTCGTAACCGTCGGCCAGTCGGACGATGAAGTCGTCTGCGTTGACCAGCTCGGCGGCGGCCATACACTCTTCGTCAGTGGCGTCGAGACGGCCATAGCGTATGTTGTCCATCACGGTGCCTGTGAACAGGTGGGTTTCCTGAAGCACCATGCCCAAGCTGCGGCGTAAGTGCTCTCGTTGGATGTCCTTGACATCGATGTCGTCATAGAGAATCTTGCCGTCCTGTATGTCATAGAAACGGTTGATGAGGTTGGTGATGGTGGTCTTGCCTGCGCCTGTGCCACCCACCAACGCTATCTTCTGACCAGGATAGGCTGTCAGCATGATGTCGAAGAGCACTTGGGTGTCGGGATTGTAACCGAAATCCACGTTGAAAAGCTCTATCTTGCCTTGCTGGCGGATAAGTTCGAAAGCGCCGTCAGATGTCGGACGTTTCCATGCCCAAAGGTTGGTGCGTTTCTTCGTCTCATGCAAACTGCCGTCGGAAGCCTCTTCCACATTCACCAGGCTGACATTGGCTCCCGTCTCGTTTTCGGGTTGCTCGTCTATCAGGTTGAAAACACGGGTTGCACCCGCCAAGGCCGACAGCACACTATTCACCTGCTGGCTCAGATGCGAGATGGGCTGGGTGAAGCTCTTGCTCAGCGTGAGGAACGACACCAAGGTTCCCACCGTCAGCTCGATGTGTCCCGACAAGGCTATCAAGGCACCGATGATGGCGCATAGCACATAAATCAGGTTGCCAAGGTTACCATTCACTGGCATCACGATGTTGGCGGTCTTGTTGGCATTGTAGGTGTTGGAACGAAGTTGTTCGTTGAGCACCTCGAACTGGGCGATGGCCTCGTCTTCATGGCAGAAACTCTTCACAATCTTCTGACCGCTGAGCATCTCCTCGATGAATCCGTTGGCGGCACCAAGGCTGCGTTGTTGGTTGGTGAAGTATTTTGCGGAACGTGCACCGAGTTTGCGCGTCGTGAAAACCATCACGAACGACATCACGACAGTCAGGACCGTGAGTGGCACACTCAACTCTATCATGCAGGCGATGGTGATGACCAGACTGAAAACCGTGTTGAACACCTGTGGTATGCTCTGACCCACCAATTGCCGTAGTGTATCTACATCGTTAGAGTAGACCGACATGATGTCGCCGTGGGCATGCTGGTCGAAGTATTTGATAGGCAACGATTCCATATGCCTGAAGAGGTCGGTGCGCAGACGCAGCAGTGTGCCTTGTCCCACGTTGATCATGATGCGGTTGTTGGCATAGGCACAAATCACTCCGATGGCGAGGATGATGCCGAGTTTCAACAGCGTCATTGCCAAGGGATGGAAATCGGGATTCGATGTCTGCGTTAATGGCATCACATAGTCGTCGATGAGCGTTCGGATGAACATGGTCGATACCAGACTTGTGATAGAGGAGACAATGATACACACCACCACCAATATCAAGGAGAACTTGTAACGACTGGTGACATAACGCATCAGACGCTTGAGGGTTGCCCAACCGCCTTCTGGCATACTTGCATTGGCAAATCGACCCGCATTAGGGCCTCCACCGCGCATCCTGCCGCCTACGTCCATCCTCACACCGAAGATTTTCCTGAACTTTTTCATGCGGCACCTCCTTTCTGCTTCTCGTCAAAGTCGCCCGACAACTCTGTCTGAGTGCGGTAAATCTCACTGTAGAGGTCACAGTGCTTGAGCAATTCCTCATGGGTGTCAAAACCCACCACACGACCGCTCTGCATCACGATGATGCGGTCGGCGTCTGCCACACTCTGTATGCGCTGGGCGATGATGATTTTGGTGGTGTTGGGAATCTCCTCCTTGAAGGCTTTACGTATTTTGGCATCGGTAGCTGTGTCGCAAGCACTAGTTGAATCATCCAGAATTAATATCTTCGGACGTTTCAACAATGCACGGGCAATGCACAGACGCTGTTTCTGACCACCAGAGACGTTGTTGCCGTTCTGTTCTATCATCGTGTCGTAACCATCAATCATGCGGTCGATGAACTCGTCAGCAACGGCCATGCGGCAGGCCTCACGACATTCTTCCAAGGTGGCGTCGCTTTTTCCCCAACGCAAGTTGTCGAGGATGGTGCCGGAGACCAGCACATTGTTCTGCAACACCATCGACACCTCGTTGCGAAGACGTTCCATGTCGTACTGGCGTACATCTATGCCGCCGACCTCAACCGAACCTTTGTTCACGTCGTACAGACGGCAGATGAGATTGCCCAGCGTCGATTTACCACAACCTGTGCCTCCAATCACACCGATGGTCTCGCCCGACTTGATGATCAAGTTGATGTCCTTGATGGCGTACTCACTGCTGCCATATGAAAAACTGACATCCTTGAACGAGATGCTGCCGTCAGGAACCTCCATCACAGGATGCTCGGGATTGGAGACATCGGCTTGCTCGTCCAGTACCTCCACGATGCGCTTGCCACTGGCGGCACTCATCGTCATCTGAACAAAAATCATCGACAGCATCATCAGGGAGTTCAGTATGGTCATCACATAGGTGAAGAGAGATGTCAGCTGACCTGTACTCAGGTCGCCTGCCACGATGAAATGGGCACCGAACCACGACAAGGCGATGATGCACCCGTAAACCACGGTGGACATCACAGGATGGTTGATGGCCATCAACTTCTCCGTGCCTACGAACAACTTGTAAAGCCCCTTGGCAGCATTGGCGAACTTCTTGTTCTCGTAGTCCTCGCGAACGAAGGCTTTCACGACGCGGATGGCAGAGATGTTCTCCTGAACGCTCTTGTTCATGTCGTCGTATTTGGTGAACACCTGGGTGAACAACTTCACCGTCTTGCTGATGATGAAGTAGAGTGAGGTGCCGAGAATCAACATGGCGATGATGAATATCAAGCTCATCTTCATGTTGATGAACACGCACATGAGAATGCTGAAAACCAGATTGAGCGGTGCACGGACTGAGATGCGTAAAACCATCTGGAATGCACTCTGAAGGTTGCTGACATCTGTGGTCATACGGGTAATCAGACCAGCAGTGCTGTACTTGTCGATGTTGGCGAACGAGAACGTCTGGATGTTCTTGAACATGGCATCTCTAAGGTTGTAGGCGAAACCAGAAGAGGCAAGTGCAGAGAATTTACCAGAGAAAATGCCGAAGGTCATGCTCAAAGCCGCCATCACAATCATGATACCTCCGTAAAGATACACATTGTTCATGTTGCCCTGCATGATGCCACGGTCGATAATCCAGGCCGTGACGTAGGGAATCAGCACACCCATCACCACTTCCAATGTTGTGAAGACGGGCGTGAGAATCGATGCGGTCTTGAAACGCCCCACATGGCGTAATAGTTTCTTAATCATTTATAAATGTGTAAATATTTCAATATCTATATATATTAATACGTAAATATCGTTATATCTTTATATCGTTATTCCGATGATGTTGTGAAGAACTTGCTTCATTCTCTTATCTCTCGATTATTTGAATCTCTGTGTCGCCTGGCTTGAAGAGATAACCTACACATTTCTTGGCATCGGCCTTGTATGATTTCCATTCAATCTTGCTCCAGTCTATCTGTCCTGTGTGTTGTGCAAGAGGGACATGAGGGATGAGAGAACCGTCGCGCACAAGTATCACTGCTGGAATCTTGCCTACCTTGATTTCGCAGAAACCGCTGTTGTAGACCTTACCGCTTTGGTAGTCAATCCACTTGCCTTCTGGAAGGTAGCACATACGGCTGTCACCACTTTCCAATAAAGGCGCTACGAGGATTTGACTGCCGAAAAGGTATTCGTCTTCAACCAGCCATGCACCTGGGTCTTTAGGAAATTCCACAAAGAGGGCTCGCACCATCGGCAGACCGCGTTCGCTGCAGTCCTTGGCCTGGGCATAGACATAGGGCATCAACTTGTATTTCATTTCGGCGCAGTCGCGGAAGGCCTTGGTGAAACTCTCGCTGATAAGCCAAGGTTCAGTGGGAGGTGCGCCATGGGCACGTGTGTGCGACGAAAGGAAACCGAATGGTAACCAACGGCGATAAATGTCTTCTGGGGATGCGGTGACGAAGCCACCCATGTCGTGACTCCAGAAAGAGAATCCACTCAAACCAAAACTCAGGCCACCTAGCAAATCGCCGAGCATACCGGTATTGGTGGTAGCGGCATCACCACCCCAATGCAGTGGATAGCGCTGGGAGCCTGCCCATGCACTGCGGGCCCAAATCACACCGTCGCCACTGTATTGTTTCACAGCTTCCCAAAGAGCTTTGTTGTAACGAAGCGGGTAGAGGTTGTGCTCATAGAGCCCTCCTTTGCCGCTAGCGTAGAATCCGTTCAGAGGAGCGGCCTCACCAAAGTCGCACTTAATTACATCCACACCTTGACGAATCAGGTTTCCGATTTTCTCTTGGTACCAAGCCACGGTCTTGGGATTGCTCAAGTCGAGCACTGCGTCCTCGTAGGGCATGCCGCCGTTGGCATTCTTCACGTGCATGCCTTCTTCTACCAGTTCTTTGAAATAACGGTTTTTGGGAGTGAAGTAGGGGAGTTGCCACAGGCAGGTGTGGAACCCCATGTCATCCATCTGCTTGAGCATACCCTCTGGGTCGGGAAATCGGTCTTTGGCAAACTCATAGTCGCATTGCCAATCCACGCCGAACCAACCCGTGTCGAAATGAATCACATCACTGGGTATCTTGTGTTTCCGCAACTG
>JAEEGG010019940.1_pt1 | contig 13463 bp, 12 predicted proteins | sample 9134161 | NCBI WGS metagenome assembly JAEEGG01 (sample SAMN16246543, study PRJNA631951) | gut metagenome | biome: gut microbiome; feature: rumen; material: CR-attached | host: Bos | place: Iran: Karaj | collected 2018-10 | reverse complement strand
GGGTCAGCCTTATAGGCGGCGAGGTCTTCATGCGCGGCGACTGGGCCGCGGTCGCCGGCAGGCTGACGGACCTCGGGATCCGGGTGAACATCATAACGAACGGCTGGCTGTTCGACAGGGCGCTTCTGGACGAGCTGAGGTCGGTCCGTCCGGAGTCGGTCTCGGTATCGCTCGACGGCCCGCGCGAGCTGCACGACGCCCGCCGCTGTCCCGGCAGTTTCGACCGGGCCCTCGTCTGCGCTGACGCGCTCATCAGGGAGGGCATACCCGTCTCCTTCATCACGACGCTCGACTCCGGGAGCGCGGCAGAACTCGACAGTCTGTATGAGACTGTCCGCTCCTATCCCGTGTACGCCTGGCAGATCCAGGCCTGCTCGCCGATGGGCAACGCGGCCGCCTCGGGCGTCGACGTCGCCTTCGATTTTCGCGCCGTCATGGAAAAGGCGGCATACTTCGATGCGATGTCGCCTTTCGCGGTCGGAGTCGCCGACAACATAGGCTATTTCATTAGGGGCGACGGAGCCCTGCGCGGCGCTCCCGGAGGTGTCCCCTTCCCGGGATGCAGCGCGGGCATTACGGGCATCGGCATAGACAGCGCCGGAAACATAAGGGGCTGCGAGTCCATGTACGACGACCGCTTCATCGAGGGCAACGTCCGCGAGAGGAGCCTGTCCGAGATATGGAGCTCCCCCGGGGCGTTCGCGTACAACCGCGGCTTCGATCCCTCGATGCTCACCGGCCCCTGCGCCGAATGTCCGTACGGGCTCAGGTGCCGCGGCGGCTGCAGGTCATACAACTACTTTACGCACGGCAGGCTTTACGAGTCGCCGCGGTGCGCCCGCGCGGCCGGTCTGACGCGCACCGCGGACAAAGGCTGAGACGACCGCGGAAACGTTTGAAACAGGTCTGAAAAAGCCCGCCCGGGAGCCGTCGGCTCCCGGGCGGATACTGTTCTCGGACACGCACTTGCTTTATTCTTCTTTTTTCCCGCCGGCTCGGCCGAGGCGCTCCCTTATGACGGGGATGATGCCCTCAAGCATCGGCCGGCCGTTGTAGACGAAGAGGACGACCACGAAAACGGCCTGGACCGGTATCCACAGAGGAATCGACGTCCCCGGAATCAGGCCGGACGGCAGCTGAAGCGTCATGAGCACGGCCTGGGCCGCGACGGCAATGCCGTTGACGGCCATGCGCGGGATACCGAGGGAAAAGTTCACGTACTTCCTGGCCGTCGCCGCCCTTATGGCGAACACCGCGACGTAGCTGACGACGGTTGCCCCCGCAACGCCCCAGATCTTCAAGGACGGGGCCAGGAGCAGCGAGAGCCCTATGTTTATCGCCGCGCCCGCAAAGGCCGTGAGGAAGGCCGCGACGCTCTTCTTTCTTACCATGTAGACGGTTCCGGCAAAGGTGGCGAAGGCGCTGAAAACGGTGGCCACTATCAGGACCGGGATGAAGATCCAGGCGAGGTAATAGCTGTCGGCAAGCAGCAGGCGCGTGAAGATCTGAGACGTTGCTATCAGGACCGAGGCCGTCATGAAGATCAGGCCCGAGTAGCTCCTGAAGACCTTCGTGAAGAACGGGCCCTTCTCTTCCTCGGTCGCGTCCGTGACGGCGGACAGCTGCCAGGCCTCGATGAAGACCGTCGTAATCAGCGTCAGCAGCGTGGGGATCTTGTAGGCCCAGACGAAGAGGCCGTTGACATAGTCCCCGGCAAAAACTCGCACGATGTATCTGTCGGTCAGGCTCGTGACCGTCCACATGACCGTCGTGGGGATAAGGGGTATGCTGTATTTCAGCAGCTCGGAGAGCGTCCCCCGGCTGATGAGGCGCGGGTCGAAGTCGCGCCACAGCCTCATCCAGAAGACCAGGATGAGCGTTACGGCGGCGTTTGCGAAGGTGACGGCCAGTATGAAGCCGGTGACTCCCATGTCCAGGCGGACGAGGAAGATGAGGTTGAATATGATGGTGAGGGCGGTGTTTATGATACCCTGCGCGGCATAGACCGCCGTGTGGCCGAGGGAGCGCACGTAGTACGACGCTGCCATCTGGAAGTTGGCGGCTACGACGAACACCGCCACGAGCCAGGCCTGGCCGCCGAACATGCCGGTCCTGCCGTCGGCGGCGTCAAGCAGCGGTATCGCGCACAGCACGAGGACCGAACCGGCGGCGATGACTGCCACCGAGGTCGAGAATATCCCGCGCTTGCGCTCGCCCGCGTCCATGGCAAAGCGCAGCAGACCGTCGCAGATGCCCAAGGCAAAGAGCGGCATGAGCAGGTTGCCGGTCTGCTGGATGAAGTCGGCGACGGACGACTCGGGCTTCGTGAGGATGCTGGTGTACAGCGGCATAAGGAAATAGACAAGCAGCTTCGAGGCAAAAGTCCCCGCCGCGAAGATGACAGTATTGGATAGAAGCTTCTTTACCTTTCCCATGTCTCACGCCCCGTCCGGGCCGGTCTCACTGCACGTTGCCCCAGTTGTGGTAGACGTTCATCACGTCGTCGTCGTCCTCGAGCCGCTCGATAAGCAGGCCCATGAACTTTATGTCCTCCTCGCTCTCCAGCTCGACGGTCGTCTGAGGGACCTTCTCCTTCTCGGCCGAGTCGACCTCGTAGCCGGCGGCGGTCAGCGAGTCAGATACCGCGTACACGTCGTCGGGCTCGGTGTATATGACGAAGGCGTCCTCGTCGGCGACGAAGTCGGCGGCGCCGGCCTCGAGAGCGGTCTCCATGAGCCTGTCCTCGTCGACGTCTCCGTCCTCGTTGGAGATGACGATGACTCCCTTCTCGTCGAACATGAAGCCGACGCAGCCGGACTGGCCGAGGTTGCCGTGGTATTTGGAGAAGCAGGCTCGGACGTTTCCGGCGGTCCTGTTGCGGTTGTCGGTCGTGGTCTCGACGATCACGGCGACGCCGGACGGGCCGTAGCCTTCGTAGGTGATCTCCTCGTAATTGATGTTCTCGGAGCCGGCCGCCTTCTTGATGGTCCGCTCGATGTTCTCGTTAGGGACGTTGTTGGCCTTGGCCTTGGCTATGAGATCGCGCAGCTTGGAGTTGGAGGCCGGATCGGGACCTCCCTCCTTGACCGCGACGGTCATCTCCTTTCCGATCTTGGTGAAGACCTTGGCCTTGGCGGCGTCGGTCTTTTCTTTTTTGTGCTTGATGTTGCTCCATTTGCTGTGTCCGGACATGTGCTTACCTCTTATGTGAAATAATTGTTATCTGTTTTTCGACTGTTTTTCGACTGTTTCCCGTCTGTTTTTTGCATGTTTTCCGCCTGTTTTCCGGCCGGCCATGCGCCGCCCGCGGCGGCCCCGGGCTCAGATCTGCTCCGTCTTTCTCAGGCAGACGAGGCTGAAAGCGGTGCCGAGAACGGTGTTGACGGCCCTTGTTATGGCGACGCGCGTCCTAACGGTCTCGGGGTCGGGGGCGGACAGGATCTGGCAGTTGTGGTAAAAGCGGTTGAACGCCGTGGCAAGGTCGATGATGAACCTGGTCACGTAAGAGGGCTCGTACGCGGCAATGGCCGCGGCCACGCGCTCCGGGAAGGCGGCAAGGCACTTGACCACCTCGCGCTCCTCCTCGGTCTCTATAACGTATGTCTGCGGCAGCGGGACGTCTCCGCACTTAGCCAGCAGCGAGCAGCTGCGGGCGTAGGTGTACTGGACGTAGGGGCCGGTGTTGCCCTCGTACGACAGCGCGTCCTCAAGCACGAAGTTTATGTCCTTTATGCGGTTGTTGGACAGGTAGTAGAACACCACCGCGCCCACTCCGACGTCCTCGGCTATCTTCTGCCGCGTCGCGGGGTCCATCCCGGGATTCTTCTCCGCAGTTATGCGGTCGACCTTATCGATTGCCGCTCCGAGCAGGTCTTTCAGCAGGATCACGTTGCCAGTGCGGGTGGCAAGCTTCTCGCCGTTCACGGAGACAGTGCCGTAGGGGACGTGGACGAGGCGGTCCGCCCAGGGGTAGCCCATAAGAGACACGACCTTGAACCACTGGGCGAAATGAAGCGACTGCGCCGACGAGGTGACGTACACGGCCTTGTCGAAGCCGTAGGTCTCGTATCGGTAGGCCGCCGCGGCGATGTCGCGGGTGGGATAGAGCGTCGAGCCGTCCTTCTTCAGTATAAGGCAGGGCGGCATGCCGTAATCGGACAGGTCCACGATGGAGGCCCCGTCGTCTGTCTTGAGAAGACCGAGCTCGCGCAGGCGCCGGACCTGGGCCGGCATCTTGTCCTGGTAGAAGCTCTCGCCGAGGTAGGAGTCGAACTCGATCCCGAGCTGGCGGTAGGTCTTCTCATACTCGCGCAGGCTTATGTCGACGATCCACTTCCAGAGCTCGGTGTTCGCGGGATCGTGATGCTCGAGCTTGCGGAACTCGGCCCGCGCCTCGTCGTTGAGCTCGGGGTGCTCCTCGGCCTCGCGGTGGAAGCGCTGGTAGAGCTCGACAAGGGCGTCGCACTGGCCGCGCTCGACGGTTTCGCGGTGACCCCACTTGCGGTAGGCGACTATCATCTTGCCGAACTGGGTGCCCCAGTCGCCGAGATAGTTAATGCCTACGCAGCGGTAGCCGGCAAACTCGAACAGCTTCTTCAGCGAGTGGCCGATGACTGTCGTGCCGAGGTGACCTATGTGGAAGGGCTTTGCAACGTTTGGCGAGGAGTAGTCCAGCACCACAGTCTTTCCGGCGCCGTCGGCGGGCGAGCCGTAAGACTCCCCCTCGGCAAACACCCTGCCGAGGACCTCGCCGGCAAGGGCGGAGCCGTCGATCCTGAAATTGAGGTAGCCGTTGAGGGCCGATGCCGAAAAGCCCCCGTCTGTCCCGAGAGCGGGCGCAAGAGCGGCGGCTATCTGGACCGGGCTGCGGCGCAGGATGCGGCTGAGTTTGAAGCAGGGCAGCGCCAGATCGCCCATGGAGGCGTCGGGCGGATATTCGATGAGCGGTATGAGCTCGCCGGCGTCTATCACGGCCCCGAACTGAGAGGCGGCGGCGGACGAGACCCGCTCCGCGATCTTTTTTCTGAATGTGTTCATGGCGATTCTTCCTCTGTGCGGCGCCGGCGCGGTTCGAGCCCGGCGGCGCCTAATCTGCAGCGCGCGGAGAGCCCGGCGCGCGGTACGGTTATCTTTTGTTTTTTTTATTCCTCTGTCTTGCGCAGCAGGTCCTCGGCCGCCCTCCGCTGCGCCTCCGTCACGTTTATGCCGCCCAGGATGCGGGCGTTTTCGGCTATCCTTCCCTCCCCGTCGAGGACGGACGCCGCGGTCTCGGTCCGGTCCCCCCGCTGGGTCTTGGATATGAGGATGTGCGTGTCGGCAAGCGACGCTATCTGTGCCGAATGAGTGACGCATATGATCTGCGACGCCGACGCGGCCTCGTGCAGCTTGCGGCCTATCTTTCTGGACGTTTTTCCCGATATGCCGGTGTCGATCTCGTCGAAGACGAGCGTCGGTATGCCGTATGAGCCGGCTATGGAGCATTTTAGGGCCAGCATGACCCGCGAGAGCTCGCCGCCCGAGGCGCACCCGGACAGCGGTAGCATGGGCTCGCCGGGGTTGGCCGAGAGCATGAAGCCGACGCAGTCGGCTCCGTCGGGGCCGGGCTCGGAAAGAGGCTCCACGGTCACGTCGAAGCGGACCTTGGGCATGTCGAGGTACTCCAGAGCCGCGAGCACGTCCGAGCGCAGACGCCCGGCGGCGGCCCGCCTTACGGAGCTCAGCTCGGACGCCGCGGCGTCGACGGCGGCGCGCAGCCTACTCTCCTCCTCCGTCAGCGAGGTCAAAAGCTCCCCCGCCCCTTCGATCTCGGAAAGGCGGCGCTCAGCCTCCTCGCGGAAGGCAAGCACGGCGGCCTCGTCGGCCCCGTATTTCCGCTTGAGTCTCGATATGGTCTCGAGCCTGTCTTCCGTCCTGTCGAGCTCGCGGGCGGCCTGCTCGGGCGACATGCTCCCGCAGGCCTCGGCCAGGGCGTTGAGTTCGGACGCGGCCTCCTCGAGCTGGTAGCGGCACTCGCGCAGCTTCTCGCAGACCGGGGCGAACTCCGGCAGGTCTCCGGCTATCTTTTCGAGCGCGTCCGCCGCCCTGTCCGCAAGGAAGGGGGCGGTGATGCCCTTGTCGTTCTTATAGACGGCGCGCAGGGCGATGCCCGTCTGCCTGTTGATCTTCTCGAGGTTCCGTAGTCTGCGCCGCTCGGTCTGCAGTCTCTCCTCCTCGCCGGGCCTGAGTCCGGCGGCGGCGATCTCCCCTATCTGGAACTGCAGCATGTCTCGCAGTCTCTCGTTCTCGGCGTCCGACCTGCGCAGGCCGGCAAGTTTCGAGCGCACGGACGACCAGGCCTTGTAGGCAGACACGTAGGCGGCAAGCTCGGCGGAGTCGCCGGCCGCGGCGTCCAGCATGGCCGTGCCGGAGCCGGAACTGTCGAGCGCGCCCGTGTCCTTCTGACCGTGCACGGAGACGAGGGCCTCGCCGCAGTCCCGCAGCAGCTGCCTCGTGACGGTCCTGCCGTTTACACGGCACACGGTCCGCCCGTCGGAGTTCTGGACCCGCTCCAGCATGATCTCGCCGTCCGCTAATGCGACCCCGAGCTCAGTCAGCCGCTCGGCCGCCTGGCCGTCCACAGAGAAGACTCCGCTCACGGAGGCGCGGTCCTCGCCGCTCCTTATGATGTCCCTGGGGACAGGACGCCCCAGCAGAAAGTTTATCGCGTCGACGATGACGGATTTGCCCGCGCCCGTCTCGCCCGTCAGCACGGTAAGTCCCGCGCAGGGCTCGAGCTCGAGGTCCCTTATCACCGCCATGTTTTCGATGTGAAGCGATCTCAGCATAGATCAGACTCGGGCAAGCATCTCCTTGATGCTGTTGCCGATCCTGGCCGCCGCCTCGGGGGTCCTTGCGACGAGCATTATGGTGTCGTCTCCGGCCACGCAGCCGAGTATCTCCTCGTTGTCTATGGCGTCGAGGCCGGTGGCCACCGCCTGGGCGAGGCCGGTGAACGTCCTCAGCACCACAATGTTCATGGCGGAGTCGACAGACCTTATGGAATCGATGTACGCGCTGTTGAAGTGCAGCGGAGCGGCGGTCTCCTCGGCCGGGAGCGAGTATCTGTACCTCCCGTGCCCCAGCGGGATCTTGGTGACCCTCAGCTGGTGAAGATCCCTTGAGACCGTAGCCTGAGCCACCTCGAACCCCCTGGCGGTGAGGCGGTCCATAAGCTCCTCCTGAGTCGAGATATCGTTCGAGGCGATAAGCTCGGCTATCACTTTCTGTCGGTTGTTCTTCATTAATGCACACCTCTCGGTATATATTTTCCAGCGAACGTCTGATCCGAGATCAGATAGATTCGAGTTTTTTGCAAAGATCTGAATAAAAGCGGCCGGGCTTCACCCTGACGAGGTTTGCCGTGCGTTCGGACATCGTCACACGCACCGAGTCGTATTTCTCGACCCTCACGTTCACCCTGCCGTCGACGGAGAGCATGATGCAGGGTTCCCTGACGCAGATGTTTTTCACTTCGATGACCGCGTCGCCGGTGAAGACCGTCGGCCTTGCGGCCGGCGAGTGGGCGCAGATCGGCGTCACGCATATGCATCGAAGCGAGGGCTCGATGACCGGCCCTCCGGCTGCCAGCGAATACGCCGTCGATCCTGTCGGGGTGCAGACGATTATGCCGTCGGCGCGGTACGAGCCCACGGGCTCGCCTCCGGCAAGGACCTGAAGGTCGACGAGCCTCGACACGGAGCCGTTGGTCAGCACCGCGTCGTTGAGGGCGAAGCAGGTGTAGCGTACGGAGCCCGACGACACGAGCTCGACCCTGAGCATCGCCCTGCGCTCGAGGCGGAAGCCTCCGGCCACAATGCCGGGGATGCGGTCGAGTTCGGACACCTCGAGCTCGGTCATGTAGCCGAGCCTGCCCTTGTTTATGCCCAGGATAGGGGTGCCCCGCTCCGATGCCCTGCGGGCCGCCTCAAGTATGCTGCCGTCGCCGCCTATGACGGCAATCATGTCGGCTGCGGCGTAAAGCTCGTCGGCCGGGAGCGCGCGGACGTCGCCGTCCGGCAGCTTCACAGACTCCGTCGAGGCGGCGTAGGCCGGCACGCATACGGACACGCCGCAGGCAAGGAGCCGCGAGGCGACCTCGACGGCCACCGAGGCCTTCTCGGGTATGTTGAAGTTCGTGGTCAGTGAAACGGTTCTCATTACAGACCGCCTTTGAGTTGTTTATTTCGTATCGGGGCCGCGTCCGGCGGCGCGGCGGGGAGATACCGGGAGGTACTCAGATGTCCTCCGGTATGGCAAACGGCGAAGGGGCCGCGCCGCGGGAGAATACGGCAAGGTATTCGCGGTTCCCGTCGCCGCCCTCGACCGGCGAGACGGCAATTCCTATCATCTGCAGGCCGCAGGCAGCTGCGGCGTCGCGGACGCGCACGCAGGCGGCCCTCCGGGCTCCGGGGCTTTTGACTATGCCGCCCTTGCCGACCGCCCCGGGGCCGCACTCGAACTGCGGCTTTATGAGCGATATCAGCATGCCGTCCGGCAAAAGACAGGCGGGAATGCGCGGGAGTATCAGGGTCTGCGATATGAACGAGACGTCCATGACGGCAAGCCCGAACGGGCCGCCGACGTCGGCTGGTGCGAGATCCCGGGCGTTCTTTCCCTCGATCGAGGTCACGCGCTGGTCGCGCCGCAGGACCTCGGCAAGCTGGCCGTGGCCCGAGTCGACGCATGTCACTCCCGCGGCTCCGCGTCTGAGGAGGCAGTCGGTGAAGCCCCCGGTGGAGGCTCCTATGTCGAGGCAGAGCATGCCCGAGGGGTCGACGCCGAAGGCGTCGAGCGCGGCCTCGAGCTTGAGCCCCCCGCGGCTGACGTAAGGCACGGCCGGCTCGTAGCGGACCTCGTGCTCCCCCTCCTCGGGGATGTCTTCCGAGGGGCGGCCTATCTTTCTGCCGTCGACGAAGCACAGCCCGGCCAGGATCGCTTTTCTGGCGGCCTCGCGGCTGGAGGCGAAGCCCAGGCGGAAGAGATAGAGGTCCGCGCGCATCAGAAGCTTCTCTCGAGCAGCCAGCCGGCAAGATCACGGAGCAGCTCGCAGCCGCCGAAGCCGTCCAGGGCGGCCACCGCGTCAGAGGTGACCCTGCGGGCGTAGCCGCGGGCGTCGCTTATGTCCATGAAAGACAGGAAGGTGGTCTTCCCGTTTTTGGCGTCGCTGCCGGCGTTCTTTCCGAGAGCGGCGGGATCCGCCGTGGCGTCGAGCACGTCGTCGACGATCTGAAACGCGAGGCCGATGCCGGCCGCGTAGGACTGCGCCGCGCGGAAGGCGGGGTCGCCGTCCGCGAGGCCCGCGGCTATGCAGCCGAGAGCGCAGCTGACCTTTATCATGGCGCCTGTCTTCAGCGAATGAAGCTTGAGCAGCGTGTCGAAATCAAGTTTTTCGGTCTCGCCCCTCATGTCGGTCACCTGGCCGCCTATCATGCCGTCGCTGCCGGCCGCCGCGGCAAGGGCCGCCGCGGCCCTGCGCGCCTCGGTATCCGAGGCGGTGGGACAGTTCATAATGGTGAGGAACGGGCGTATGGCGAGGGAATCTCCGGCCAGCAGGGCCACGGCCTCGCCGAAGGCCTTGTGAGAGGTCGGCCTGCCGCGGCGGAGGTCGTCGTCGTCCATGCAGGGCAGGTCGTCGTGGATGAGCGAGAACGTGTGCATCATCTCGACGGCGGCCGCAAAGCACAGGGCAGTCCCGCCGATCGCTTCCCGGCGTTCCGGCGATGCGCCTCCGGAGAAGGCCTTTGCGGTCTCCATGACAAGGAAGGGCCTGATCCTCTTCCCGCCGGCCATAAGGCTGTACTTCTCCGCCCTGTATACGAGTCCGATATCCGGGTCTGCGGTCTCGGGATAGAGGGACAGGAGTTTGCTGCCGACTGCCGCCGCGTCCGCGGCGAGAGCGGCTCCGAGCCTGTCAGTCATTTTCTTCGGCTCCCCCGTCGGAAAAACTCTCAAGGGTCTCGCCGTCAGGCGCGACCTTCAGCACCAGCTGCCTTGCCTTTGCGATCCTGTCGCCGCATACGCGGATGAGGCGAACGCCCTCCTCGTAGAGCTTCATCGACTCCTCGAGCGGAGCCGTGCCCTTCTCGAGCGAGGCGACTATCTCCTCGAGTCTCGCGAAGGCGGTCTCGAAATCGGGCCCGCTGCCGGCGCCCGTCTGCTCCGGGGAGATCTCACCCGCGCAGACCGCGTTTTCCGATTTGATATCAGATTCTTTCATTTCATTCCTTCACTTTCGTTATGCGGCCGCCGGCCTCCGCCGAGGTCACTACCGCCTCCGCTCTGCCGTCTCTCATGACGATGGTGACGGCGTCGCCCGGCGACAGCCCGGACACTCCGCCGATACAGCGGCCTCCGGATCTTACGACGGCATAGCCCCTTCCCAGCACCTTTAGCGGAGACAGGGCGTTGAGCGAGGCCGCCATGCCGGACACGCGGTACTCGCAGCGCTCCAGAGCGGAGCCGTAGGAGGCGGCGAGCCTCTCGTTCAGCCTCGCCACCTCGGCCTCGCGCAGATCGATGAACCTGCCCGGCGAGCGCATGACGGACGACTTCGATATGAACTCCAGCCTCGATGAGTAAAAGTCTGCCTTGCGCCCGAGCGCCCCGGCTAGCCTCTTGCCGTACTGTGCCAGTCTCTGTGCCAGCTCGCCCGAGTCCGGCACGGCAAGCTCCGCGGCGGCGGACGGCGTCGGGGCCCTCAGGTCGGCCGCAAAATCAGTAAGCGTAAAGTCCGTCTCGTGGCCGACGGCGCTGATGACGGGTATATCCGACGCCGCGGCCGCGCGGGCCAGGGCCTCGTCGTTGAAGGCCCAGAGGTCCTCGCCGGAGCCTCCCCCGCGCCCTATGATGATCACGTCTGCGCAGTTGCGGGAGTTGAACCACCGGATCCCGTCGGCAACCGTTGCCGCGGCTCCGGGGCCCTGCACGAGGGCGGGATAAAGGATCACGCGGGCCGACGGAAAGCGCCTGCCCAGAATGTGTATAAGATCGCGCACCGCGGCCCCCGTGTCGGAGGTCACGAGGCCGACGGTCCCCGGGAAGGCCGGCAGGGGCTTCTTTCTTTCCCTGTCGAAGAGGCCCTCGGCGGCAAGTTTGGCCCGGAGCCTCTCCAGCGCCGCCAGCTGATCCCCTAGCCCGTACTTCCGCAGGGCGGTGACGTACACCTGGTAGGTGCCTTCGCGCGGGAACACGGAGACGTTGCCGTACACTATGACGTCGTCCCCGTTGGCGGGGTCGGCCCGGAGCTTCGAGGCGGCGGAGGCGAACATCACGCACCGCACGGTGCCGCCCGCGTCCCTCAGCGAGAAGTACAGGTGGCCCGAAGGATAGTGCCTCTTGAAGTTGGCTATCTCTCCCCTTACGACCACAGACGAGAGCACGGGATCCCCGTCAAGCAGCAGTTTTACGTACTGGTTGAGCCGGGAGACGGTAAGGAAGCCGTTATCTTCGGCGTTCTTGAATTCGTTCATCTTGCGTTTTGAATGTGGAGCCTGCGGCAGAGCAGCGCCGTTCCCGCCGCGTTGTCGGCCGAGTAGCCCCGTCCGGCAAAGAATATGCCGCTCTCAGCGGACAGGTCACGTCTCACGCATGCGTTCTCGGCCACTCCTCCGCAGAGGACCACCGGGAGCGGGCCGTACGCCTCGCGGGCGCCGCGGATGAGCGAGAGCAGCGTGTCGGCGATGTAGGCAAATACGAAGGCGCAGATCTCGGGCGCCCCCGCACCGTCCGCGATCATGCGGCCGGCGAGGTTCTCAAGGCCCGACAGGCTGCAGAAGGTCCCTCCCGCGGAGGGCCTGCGGCGGCGGATCCCGCCTGTAAAAGAGAGCGCGAGCTTCTCCATCTCGGGACCGCACGGAAAGCCGAGGCCGAGTTTCACGCCTATGCGGTCGACCGCCTGGCCGGCGTGCAGATCGGAACTGCCGCCTATGACGCTTATGCCGTCCAGCACGCCCGAGGGCAGATAGAGCAGGTCCGTGGTCCCTCCCGACACGTGCAGGGCCAGGAACGGACGCCCGCCCGTATCGCCGGGACAGCCGGAGGTCGCGAGCGCGGCCATGACGTGCCCCTGCTGATGCGAGAACTGATAGACCGGTATGCCTCTGCCCGAAGCGAAGGCAAAGGCCGCCGACACGCCCGGCAGGAAGCACGGCATATAGGAATCGGGGACGTTGCGCGGCGAGGACGACACCCCCACCGCAGCGACCGGCCGGCCGCCGATCTGCTCGCCCAGCCGCTCCATAATGATCGGCAGATTCTTCACATGGGCAAAGACGGCGTCGGACTGGCGCAGACCCAGCTCGCCGCCGCCAACGGCCAGCGGCAGCTTCAGGCTGCATACGATATTGCCTTCGCCGTCGCAAAGGGCGGCGGAGGTGGTGTAATTGCTCGTATCGATTCCGCAGAAGAGCATGTCAGCCTGCGGTTCCTTCCTTCATCACGGCGTTGAGGACGCCGTTCACGAACGGGCGGACCTTGTCGGCGTCGTCGTATTTCTTGACGAGCTCCAGCGCCTCGTTCACCGCGATCCTTGCGGGCACGTCCTCCGAGCAGCGGATCTCGTAGACCGCCAGGCGCATGATGGCGAGCGATACCGGGGATATCCTGGACACCTTCCATCCGTTGGAGTGCCTCTCGATGGCGGCGTCGATGTCGGCAAGGTTTCCGGTGATACCGAAAAATGTCGAGCGGACGAACTCGTCGCCGGAGAGACCGCGCATCTCCGCGGCCTTGGCGTATATCTCCTCCGCCGGTTCTCCCGGCCTGAAGGAGGCCTCGAAAACCAGCGACAGAACTTCCTCGCGGGCTTCTCTTCTGGTCATTGCACTTACCTGTCCTGAAATCAAAAATGCGGCCGTCATCCGTACTGACGTATCAAACCACACTATTATACAACACAAATGCGATCAAGTCAACAAAACTATGAATATTTATATGAAATAATGAATAAAATTTACCGCCCGGCGGGTCTGACGACGCCTCGGGGATCCGCTCGGGCGGCCATCGGGTGCCCGCCGCAGGACGCGGCGCTTTTTTCCTTGCTTTTTTCCGTCCTTTATGCTACAATTCTAATGCTACAGTTCCGTTTATGCGGTTCCGGAACTTCAATTCCGTTGTAATGATTCCACTTGGACGATTCCGATGCGGCGATCCGCTTCTCCATCGGAAAAAAAGGCGGCAGACATGAAAGAATTCATAAGAAAGACGCTTATCCGCGCCGCGGTGTATTTTACTGTGCTCACCGCGGGCTTTGCCCTTGTCATACTTCTCGTTTATTCCGACAGCTCCGGAGGGGCCAACCTCTCCGCCCTCAGGACCTTTCTGTTCCTGCCCTTCTCCCTCTGCTTTGCCGCGGCAAACACCGTCGTCAGGGGCGACCGGCCCGGGCCGGCTGGGCGCTGGGCCATCCACTGCCTGCTCAGCGTCGT
>JAEEGG010019939.1_pt1 | contig 13463 bp, 10 predicted proteins | sample 9134161 | NCBI WGS metagenome assembly JAEEGG01 (sample SAMN16246543, study PRJNA631951) | gut metagenome | biome: gut microbiome; feature: rumen; material: CR-attached | host: Bos | place: Iran: Karaj | collected 2018-10 | reverse complement strand
GATTCTTCTCTGTTTGATAAATAAGGGAGTGCCCCTATCGGGGCAGAAATTAAACAAAATTGACCACAAAATTAAAAGAAAATTAGATGATGGAAACAAGGAAAGAATTTGACGAATTGTTGGGCGAGTTCAAGCACGCCCTGAGAGATATTAACCAGCGTGACGAACTGTTGTGGGTGCTGCGACTGCTGAGCAGCTACTGGGAACTGATGGAGGAGGTACAGCGGCTGCCGTGGCGCCTGCGCCTGAAGTATTTCGCCTGCACGTTCCTGATCTTCAACTACCTGCGACTGCAAAAGCAGCTAGGCAGGGAGGACCATTCGTTCAGCGAATATGCAAGGAAAAATATATACAAAATATTTTCACTTGTCATGAAGGATGGAACAGACAAGAATTGAACGCTACGTTGTCGATTTGCTGACCGTCTCTGCCGTCAATCGCGACGGCGGGGAGCGGTCGGTGTACGACACGCTGTACCACCTGCTGATGGCCGTTGCCAGCTTCGAGCAGCTGAGCGACGACGAGAAGCAGCTGGTGACGTCGCTCAGGAAGAAGCTGCAGTATTTTTTTTGCGCCCGTTTCAGTCTGAAAGAGAGAAAAGAAACAAAGAAAAAGAAAAACTTCCCCCCGAACCCCCTTATAAAAGAAAAAGCAAAAAAAGAAACAGAAGAGAAACCTCTCTCTCTCGTCGTTGACGGCCGTCGTGAAATTTTTCATGATGAGTGTTTAAAGCGCATAGGTCAATATGACTGTCAGCAGCTGGCCGATTTCTACAACTACTGGAGTCAGGAGAATCCGGATACGGGCAAAATGCGATTCGAAGAGCAGAGGTATTGGAATCTGGACAGCCGATTGAAGCGTTGGATCAAGAACCAGTATGCCGCTGACAACACCGCCGCCGCCATCCGTATGAAGCGGCTGGAGAAGAAGCAGAAGCAGCAGGCTGTGGCGCAGACGCGTCAGGAGGACAACGAGCGGGTGTGGCAGGAGATTGAGGAACGGAAACGGGGTGCCGTGAGTCGTGAGGAATGGCTGGCGATGAAGGCGAAGAACGAAAAGAAGCAAGAGGGCGATGAAACAGGATGAACCATTCAGAATCAAGGCTTATTATAAGGCCGATCTGGCGATGCTCTACGGGCCCAAACTGTCGAAAGATGCGGCGATGAAACGCTTGCGAAATTGGCTGAGAGTCAACCCGAGATTGCGGCCACTGCTAAAGGTTAAAGGACAGACCTACACGCCGAAGCAAGTGGCGACAATCGTAGAGGAGTTGGGCGAACCATAAGATAATCAGCACGTTACAGATTTTTAACGCCAAATAACGCCAAGTAACGCCAAATAACGCCAAATACAGCCAAGTAACGCCAAATACGGACATCGCCAAAAAAGAAACTACTATCTTTGCAGCGTCATCCGATTCATGAGGCGGAAGCTCTACGGAAGAGAGGTGCCGAGTCAGCGGCCGAGACAACGCCAGTCTTCGACGGAGAGCAGCCGAGTGAAAATTAAAGATTAAACATTAAAGATTAAACATTAAAGATTAACAATTTCGAAAAAAAGTTACGATTATGAGTATTGTGAATTCGCCCGTACTGGGCATCAATCTGAAGCAGAACAAGATGCAGAATTCCGCCGGTTTCGGCAAGTATTATCCTGAGGTGGACCGCCAGAAGACCATCTCGACGCGCGGTTTCGCCGAGCACATGATAGCTCACGGCTCGAAGTATCAGCTGGAGGACATCCAGGCCATCCTGCGCATGTTCTCGACCTGCCTGCCCGAGCTGCTGGCCATGGGCATCGGCGTGAAGTTCGACGGTCTGGGCATCTTCATGCCGTTCGCCGAGTCGAAGAAGGGCATCACCAAGGCCGAGATGGCGAGCGCCTCGCCCCGCGACGTGGTGAAGGCCATCCACATCCGATTCATTCCCGATTCCACCAAGCTCGACGACCTCTCCGGTCCCGCCTTTGCCGACCGCTGCTCGCTGGAGCTGCGCAACGTGGTGATCGTGGACACCGTGAAGGAGGGCAACAAGGTGATTGAGCGTCTGCGCACGCTGGTTCCCATCGAGAGCTTCCTGAGCGAGAATTGGGCCTCCCCTAACCCCTCCGAAGGAGGGGGAAGCACCACTCCTCCTTCCACCAACAATGGTGACGAGCCGGGCGAAGGCGACTAAGTCTAATTGACAATTGATAATTGAAAGATTATGAGTAAGACGGTACGGATATTGCTTCGGATAGCAGGTTACGCCATTAGCCTCTTGTTGGGCGCAGGCGCACATGCTATGCTGTAAGAAAAATGGTTATGAAAATAAGCTACACAAAGACTACTCAATACGCCATGGCAGTCATGTTGATTCTGACGTCGATTGCCATGGCGTTTTATCAGATTACCGACATCGACGACGTGGCCAACGGCACGCTGATGTACATCGCTCAGGCATTTCTGCTGGCAGGCTCGATTTTCGGACTGGACTATTACGTAAAAAGAATAAGGTATGAAATCAAAGACAGGATTGCCCAGGGGCATCAGGAACAACAACCCGCTGAACCTCAGAGTGGGCAATCTCGGGGATGTTTATGATCTGGATAATCGACCTATCAGTCAACAAGGCTCTTGAGTTTTCCCACCAAGGCTGTGACTTGTGGCGTATATTCTTCTATATCTGCTCGCTCCACCTCAATGAAATCTTCATAATCATCTTCATGGCGGAGTGAAAACATCACCTTGAATAATGCACCTTCGTTTGAGGAAATTATTCCAGTCTTGACAAAGTGCAAATGTATCTGGGTCATTAGACCGGAATGGCGCTTGGTAACAATGCCTTTGCTTAACAAAAGGGCAGAGGCGGCATAGTACAGGGCGTAATACAGGCGATTGGCAGCAAGACCATACTTGCCTGCATCAGCAAGAAAAGCAGCATCGTCCAATGCCATATCTGCTTTCTCCAGCCGATAGTCAACCAGGGCTTTCCTGTCTTCGTTGTTCATCGTCATAATGCTATTCCTTCCGCTATTACATTACGTTTGAATAAGGAGGGGGGTGCCTGTTCCCATTGTTTGCGAGTATATGAAAACACGTTGATTTCCTCACCCATGTCCATACCTTTATCCCATACAGGGTACTGGAGACGGCTGCGGTCAGAGAGCGAAAGACGAGGCTTATCGACAATAGCCAGCACATCCCAATCGCTGTCTTCACGGGCATCGCCGCGTGCTCGCGAGCCATAGAGGATAATCTGAGCTGTGGGCTCAGCCTCGCGGATGGTATCGCGAATCATTGATAATATTTTTGCTCTCTTTTCTTCTGACATAAACCGTGATATTGTCGTTTCCGAGGCAAAGATATAAATAAATAAGGAGAAAAACAAAATAAAAGGAGTGTTTTTTGTAATTTCCGCCAAAAATAGTAGAAAAATAATTGTGGAAATATTTGGATATTTAAAAATTTCGTATCTTTGCAATCGATTATGGGTAAGATGAAGCATATCATGGTTGTCATGCTGTTGGCGCTGACTACGCTGGGCCAGGCTAAGGATGTATTGCTGGAGCAATATATCGTGTCGCGGCTTGACCTGACTTCAGGCTTGCCTCATAACAATGTGAACCAGATATTCGTCGACAGCCAGGGATTTATGTGGATATCGTGCTATGGCGGTGGTGCCGTGCGCTACGACGGCTACGGCTATATGTCGCCCCTCTTCCTGGCTACCAATGGCGACATCAGCAATTCGTGCAAGGGATTTGCCGAGGACGGATTCCAGCGCCTGTGGATAGCTTACGACGAGAGCACGGTGGTGATGGACATGCGCACCATGAGCAATACCAAGCCCCGCTGGGAGGGTGGCGACATGATGCGGCTGCTGAGGCGCGAATCGGTGAAGGTGTACTGCGACGCCCATAAGGCCATCTGGCAGGTGACGCGCGACAGCGTCTTCCGCTATACATTCCATCCCGACGGCAGCATCAAGCACGTCAGCCGATGCCACTATATAGGCAATACGCCCGACATTTGTATTGCGGATATCGAGCAGAACGGCACGGTATGGATCAACGTAGACAACGGCCTGTGCCGACTGACGGAGGCTGGCGACCGGCTGGAACGGCAGGAGATAGCACCCGCCATGCAGCAGTTGCGGGGACTTTATGTGACCGATATGCTGAAGCAGGGCAGCATGGTGTGGATAGCCACCAACCTGGGACTGCATGCCTACGACCTGTATAGCAGCAAGCTGACCAGCTACAGGCATACTGCCGACGAGAACTCGCTGCCCCACGACTTTGCCACCTCGCTGGCGCTGATGTCCGACGGGCGGCTGCTGGTGGGCACGCTGAGGGGTGTCTGCGTGTTGAATCAGCAGACGGCAACCTTCTCGCATTGGAATTCGTCGACGGCGGAGTGTCCGTTGCCCAGCGACTTCGTGCATTGCCTCCTGAACTACGGCAGCCAGCTCTGGATAGGTACTGAGACGGCCGGCATCGTGAAGCTGTCGCCCAAGCCGCTCATGCTGCGCAACTACGTGAACGACCCGAGCAGGCCGGGCTCGCTGTCGCCACATCCCGTGAATGCCATCTATGTAGAACCCAACGGCACGCTGTGGACCGGTACCGTGGAGGGTGGACTGAACCGGAAGATGGCTGGCGACGACTTTGAGCACTGGACGACAGCCAATTCTGCCCTTTCGCACAACTCGGTGTCGGCACTGGAGCCCGACAAGTACGGACATCTGTGGATAGGCACATGGGGCGGTGGCGTCAATGTCATCACGATGGACGGCAAGCGGACCATCACCCATGTCGACATGCCTGCGGAGATGGTGGCACAGACCAATTACATCGGTTCGCTGGCCTACGACAAATATAACGATGCATTGTGGATTGGTTCCAACGACGGCATCTTCCTCTACGACTTCCATACAGGAAGGCTGGAGGATCCGTTCAAGGAAAACCGCGTGGTAAGAGGCTGTATAGGTGCCCAGGTCGACAAGGACGGTCAGCTGTGGATGGGTTGTCTGGCCGGTGTCTGCATCATCGACATCAAGTCGGGTAGGGGCAAGGACGGCTTGTTCCGCTGTCGCCGTCTGCGCCAGAAGCTGGACTATCCGCAATCACCGGTAGTCGACAAGATAGCGTGTATCTGCGAAGCCAAGGATGGCACGCTGTGGCTGGGCAGTAACGGCTACGGACTGTATCGTCGCGTGAAAGGCGAGAATGGCGAGGAGACATTCCAGGTGCTGACCACCGACGACGGTCTGGCCAACAATTCGGTGAAAGGCATTGTGGAAGATGCACGCGGCCACCTTTGGATAACCACCAACAACGGCCTGTCCATCTACGATCCGTCGCAACACTCCTTTATTAATTATGGTGAGAACGAAGGACTGCTCTGCCAGCAGTTCTATTGGAACTCGGCGGTGAAGGGCCCCGACGGTGCCATCTATCTGGGTAGCCTGCGAGGACTGACGGAGATACGCGGCGAGAATACCGATGCCAAGTTCCCCGTCCGCCTGACGTTTACAAGGCTCATGGTGGACAATCAGGAGATAACAGCCGCCAACAGCGACCTGATAGATGCCGACGTCTCCAGGGCTACCAGCGTCAGGCTGCACGAGTCGAACAAGTCGTTTGTCATCAGCTTCTCTACACTGACCTATGCCGGTGAGGTGCAAGGCCGCTACAGCTACCGCATGCGGGGTTTTGAGGACGAATGGATACCCCTGAAGCCCGGTGAGCACTCGGTGAGATACACCAGTCTGAAACCAGGCAGCTACACCTTTGAGGTGCAGTACACATCGGATCTGGACAACAACGATAACCACGTGATCAGCATCGCCGTCGAGGTGGCTCCCTACTTCTGGAAGAGCTGGTGGTTTATGCTGCTCATGGCTCTGCTGCTGGCTGCCATCGGCTTCTGGCTGTTCCGCCTGCGCCTGGAGTCGTGGCGCAGACAAGAGGCCGAGAAGCTGTTGCTGCCCATCCGCAAGGCGCTGGACGACAGCGATGCCCCTGAACTGTTGCAGTCGCGCATCCAGAACATCATAGAGAATAATGAACGCGTGAAGAAGAGTCTGAACCGTAGCGTGGAGGCCGACCGCCAGGATGCTGCCCAGAAGAATAAGAAGCCGTTCATGGAGCGTGCCACAGAGATTCTGGAACAGAACTACATGAACAGCGAGTTCGGCATCACCGAGTTTGCCGATGCCATTGGCATGAGCAAGAGCCTCCTGTCGAAGCGTCTGAATGCCGAGGCAGGACAGAGCACTGGCCAGTTTATCCGTAACTACCGACTGAGCATTGCCAAGAAACTGATACTGGAGAATCTGGCCAATCGCAACATTACCGAGATAGCCTACAAGGTAGGTTTTAACGATCCGAAGTACTTTACACGTTGTTTTACACGCCAATACGGAAAGAGTCCCAGTACTTATGTCGAAGAGGACAGTATTGGTGGATAAAAGATAGGATTTTCGTGAATAATATGGGGCGAAATGGGATATTTTTCATTTTGTCCACCTTAATTATTTAATTGTCCACCATGCATTTCACATTATCTTTTAATTTTGCGGGCAGATTTTGACTGAAATTTAAATCTTAAACTTAAAACAATTAACAAATGAGTAAACAAGCTTTATTCTCTTTGATGCTATTGTTTGGTGTCGTGGGAGGTGGCTCACTTAGTGTGACTCCCGCCAAGGCCGCAGTAGCTCAGGCTCAGAACATCAAGGTTCATGGGCAGGTTGTTGATCAGGACGGTCAGCCGCTCATCGGCGCTACGGTGAGACAGAAGGGTGCACAGACAGGTACCGTGACCGATTTTGATGGCAATTTCACTCTGGATGTACCGCAGAATGCCACGCTGCTGGTGAGTTACATTGGTTACAAGGATCGCGAGTTCGCAGTACGCGGGCGTGCAGAACTTGGTCAGATTCAGCTGGAGTCTGATTCGCACATGCTTGAGCAGGTCGTTGTAGTGGGTTACGGTACCCAGAAGAAGGCCGACCTGACAGGTTCTGTGTCTATCGTCAATGCTGAGGAGCTGAAGCGTGTCTCCAACTCGAACATCTCAACGATGCTCGAAGGTAAGGTGGCTGGTGTACAGATTACCTCCGACGGTCAGCCTGGTGCCGATCCTTCCGTCCGTATCCGTGGTATCGGCTCGTTTGGTAGCACTGCTCCCCTGTATGTTGTCGACGGTGTGCCCATGGGTACTACCATTCGCGACTTCTCGCCCAACGATATCGAGACCATTCAGGTGCTGAAGGATGCTTCTGCTGGTGCCATCTACGGTTCGCGTGCTGCTAACGGTGTGGTTATCATCACCACAAAGAGCGGTAAGAAAGACCAGCCCCTGAAGGTGGATTACAAGGGATACTTTGGTGTCGACTGGATTCCCAGCAGCACTTATGACCTGATGGATGCCAACCAGTACAGCAACTATCTCGGACAGGCAGCTGCCAATTCCAATACCCCGTTGCCAAGTGGCTATAGTCTTAATCCTGCCACAGGCAAGTACCAGTTCATGGACGACACCAATACCGACTGGTTCAAGGAGGTCTTCAAGACCGGTACCCGTCAGAACCACAACATCAACCTGAGCGGTGGTGGTGCCAATAATACATATAATATAGGTCTGGACTATTTCCAGCAGAAGGGTACGCTGGAAGGTGCTGGTCCTAACTATCAGCGTTTCACAGCCCGTGTAAACAACATGATGGAGACGAAGTTCGTCCAGTTTAACACCAGCGTCGTTTATTCTCACTCCAATCAGGACGGTATGGGACTTTCCAATGCCAATGAATACGTGCAGGGTCTCTATGGTGATGTCACCAACGTGTTGCGTGGTACTCTGCTGATGCAGCCTACCATCAAGGCTTACGACGAGTCGACATGGTATCTGGACGAGAAGGTTCCTGCTGCCAAGAACTATAAATACGACGCCTATGGCTATGGTGTCTATTATAACGATATCCATGGTGATATCTCGGCTTCCAACCCCTTGCTGGTTAACAACATGCTGACTCGCAATACCGTTGTTGACCGAGTTGTTGCTACAGGTTCTGCTGATGTGAACCTCCTGAAAATGATCGGTTTGGACAGCAAGAAGCACAAGCTGAACTACAAGCTTAACCTGTCATACAGCAAGACCAATGCCCAGGATAAGACTTGGGTAGCTGCCTGGATTCAGAGCAACCGTGTCTATCTCGACAAGTCGAATGAGCGTCTGACAGAGAACAAGCGCACCTATTCAGACTTCCTCGCGGAGAATACGCTGACATGGGACGGTAACATTGGTCTGCATCATATTAATCTCTTAGGTGGTATCACTTACGAAGAGGAGAATACCCACCTTCTGAACGCATGGGGTATCAACCTCACTGAGCCCTATTATCTCCATCCCCAGAAGGCCGAGACCCGTGAGTCAGAGTCGTATGAATACAAACACGCTCTGACATCATTCATTGGTCGTCTGAACTATGACTACGATGGTAAGTATCTGCTCTCGTTTGTCATTCGTCGTGACGGTAGCTCACGTCTGACCAAGGATATCCGTTGGGGCACCTTCCCTTCAGTATCTGTGGGCTGGCGTTTCGATAAGGAAAAGTTCTTCCCCATCGACCGTAACATCGTCAATATGTTCAAAGTTCGCGCCAGCTATGGTGAGCTTGGTAACGAGAACATCGGTGAGTATGCTTATCAGTCAGTGTATCGTCCGGGCTATATGAGCTATAGCTTTGGCAATACGGTTGTCTATGGTTCGTCTATTGAAGATTATGTGAACAATCAGCTGGCTTGGGAGAAGAAGTCGACGACCAATGTCGGTATCGACCTGGCTATGTTCAACAATCGCCTGGAGTTCACTGCCGAGTGGTATAAGAACAAGTCGACAGACCTGTTGTACTCCGTTCCCGTTCCTGCCAATGCTGGTGTAAGAAACGAGACAGTGACCATGAATGCCGCCTCTATGGAGAACAGCGGTTTCGAGTTCTCTGCAACCTATCGTAACCGCGACCACGCTCTGAAATGGCAGGTAGCTGCTAACTTGAGCACGCTGAAGAACAAGGTTACCAAGCTCGGTTTCGGCGAGGAGTCGTATATCACTGGTGACTATGCTACCTTCGTCGGTCAGGAGGTTGGTCAGTTCTATGGCTATGTCTATGAGGGTATCGCCCGTACACAGTCCGACCTTGACGACCATGTCAACGATCTTGGCAATCATGTCACTCAGACAGGTGCACAGGTTGGTGACTGTCTCTACAAGGACGTGAACAACGACGGCATTATCAATGGTTCCGACCGCGTCGTTCTCGGCAGTGGTCTGCCCAAGGTGAACTTTGGTATCAGTGCTCATCTGGAGTATAAGAACTTTGACCTGAGCATCTCAACCTTTGGTTCTCTGAACTATCATGTTTCCGATGGGATCTATAACAGTCTGAACTCCTGCTACGGCTGGGCTAACAAGGATGTTGCCATCGGTGATGCCAACCGCTATTCCGATGATGGTTTGACCTATATCTCAAGTGTTCCCCGTACCTATATTGTAGCCAACGGTGAGGCTTGGAACGACTACTTCAGCGATCGCAAGATCCAGAATGCTGCCTATTGGAAGATTGCCAATATCGAATTGGGCTACAACTTCCCTGACAAGTGGTTCAAGGGTGTTGTCTCTGGTGTTCGCGCATACATTTCTGCCCAGAACCTCCATACCTTTACTAAATATAAAGGTTATAATGTGGACTATGCTGGTGGCACATTTACTCCTGGTTTCAACTGGTGCTCTTATCCAAGTGCACGCAGCTTCATGGCAGGTGTTCTGTTCTCGTTCTAAAGAATTGAAGGATTTAAAAATTCAAAAATTGAAGTTTAATTATGAAACTGTATAAATTTTCACTTGCCCTGATGTTGGGCATCGGCACGCTGACTTCGTGTAGCGATAAGTTGGAGTTGACCAACCCCAACGACCCGACTACAGGTACTTTCGGCAATACTACCCAAGACTTGGAGGATGCAGTCATTGCCTGTTATCATCATACCCGTATGGAGGGTACCTACGCCCGTGTAGGTTATACTTTGGAGTGCTGTCGTGGTGACGAGGTCTGGAACGTAGCTCAGTCGTGGAACCACCTGTCAGCTGACAACCTGAATGTATCTATTGACAATGGTGAGGTAGCATGGATCTGGCGCGACTGGTTCTATGTCATCAACATTACTAATTTCGTAATCACTAAGTGTGGCGAAGATGATAGCGCGCTCTCTGAAAAGATGAAGCGCATCAAGGGACAGGCCCTCTTCATCCGTGGTCTGGCCTATTACAACCTTTCCAATTTCTATCAGAATCCTCCACTCATTCTGGATTACAACTCATACTCTTCTCTTGAAGGACTTTATGCTGCCAATCACGAGGAGGGTGAGACCGATCCTAATGCACAGTATGACAGAGTGCTCGATCAGGTCGAGAAAGACTTCTCTGAGGCTATGACGCTGCTGCCTACCCGCGATGCAGGTGGTGAGTGGGCCAAAGGTCGTGCCACCAGTGGTGCTGCTGCTGGCTACTATGTCCGTGCACTGATGCAGCGCCACAAGTACAGTCAGGCTCTCACCGTGCTGAAGGATATCATCGCTGGTAACTATGGCCACTATGAGCTGATGAAGAACTATGGTGACAACTTCCGCGAGGGCAGTGCCTACGAGAACAATGCCGAAAGCCTCTATGAGGTGCAGTTCCTGGACTATGGCACTCAGGGCTCAGATGACGAGTGGACTCCAGTAAACATCAGTAAGAATGCTTCTCAAGGACATGCCTTGGAGGCTAACTTCGCACCTGCAAGCACAGGTAGCTGGCAGGACTTGGCAGCTGCTCCCTGGCTCTATTGGCTCTTCAAGGAAGGTGATAAGACCAAGGATGGTAAGCTCGATCCTCGTCTGTATTGGACACTTGGTACTTATGAGACTGACTGGGAAACCTATTCAGATGGTTTAGGAAATATGTGCTACAAGGAGAAGATGGCAGACGACGGCTCTGTAGTTGTCAGCGCAACAAACAAAGGCTTGCCCATTGCCAAATACACCAACTTCCGCACCGGTCTTTATTCTTCAGTGGTTACAGGTCTGAAGTGTGGTATCAACATCCGACTGATGCGCTACTCCGACGTGCTGCTGCGTGCTGCCGAGTGTGAAAACGAGGTCAACGGTCCTACCCAGCAGGCTATCGACTGGATCAATCTGGTACGTCGTCGTGCTAACCTGAACGATTTGGCGCTTGCCGACTTCAGCTCAAAGGACAAGCTCTTCGAGCAGATTGCCAATGTTGAGCGTCCCAAGGAGTTCGGTTGTGAGGCAGGTCGTTGCTACGACCTCATCCGTTGGGGTTTCTTCCACGATGCTAACCGCCTGCAGCAGTTGAAGGAGCATGGTGCTTATAAGCTCGCTGCTGATGTGAAGGAAAAGATTGTCTATGGTACCTCTGGCGTTGAGAGTACTTTCGACAAATACCAGAAGGGTCACGAGTATTTCCCCGTTTATCAGAACTATCTGAATGTGAACTCTAGCCTCGTGGGTAACTCTGCAAATAAAGATATGGACAACTCTGCTTACTTCACCAAGAATGGTTGGACTGTTCATCCTGTAGTTGATTTGAGCAAATAACAATAAAACCTTTAATAGATAAAGATTATGAAATATCTCAATAAATTTGTTTCAGCTCTTTTTGTCGCAACACTTGGCATCATGACGTTGGCAAGTTGTGAAGGTGCTGATCTTTACAAGATAAATGCTCCTGACTGGCTCTCAGAAATGGGTGGCGAAGAAGAAGAGGAGGAAGAAGAAGAGCTCGTGGGCCAGATGGAAGATGTATATAACATCGGAAAGGAAGATTTGTCCTCTGGTTTCTGGACATTGGGTAAGACCTATGTCGTACCGGCTGGTGCAAAGTGGCAGGCTCAGTTTAACCTGACTGTCAATCCTGATAATAAGTATTTTAAGAACTTTTATCTCGTCCTGAATCGTAATGACGAAACCTTGGATGGTGCAGTCAATGAGTATGGAGTTATCAGATTTGATAACGACCCAACGAAGAACTCTGAGTGGAACACTACTTCGCAAGTGAATCCTAATGGAACGGAAATCGATCGTAGCCTTGTTGGTGGAAACTTTACCAATTCCTCTCCGACGGAGGGCGATAATGCCGATGTGGATGCGTCAGTTCAGAAGATGAATGGTAAGATTACGTTGACCGTTGACCGTACTGATGGTGGTCTCTTTATTAAGATGACCAATGGAACGCTGACAAAGACCTATACTCAGACAACTTCGTTCCCCTCAACGGGAGCCGACGCACCCATCGCATGCCGAATCGGTGTTGAGGGTTCATTGGTTAGCTTCATCTCTACTAATATCGAGCCTATTGGTGGATGTACATCTGCTAACGATAAGCAACCTCTTTCTATGGAGTTGACTGGCGTTCCCACCGAGGTACTTGCTGGTACGACTCTGGAGGAGGCGATGGCTAATGTAACTGCTACAGTAACCTTCGAGGAGGGTGTTACTGCAAATGTAACTGCAGAGGATCTCCAGTTCGAGGCTATTCCTAATATGGAAGACTTGGGACAGAAGACACTTGTTGTTCTCTATAACAAGACCTTCAAGGGTCTCAATGCTGACAAGCCTATTATGGCAAGCAAGACCTTCAGTGTTGTGAAAGAACTCTCTGCTTTCACGCAGACCGTAGTTGTTCCAACTCCGCTGATGATTGGTCTTGAGGACAATACGACACCTTGGTGGACTGCATTTACTGACAATATCAAGGTTGCTCCAAAGGAAACTAAGGTGGTGAACTTCATCAACTATACTGCTGGCGATCTCAATTTCAAGAACTATCTGATCATTCTGAATAAGGCTGATAATGCTGAATATGGTGTCTTCCGTGCAGATAATTGGGCTTGGGGTGCCGGCGTTGACGGTAATGCTAGCTTCCAGAAGATTGGTGGTTTTGCAACTGATGAAGAATGGGCTGCTTGGCGTGACGCTATGAAGGGTGCTAAATGTACTGCCTATATTACCAATAATGGTGATGGTACAGCTGATATTAAGATTGTGATGCATGGTGTTGATAATACGGACTATGTTCAGGAGTATAAGGGTATCAATACCATTGATCCTGACAATTTCTACTTCCGCTTTACCTGTGAGGGTGCTCACCTTGTGTTCGAAAACGGAATCGGTGCAACGGACAATACTACTCCATGGTGGACGGTATTTACTCCCAACGTGCAAGTACCAGCTCATACCGAGTGTACTGTCAACTTCATTAACTATACCGCTGGTGATGCCAACTTCAAGAACTTTGTAATCATTCTGAATAAGGCTGATAATGCAGAGTATGGTGTAGTACGTGCAGATAACTGGGGTTGGGGTGCCGGTATTGACGGTAACGCTAACTTCCAGAAGATTGGTGGCTTCGCAACTGATGC
>JAEEGG010019935.1_pt1 | contig 13464 bp, 10 predicted proteins | sample 9134161 | NCBI WGS metagenome assembly JAEEGG01 (sample SAMN16246543, study PRJNA631951) | gut metagenome | biome: gut microbiome; feature: rumen; material: CR-attached | host: Bos | place: Iran: Karaj | collected 2018-10 | reverse complement strand
GTTTCCACGCGATAGCCGTCTGACACCCAACGGCCAACAGTCTCCATCACGACATCAAACACCTGCTGTATCTCGCCAGGCCGCACGCCACGATATTTGGTACAGTAGTCATCGAGATACTTGAAACTTCTCTTCATCCCCTTCGCTGGGCGCACGTAGAGCAAAGGCTTACCGTCTTCGCCCTTCGTGGGGCGAGGATGGATCTCAAATTCTATTCCGTTAGTCTTACGAGGCATAATCCATTTGTATTATTTCTGCAGCAACTGACGGGCGGCGAGCACGAGGAACATATAGTGCGACGAGCCACCACCAAGCACGTACTCGGTTTGCTGCCAAAGGAACGGGAACTCCAGAAGTTCCGGGAAGTCCGGACGAATCAGAGCCGTACCAGAGACGACGCCACCAGGGATATAGGACCAGTCGGCACGGTTCAGACCATAGGCGACGGTAGCAGATTTCGCGCCGACACCCGAAGCAAACGAAGCATTGTTAGAGCCAGGATGACAGCCGAGCACAAAGTTTAATGCGTTGTAGACCGTCTCGGGTGGGAAGATATCAGGATAGGCCGAGTTCAGGAAGTAATACTCGAAGCCGAAGCGTTGGATGTCCCAGCCTGCGCCCCAGATGCTCGGACGGTAAGGCACGCCATAGGGTGTTTCGGCACTCTGGGTATCGAGCTGCTTCTTATAACCCTCAAGGGCCTTACGGAAATCAGCGATGAACTTCTTCGCACGTTTGTCTTTGGCGACTTTGGCATAAGGAGAGCCCTTGACGGTAACGCCCTCTTCGAGGCGCTGCACCAATCGGGCGGCACACCAGCCCATGCGGCTGATGCCGCGAGTAATCATCTCCTGACGGTCTAGGATGAAATCGAGATAAGTTTGTTCACCAGTTGTCAGATAAAGTTCGAGGGCAGCCTGCAACTTAGCACTTTCTGCCCAACCGCTCACCTGAGTCTGCTCATAGACATCCTTCGCTATCTGCAGGCACTCGGCAGCGAGGGCATCGTTGAAGCCTTTCAGCGCACGTGAGGCACCAGCGAGTTGGGCGACGGTGGAGATGGCTCGCATGGGATTGTCCTCAGTAAAAATCCAGCGGTCATCCTCATTGCCTGGGACACCATCCGTCATCGCTGAGGCATCGCCAAGAAGCACGTACTGACGCACGTTGTTGCAGATGATACCGCGATAGAGCCGACCCAGAGCCTGATAGGTACGGACGACGGTGAGCGCGCCGTTTTCAATCTGCTGGAGAATGTCGTTGCGGCCATCAGGCTCATGAATCTCCACGCGGTGGTTCTGCTGGTCGATAGCTGTCACATCTATTTCCGGATGGAAAGCCTCATAGGCGAGGGCGAGAATATAGGCCTCGCCTGCCTGCGACTCGATGCGCAGGTCAAAATCGCCAGCATCATGCCAACCGCCGACATTCACACCGGACACTGGATGGAGCTCAGCAAACTTGGAAAGGCCGGGCTTCTGGTCGTAGCCGTCGATATGATTGCCAGCCTTTGCCATCAGGGCATCGTCCATGTGGCAATAGTCGTGCCAGACACGGTATTTCTCGGCGACTCGCATGTGGCACATCTGCACGGGCAGGAAGTATTCGATGACGGGCTGCCACACACCGCGGTCGTAGACATCGTCGGCAATGCGGAACACATCCGAACAGGCCTTCACCCCGATACGCACGTAATAAAGGCCTGGCTCGGTGACATCACTGAAATCGGCGGTATAGTATTTATAGCGCAGGAAGTCTCCCCAAAGTTTCGGCTGGATGGTGCGGACGACGGTCTCCCGCTCGGCATCGAGCCGGCAGAGCAAGACCTGATTCGAGAGAATCTCACCGATGGGTAGCTGGGCCTTCCCCACCGCGATGTTCATCTTGCCGTCGACCACGCTCACGCCCGGATCTCCGAAGAGATTGTCGCGACGGTCGGTCTCGATAATGACACGCTTGGGTTGGCGGGGATGATAACCCACCTGCGAGGTCTGGATGACAGGATCGTAGCGCCAGTCGGGGTTGCGGGCAGGGGTGATCTTCCAACGCACAGCACCCTTGGTAGCCCCCTTGGAAATATCGCTACGGAGCACGAACCAGCCATTGTTGTGGTTCATGCGGCCGTCGTAGAGTTTCAGATCGCCAGTAAAGCTCTCGACCGTCAGACGGCTCATCACATCATCAGGTCGTGAAGTGAACTTGCGCCCCACGGCATAGGGCTCGGCAATAATATCGTCAGCAATCATCGGACTATACCCTTTACCGTTTAACTGTTTCATATCGGCCAGCGGCTTTCCGTCAGGATGGAAGTTGCCGTTATGGAGTTGGTTAGGTTGCGTCTTCATCAGCGGACCATTTGGCTGGCGGGGATAGATACCGCTTTGATTGTCCATCAACCAAGGCTTGCCAAAAAGGTCGCCCGGATAGAACTCGAGGTTGAAGCCCACCTTGCCTAAAAGGAATTCAGGCACGGGCTTATCCAGATCGACAGTCACGAGAATACCGTCGCCTTGAGGCTCTACGCGAACCTTATATATAACTTGATAGTCGGGATAGACCGTCGGATTAAATCCTGTCAGGTGGCGCGAGGAGTCGGGATAGCAGAGCGTCGTCACGATAGCATTGCCTTCGACCTCACGCTTGAGCTGCTTGGGCACAGGCTGCCACTGACCGGGCGTTGCCTCCATACGGAGATCACCATTTGTCGCCACACGCCGGCCGTTCATCAGCACGCTGACACCACCCTGATGTCCCTCAGGATAAAAATCGCTGAACGCCATCACGTCCACACCATCAGCGGTATAATAGCCGCTGTCATTCAACTTAAAATCTTGTGCCGCCATTGTCGCAGCCACCAGCAAGAATGCAAATAAAGTCCTAATTCTCATGACAACTAACAATTTGAAGTAATGTTTGCAAATATAATCATTTTTTATTAGAAAACAAGAAACTATTGGGAGTTTTTTATTATTTTTGCAAAAAAATGGCAATAAGGGGTAATGATTTCCCCTGTTCATCTGTATAGAGAGTAAAGAACAGCGACGAAAAGATGCAAGACAGAGCACAACAATTCAAGGAACTCTTCCTTTCGGAGTACGGCAGGATGTACAAGGCAGCCTACATCCTGCTGGGCGACGAAGACGAGGCGAAAGATGCCGTACAGGATGTCTTCGCCCGACTGTGGGACGGTACCACCCCACTGCGCGAAGAGTCTCAGAGAACGTTCTTGCTGACTTGCGTCCGCAATCGCTGCCTCAACATCATTGCACGAAGAAGACAAAACAACGAATTAGACGAATTACACGAATTTGTGGATTCGGAAAAAGACGATGGAGAACTGATTGCCGCCATCAACCGTTATGTCGATGAGAGGCTCACTCCTCAGACCAGTCGCATCATCAAGATGCACTACAACGAGGAGCAATCGTACAAGGACATTTCGAGTGAACTCGGCATCAGCCTCTCCGCCGTCAACAAACACATCGTGCAGGGATTGAGGAAACTACGTTCAACTTTTAAAAACAGAGAAGCATGAAGAAAGAAGAGCAAATCAGGATGCTCCTGCATCCCGAGAACTATACAGATGAGCAACTCGACCAGATGCTGGACGAGACCGACATCCCGGTTCCTAACGCCAACGAGGAATGGGAAAAATTTAGAGGTGAGAGGCGCTCGGCCAAAGGCCGCTTGCTACCGAAGGGACGCAAGAAAGAAGAAAGAGGAAAGAGATTACCTCTGCTGAAAATCGCCGCTATGTTTGTGGGGGTTCTGATGCTAGCAGGTATCGCCTATGCCGCCGTACATGTTATTAGGAGTCAAGAGGCTAGTGTCGGGAGTCAGGAGGCTGTTGTATCAACCAACACACAACACCTATCACCCAATACCCAAATGCCTGCTGACAGTACGGCGATGAAGCCCATTGTCTACGAAGATGCCGAGCTGGCAACCATCTTGAACGAGATCGCAACTTTCTACCAGTGTGAGGTCGTCTATAAGACAGAGGCTAGCAAACATATCCGTCTCTACTTCACATGGAACAAAAAAGTAACCATAGACGACATCATCGATACGTTCAACAAGTTCGAACGCATCCACATCACCCGCGACAACAAGAAACTGATTGTAGAATAACAAGAAACGAATTGCCATAATTCCTCATAATCCCCATAATAATTATTACGGGATATTACGGATAATTAGGGGAATTTGTTTCCATAAAAAAAGAAAACATGAAACGCTTACTATATATTTCATTCCTGACTCTCTGCGCTATTAATGTTCAGGCGCAGAAATTGAGCCGCGACTACCAGAACGAGTCACTCTCGAAAGTGCTCGAAGACCTCAACGCTGCCGCCAGCGACAAGACCATCTATTTCATCTACGACGAACTGGAAGATTTCACCGTGACCAGCCATTTCACCGACCTGCCCATCAATGAGGCCATTCGCGAAGTGATCGGCTTCTATCCAATGAAAGTAACCTACGATGACGACAAGATTTTCATTGAGTGTACCCAGAAGGAGGACACGAAGGTTATCGGTCACATCGTGGACGAAAGAGGGGAACCTGTAGAATTCGCCAATATCTCATTGCACAATGAGGGCTTTATCAACGGTGGCGTGAGCAATGAGAACGGTGATTTCGTAATTCCCTGCAAGGCCCAGCGCATCACTTTGAAGGTGTCGTATATCGGCTATAAGACCGTTGAGCGTAACGTCAGCGTGGGCAACATCGGCACCATCACCTTACAACCAGAGACCTACATGGTGAAAGGTGTGGAGATCAAAGGTGAGATTCCGCAGTACAAGATGGTCTCGGGCGGTATGACAGTGGATGTGCAGCACTCCATCCTGCATGATGTGGGTACTGCCGATGACCTGCTCTCCATGCTGCCATTAATACAGCGCCGCAATGGTAAGTTCGAGGTGCTGGCCAAAGGGGAACCTGAGATCTATATCAATAATAAAAAGGTACGCGACCCGATAGAGTTGAAGCAGTTGAAGTCGGTAGATATCAAGAGCGTGGACATCATCACCGCACCAGGTGCCAGATATAATGCCGAGGTGAATGCCGTCATCCGCATCAAGACGCTTAAACCCCAGGGCGAGGGATTCAGTCTGATGGCTACAAGTGATACGTGGAAGAACAACAAGTGGAACAACTATAGCGACCTGACCCTGAAATACCGCACAGGCGGACTCGAGGCATTTGCCAACGTGGCACTCGACAATGGCCATTACAGCAATGATCAGGACATCGAGCAGGAACTACACATCAGCAAGGATCTGTTTAATGTCCATGCAGAACTACCCGTAAGGAGTTCCTGGACACAGTTGCAGTACAAGACTGGTCTGAGTTACGATTTCAATGCAGACCACTCTATCGGACTGAGCTTCGCGTCACAAAAGAACCTCTATAATCGTTTCTCGTCGGATATGACGCAGCACTATCTGAAAAACGGAGTGTTCGACGGTAACGTAAGTCTGTTAACGGATATCCGCGAAAAAGACAAGCCCGTCTGGGAACTGAACACCTATTACGTGGGTAAGATTGGGAAGTTAGGCATCGACCTGAATGCCACATGGCTGCGACGCGAATCGGAAGATGACAACAACCAACAAGAACTGAGTGAGGAATACATGAACCGCACCATCACCACCCTGACTAAGGATAAGAACACAATGGTTGCCGGTAAACTGGTGCTGGATTATCCCATCTGGAAGGGTGTGCTGAGCGGCGGATCGGAGGCTACAAGCACACAGAGCCAAGGTCACAACCTGAACTTGGAGAACATCATTCCAGAGTCCGACACCGAGATGAAGGAAAAGAATATAGCCGGCTTTGCCGAATACGAAGTGCAACTGGGCCAGTGGCATCTGAATGCAGGTCTGCGCTTTGAGCATGTTTCTGCCGATTACACCTCGTTTGGCATCAGGCAGGAAGAACCCAGCCGCACCTATAACGACTGGTTTCCCAACCTCTCTGCCGCCTGGCAGAAGGGCAAATGGGGTGCTCAACTGAGTTATAGCAAACGCATCACCCGTCCGCCATACAATATGCTGACTTCGATGGTCGTGTATGACAGCCGCATATTATACGAAGGTGGTAACCCGCTGCTGCGTCCCTCGGTACGTCACAGCATCGACTTCAACCTCACCTATTCGTGGCTGACCTTCGTGACGGGTTATACCCGCGAGAATGACTTCTTTACCCACGTTGGCAATATCTATGACGAGAAGAACGAGATTGCCATCTTCCAGCCAGATAACTTCGACCATCAGGATCGTTTCTATGCCACCATTGTTGCCTCACCCAAATTCGGTTTCTGGCAGCCACAGGCCACCCTCCACTACTATCAGCAGATGTTCGATGCCGAGAAATATGGTGCGCCCAAAAAGCTGAACAAGCCTGAGTTCTCTGCCCGTCTACAGAGTTGGTTCGTCATCGACCCAACAGCCAAGGCGCTGCTCGATGTCAGTTACACTGGCAGCAACCACTGGGGATTTATGTATCGCGGCAGCAACTTCATGGTGAATGCCCGCCTGCAGAAGTCATTCCTGAAGGGACAATTGTCGGCTACGCTCTATGCCAACGATATCTTCCGTACAGCCAAGACCAAGGTGACCACCTACTATTCCATCGGCCAGACAGCTCAAGATGTCTATACCTATACGCAATGTGTGGGCCTCACCCTGAGTTACAACTTCAACACCAGCAATTCGAAGTATCGCGGAACAGGTGCCGGTAACGAAGAAAAAGGGCGCCTTTAATGAAAATATATCGCGATATATTTTGGTTATTCGCTCACTTATTCGTAATTTTGCAGGCAAATTACTAATTGACAAGCAAAATGGATAGGAAACTGAGACAAGGCACGCTGTGCGTACAGGCCGGCTACAAGGCCAAGAACGGAGAACCGATAGAGTTGCCCATCATCCAGTCGACCACGTTTAAGTACGACGACTCGGACGAGATGGCGAAGTTGTTTGACCTGGAGAAGGAGGGATTTTTCTACACCCGCCTGCAGAACCCCACGAACGATGCCGTGGCAGCAAAGATCGCCACGCTGGAAGGCGGTGTCGGCGCCGTGCTCACGTCGAGCGGTCAGGCAGCAAACTTCTACGCCATCTTCAACATTTGCCAAGCCGGCGACCACTTCATCACATCGAACGAGATCTACGGAGGAACGTATAATTTGTTTGGCGTGACGCTGAAGAAGCTAGGCATCGACTGCACGTTCATCTCGCAAGAGGCCAGCGACGAGGAGATACAAGCAGCTTTCCGTCCGAACACGAAGGCGATGTTCGGCGAGACGATTTCAAATCCCGGTTGCGCCGTTTTCGACATCGAGCGCTTCGCCAAGATTGCCCATAAGAACGGCGTGCCCCTAATCGTCGACAATACCTTCGCCACACCGGTGAACTGCCGTCCCTTCGAGTGGGGCGCAGACATTGTCACCCACTCTACCACGAAGTATATGGACGGTCTGGCTACGCAGGTGGGCGGCGTTGTGGTTGACAGCGGTAATTTTGACTGGCTGGCACACGCCGAGAAGTTCCCCGGTCTCTGCACGCCCGATGAGAGCTATCACGGCCTGACCTACGTGAAGGCCTTCGGTAAGATGGGCTTCACCACGAAGCTCGTGGCCCAGTTGATGCGCGACCTCGGCTCGATCCCCGCTCCGCAGAACTCATTCCTGCTACACCTAGGATTACAGACACTCCATCTGCGTATGGCCCAGCACTGCAAGAACGCCCAGAAAGTGGCAGAGTTCCTCAGCCAGAACGAGAAGGTGGCCTGGGTTCACTACTGCGGCCTGCCTGGCGACAAAGCCTACGCCCTCGGACAGAAATATCTTCCTAACGGCTCGTGCGGCGTCATCGCCTTCGGCCTGAAAGGGGACCGCGAGACCGCTATCAAGTGGATGGACTCGTTAGAGATGATCAACATCGTGACCCACGTGGCCGATGCCCGCACCTGTGTGCTGCATCCCGCCTCACACACCCATCGCCAGCTCTCTGACGAACAGCTCCGCGAGGCAGGCGTTGCCCCTGATCTGATCCGTCTCTCTGTCGGCATCGAAGACGTGGAAGATATCCTTGACGATATCAAGCAGGCCCTCGCAAAGATATAAAAAAGCCTCAGTTTTAACAAACTGTAACTTTATAAGAAAAATATTCGGTACTTTCCTTGGAAGGTACCGATATTTTTACTATATTTGCACCATCAAAGTAACATTTTGCAACTTAAAACAAAAAAAGAGTAATTAAAAAACCAGAAACACTATGGAAGTTGAGAAAATCATGCAAGCCTTGGAGCATAAGCATCCCGGCGAACTGGAGTACTTACAGGCAGTAAGAGAGGTGTTGGAGTCAATCAAAGACGTGTATAACCAGCATCCCGAGTTCGAAAAGGCAAAAATCATAGAGCGCATCGTGGAGCCGGAACGCATCACGACTTTCCGCGTTCCCTGGGTCGACGACAAAGGCGAGGTACAAGTGAACATCGGCTATCGCGTACAGTTCAATAGTGCCATCGGCCCGTACAAGGGCGGTCTGCGCTTCCACCCATCGGTAAACTTGAGCATCCTGAAGTTCCTCGGCTTCGAGCAGACCTTCAAGAATGCCCTCACCACCCTGCCAATGGGCGGCGGCAAGGGCGGCTCAGACTTCTCAATCCGCGGCAAGAGCGACAACGAGGTAATGAAGTTCTGTCAGGCCTTCATGTGCGAGCTATATAAGGTGATCGGTCCGGACATGGACGTGCCTGCTGGCGACATCGGCGTAGGTGCTCGCGAGATCGGCTACCTCTTCGGCTACTACAAGAAACTGACGAGCCAGTTCCATGGTGCCACCCTCACGGGTAAGGGTATGGAATGGGGCGGTTCAATTCTTCGTCCGGAGGCTACCGGATTCGGAGCGCTTTACTTTGTACACCACATGATGGAAACCCACGGACTTGATATCAAGGGAAAGACCATCGCTTTGTCCGGCTTCGGCAACGTAGCCTGGGGTGCTGCCAAGAAAGCAACTGAACTTGGTGCAAAGGTCATCACCATTTCAGGTCCCGACGGCTATATCTACGATCCGGAAGGTCTTGACGCCGAGAAGATCGAGTATATGCTCGAGCTCCGTGCCAGCGGTAACGATGTCTGCCAGCCCTACGAAGAGGAATTCCCCGGCTCGAAGTTCTTCGCCGGCAAGAAGCCTTGGGAGCAGAAGGCCGACATCTATCTGCCTTGTGCCACACAGAACGAGCTCAACGGCGAGGATGCCGACAAGATTCTGGCCAACAAACCGTTGTGCGTAGCGGAGGTGTCGAACATGGGCTGCACGGCCGAGGCTGTGAACAAGTTCATCGCCGCCGGTCAGCTGTTCGCTCCGGGTAAGGCTGTGAATGCTGGTGGTGTGGCTACCTCCGGTCTGGAGATGACCCAGAACTCAATGCGTATGTCATGGACAGCTGAGGAGGTAGACCAGCGTCTGCACCAGATCATGTCTGGCATCCACGAGCAGTGCGTGAAGTACGGCAAGGAGCCCAGTGGTTATATCAACTACGTCAAGGGTGCCAACGTCGCCGGATTCATGAAGGTCGCCAAGGCCATGCTCGCACAGGGAATAGTTTAAGGTAAAAGTGAAGAGTGAAAAGTGAACAATTTGCTACCGCTGTAGGGTATAGATTACAAATAAAGAATTGCCCGAAACGCATGATCGTAATGATTGTGTTTCTCTTCTGCGCGGTAACAAATTGTTCACTTTTCACTATTCACTTTTCACTTCTGAACGCCCAAGGCGTTCAGACTGGTAAGGCTTCGTTCTATGCCAAGAAGTTCTCCGGGCGTAAGACCGCCAGTGGAGAACGGCTGCATCATGACTCACTGACCTGTGCCCATAGAACCTACCCCTTCGGCACTCAGCTGAAAGTGACGAACCCCGCCAATGGCAAAAGCGTCATCGTAAGAGTGACCGACCGCGGACCGTATGTGAGGGGACGTATCATCGATCTCTCCGTGCGCGCAGCCAAGGAATTAGGCATTATTTCCCAAGGTATTGCTACGGTTGTTGTGGAACGCTACAATCCCTACATCGTGCCGTTCAAGCCTGAAGATACGATCGAGATACCAGAGTTGGAACTCAGTACAAACGAAGGTCCAATCACCAAACCGATATGGGTAGAACTGAAAGAACAGCAGGAACAAAAGAACAAGAGCCAGAACGCTCTCCCTGTCATCACGCGTAAGTTCCCTTCAGAAAGCAAAACCGTCGTTACTAATCCTGCCCCCAGTAATACGGCAGAGGCTCCATCCCCCACAACCCATCCGACAACCCAGCCAAACAACAAGAACGGTTTGGACGAGATCAACAAGAAGCCGAATCAATCGAAGGCTTATCAGAAAAGAGAACAAACAAAAAACAAGCGATGACCAGATCATCGCTTGCTTGTTTTAATGGTGAACTCCCGTGACTGAGAGGGGATGTCCTTATTGCCTTGCATGACGCCTATACGGATAACAGCATCACCATCGCGCAACCGGTCATCGGCTTTGATTGTTGCCGTATAACGGATACCCTTGCCGGGCATGATGCTTTCCACCATCACATTCTGTGAGATATGAATGTGCTTGTTACCCGTCACCTCCACAACGGTAGGCAGGACACGATAGGCAGGCCTATCCGATTTGTTAAACACCTCGAAGACCATCCTGGCCTCCTCACCACGTCTCAGAACACCGTCATGACCGGCATTTACAAAACGGGGATTAAGGATCTCCACAGACTGACCGGTCATCGGAACTGGAGCAGGAGCAGGTGTAGAAGCTGGCGCACTCCCAAAGTTCTCATCAAAGCCGAAAAGACGGTCGTCACCACTATTGGAACTATCAAAGCCACTATCATCGTATTCTGGCTGAGGAGCATCTTGGCGTTGCATATTCCTGATGCGCTCCTGACGCTGTGCCTTATAGTCCTCATACTTCTGCTGTTCCGCATTGTCAGCAGCAGCACCGATGGCTGCACCGACCACCGCACCACCAGCCAGGCCCACCAATGAGCCGATATCATGACCACGCCATCCACCTGTGATGCCTCCAATGGCAGAGCCTACGATAGAGCCGAAATAGCCACCAGTAGCAGCGCCAGAACCAGCATAAGTACCGCAGCTGCTTAACATCAGCATTGTGCTAACCGAAATAACCAATAACTTCTTCATATGCATCTGTATTTTAAAACCACGGTGCAAAAGTATGCATTTATGATGAGACACACAAGGGGATTTCCCGAAAAAGTCATAGGGGAAACCCTAATCTATCAACGAGAAGGCTACATCCATCATGTGTGTGAATGTTGTCTGACGCTCTTCGGCTGTGGTCACCTCTCCCGTCAGGATATGGTCTGAGATGGTACAGATGCCCAAGGCACGGTTACCGGAACGGGCCGCATTCATATATAAGCCGGCAATCTCCATTTCCACGGCCAGGACACCCATGTTGATCCACTTGTCGTTATGAGCATTCTCGTTATAGAAAACATCCGATGAGAAGACATTACCGACCTTATAATGATAGCCTAAGCGCTCACAAGTTTCCACGGCCCCACGCACCAGTGAGAAATCTGCAATCGGTGCGAAAGTGCCAGGCAGCTCAAACTGAGATGCATAGTTGGAATTGGTACAGGCGCCCATAGCCACCACTAGATCACCCACATGCAAGTCATGCTGGATGGAACCGGCAGAACCAACACGGATAATCGTCTTGACGCCATAGAAATTGTAGAGTTCATAGGTATAGATGCCGATGGAGGGCATACCCATGCCGTGCCCCATGACGCTGACGCGTTTCCCCTTGTAGAAGCCTGTATATCCAAGCATGCCACGCACATTATTAAACTGTACAGGATCATCGAGGAAATTCTCCGCCATAAACTTCACACGCAGCGGATCACCCGCCATAATCACTGTCTCGGCGATGTCGCCTAACTTTGCCCCGATATGGGCTGTTGGAGTCTTGTCTGCCATACGTTTCATTGCTTTAAGTTAAACATGGTGCAAAGATACAAATAATATTTCAAAAAAACAAGCCCACACCAATAAATGATGCGGGCCTACCTTATTTAGAGATTTGTAAGTCGAAATATTATTCAGCCTTCTCCTCTTCGGCGGGAGCCTCTGCAGGTGCTTCTGCGGGAGCAGCCTCCTCAGCAGCAGGAGCGGCCTCAGCCTTTGCACCTGAAGAACGACGAGAACGACGGGTCTTCTTCTTGCCACCGTCCTTAGCCATATCAGGATCGAAGTCTACGAGCTCGATGAAGCAAACCTGTGCAGCGTCACCCTGACGGGTTCCGAGCTTGATGATACGGGTGTATCCACCGGGACGGTCACCGACCTTCTCAGCAACCTCACCAAACAGACGCTTGATGGCGTCCTTGTTCTGCAGGTAGCTGAATACAACACGACGTGAGTTGGTTGAGTCGTCCTTAGCCTTTGTGATCAGGGGCTCGACGTACTTCTTCAAGGCCTTTGCCTTGGCTACGGTCGTAGTGATTCTTTTGTGCTCAATCAGCGAGATTGCCATGTTAGCAAGCATAGCACTACGGTGACTGGCAGTACGACCGAGGTGGTTGAATTTTTTATTATGTCTCATTTTTCTTTTTTGCTTTTATTGGGCATTCGGCATGTCTTCGCAGACTTACTCCCTGTCCAGTTTATACTTTGAAATGTCAGTTCCAAACGACAGATTCAGACTCTCGAGCAAATCATCAAGCTCAGTGAGCGATTTCTTACCAAAGTTGCGGAACTTCAAGAGGTCAGTCTTGTTATACTGCACAAGATCGCCAAGGGTCTCTACATCTGCTGCCTTCAGACAGTTCAGAGCACGAACAGAGAGGTTCATGTCGACCAGACGTGTCTTCAGCAACTGACGCATGTGCAGTACCTCCTCATCAAACTCCTGGTTGCTCTCTGCCTCGGAAGTCTCAAGAGTGATCTTCTCATCTGAGAACAGCATGAAGTGATAGATCAGGATTTTGGCAGCCTCTTTCAGGGCATCCTTCGGGTGAATGGAACCGTCCGTCGTGACTTCCATGACGAGCTTATCATAGTCGGTCTTCTGCTCAACACGATAAGGCTCCACAGCGTATTTCACGTTACGGATGGGGGTGTAAATAGAGTCGATTGCGATAACGTTCACATCAGTGCAGAACTCGCGATTCTCATCAGCGGGTACATATCCGCGACCTTTGTTGATCGTCAGGTCAATCTGCATCGAGGCTTTGGAATCTAAATGACAAATCACCAAATCGGGATTCAGCACCTCAAATCCAGTCAGATACTTGCCGATGTCTCCGGCTTTGAATTCGGTAGAATTCTCGACCGTGATACTGACTTTCTCGTTCTCGAATTCTTCTACTACTTGCTTGAACCGAACTTGCTTCAGGTTCAAGATAATGTTGGTCACATCTTCCTTTACAC